>Ga0209671_1006912_pt1 | contig 11711 bp, 7 predicted proteins | sample WorMetHERISLAND2_2_FD_187401 | JGI IMG/M metagenome (GOLD analysis project Ga0209671, IMG submission 187401) | Marine gutless worms symbiont microbial communities from Max Planck institute for Marine Microbiology, Germany - Olavius geniculatus... | ecosystem: Host-associated > Annelida >...
ACATGGTTATTAAATGTAGATTGCTACAGTTGGCAGTGGGATTTTCAGCTAACCGCCGTAACCGCTAAATTTTTTGAAACTGCCGCCACTGGAAAAATATTCGGCTTAGCCAGCTAGTTGCCGAAAACTTTTGTTAGCAAGTTGATACTTCTAAAAAAATTCGGCTTAGGGGTCTAGGTATGCATTTTTATTGTCACATGAATGTTCGAAAAACGCTAACCCTAGTCCAAACCCAAGCCTTAACCCTAACCGTAACTCTAAGCGAAAACCATAATTTTAATATTAAGTGCAAAATCGTACTCAATTACACATAAAATCGTCACCCCCTGGTGAATGAGAATGTAAAGCGTAATGATGTCTGTCAACGTGAATTTCAGTTAGAATTGCATTTGTTGAAATAACGTCTGTCGAAGTAGAGTCTGTCTCCTAACATTTGCTGCGTGTCTTTCAACTGATATTTGACTGAATGATTAATCAATCAACTGAATGACTGCTGACCTTGCTTGTGTGTGGTGGCAGCGTGAGGTGATGAACAAGGTGTGATAGACTCACTATCAGACACTGGCTCTGACTCGCCTGTGCAACGTTATAATGCCACAATAAAACAAATCACAATGTGCTTTTGAAAAGATATGCAAAACAATACAAAAGCTTTTGTTTTTCTGCATTTGATCTATTTACAACATCGTGACATTACGAGAATTTTGTCTATGGTTTCTACATAAGATTCGAGTTTTGCGTTGAAGGCTGGAACACACTTTCAAATGGCTTTTGCCATTTATAGCCGCTCAACTCAAGTTCTGACTCAGCAAATATCACTGACAAATTATAATGGCAATGCCGTAATGCTATCGAATAATTATTATTAACAACTACAACAGTAATCACAAAAAAAACAAAAACAAAGAACAGGCATAATGCATAACGGTTTTTACGCACGAAAGCAGCTACTGCTTTCAGCGCATCTTAGCCATCGCAATCTGTCCGTCTGTCTGTTCGTCTGTCCGTCCGTCACACAGGTGGATCAGTCAAAAATGGTGCAAGCTAGGATTACCAAATTTTCATTGTTGGCTGCCCGGAAGACTCTAGTTTCAGGAACCGCAAAGCTTTTCCATAAATTCAAAGGGGGTCACCACGAACAAAAGCACTAAATGAGAGGGGGGTGCACAAAATTTGCAATTTTTTGCCAATAAGTCACTGTATCCCAGTAACGGTGCGAGATGGGGGCCTATGTTACTATTAACCACTAATAGGAAGTCATACACTGGCTCTCGATTAGCACTGAATTCAATGACCTTGAATGACCTTAAATGAAAAATAGGGGGTTTTATGGATTTTTTGGCGATTTCGGGCTGCAACAGAAGTCTATATCATTCACAAGGTGGCGCCACCGAACTACTGTTATGCGATCCAGATAAAGAATTTGGTATTTGTATATTAACTTAGCGTGAACACCCCAATTTTCAGCTAAACTACTGAATTGGGACTGCTATAGGCTTTCGTGTGACTCGTAAGCATTAGCTCGAATTTCCTGTTAGTATATAAATGATGTGAGATGTACACAAATTATAACACTAACAATACCATTAGTGGTACGTATCATGACATAAAAAACTTGCCGGATACACGTTGTCCCTCAGACACGTACGAAACATCGAGATCTTCAGACGGCCGAGCAGCTTCGGGTAACATGGCTCGCTGAGGTGACTCACTTCGACACGGCGGCTCATGCACCTGTCACAATCATTCGCTTTAATGCACAGAAACTACCAAACAATTATGCAAAATATTAATCTGTATTATTCGTTGCTGCTTATCATTATTACCATTCTTCTACGTTTGGCCAAAAAAGGCATCTGGCACATAACATGTCCTGTTCCAATTATATCTAAACCTTCAAGGTTAAAAAAACTTGCATAACGCAGAAAAATTTCAGAAATATCATCAAAAGCGCAGCAATAGTAGCAGCATTTATTACTATAGGCAGCGACAATAAGCTAACTGAATGGTTAGCAGTCAAAACCCAGCATCAAGCTCTATATGCCTCCTCTTGATAGAACCTCGACCTTTGACCCCCAAACGTAAACAGTTCATCTTTGATTCAAAATGTACTAGCAACAAACGTTTGGAGCAAATCATTTGATGCAAACCACAGACACATTTGTATTATGGAAACATCATCACATACAGATGGATGGATAGAAGGACAGATGGATGGACGAATGGACTGAAATATGCTGCATGAAAAACAATGACACAAAAACACAATGCACCGGCAAACAGCAGCAGCGACATAGCAATGAATCTTCAACGCAGCATACCAATGCACATGGCCTCACGCAGAAAGCTTTATAAACAAGTCTATGATACAATTATGCTTTAAAATGTGCTCTAGTAGTGTGACGTTTCATGACTAAGCTGCCAGCATGTACCGCCATACCGGCTGGGTGTGCTTGTTTTTTGAGGCCTTGACTGCAGCCGGTGTTGACGTGGCTGTAGGCCCGTGACTAGCAGCAGTCCGCACTGACTTGAGACCACCAGGCTTACCATCGGGAGCACCTGCTACTGCACTCTGCTGCATTGCCTCCTGCTCCCCAGGCAGCAGTGACGTCGGGTCACCGCCTGATATGCTTCCACACTAACACACCAGCTGTACATCTTATAAAAAGTTTTTAAAGGGTTTTAAGGGTGTGTATAGCTCCTCATAGCTGTTTCAACCTTTTGAATAGAGGAATATGGCGCTCCAGCATCTCCTTCCTCACCAAGGTCCAACTGTATCGTACCTACATCAAACCAGTCTTATTATATGGCTCTGAAACATGGGCCCGAACACGAGCCCTACTAGACAAGGTTGATGCTTTTGACAACATCTGCCTGCGTCGTATTCTCCGTATACCATACGTGGATCATGTAGCCAACGCCATGGTTCGACTTCGAGCTGGCTCACTGCCGCAGCTGTCTCAGCTGATTCAGAAAAGTCGGCTTCGACTCTTCGGTCACGTGGCAAGGATGGACGCGTCACTTGACATCTCCAGAGCAAAACGTCAATCCGAGGTCTGCCCATAAAGTGGAAGCGCCCTCCTGGACGCCCTCGCCACACGTGGCTACGTACCCTGGGAGCAGATCTCCAGCCTCATAATCATGGTCTCAACTCGGCTTGGAGATGCGCCCAGGATCGAGAACACTGGAAGCACCTCGTGGAAACTGTTACGCTCCAGCTCGGGGCATGCGCCTGATGATGATGATGGCTCCTCATAGATAAACCATCTCACAGCTATGGACTACAGAGCATTGCCTGCCATATAGGATCACCCAATTTCACCTACCACACGACACACCTTGCCTTAACTCCAGCCAGGCAGGCCAATTCTCAATTTACATACACAGCAAGGATAAAAAGCTGAGTTAACTAAGTGGTTAGTTATAAACAACAAGAAATATTATTAAATTGTGACCAATCTAATGTACTCCTCGTGCACATCATTTTCTTTTGTATTCTTTTAAGAGCTTTTTTGTTATTTTCGGCTTGTATTAGAGACCCGGCATCTGAACAAGACCCGTTTAATATTATACTAATAATGACTGGCGTCGAGGTCGTTATAGAAAATTGTCTCCCTGAAGTTCACAAAATATTGCCCGATTTTAAGACCTGAAAGAAAAAAAATTCCCAATAATGGTCGATGACGCTAGTTGCTGTTTGTCTTGTTATACCTCAACGCATGCGTCTATCTGGCACCATTATGGGGATATGGCGCCTCAAAGATAAGGGGGTCACGACCTTAACCTTTTGGGATCACCTGACGTCATCGGCCATGTGACCATTCAACTCCCGGGCGTCGACTTCCTACGCGTGGTCCACAATGACCATGCATCTATCTGGCACCGTTCTGGAGATATGGCACCTCAAAGATAATGGGGTCACGACCTTTACCTTTCGGGGTCACGTGACTGATGACGTCACGTGACCATTCGACTCCCGGGGGTCGACTTCCTATGGGTGGTCCTTTGTGACCACGTGTCTATCAAGCACCGTTATGGAGATATGGCCGTTTGAAGATCTTGAAGGAAGGCTCTTCCAGGAACAGAGGTTGGTCGTTGGTCAGTCCTCAATATTACACTGATCTCATATACTCCTCTTTGCTACGTTAGGAACGCAGTGCACGATGAGTAAAAAATGGTTTATTTGTCCAATGACACCCATCCAACTACTAACCAGACCCAGGATAAGGCAACTACGTTGACCCTACATAAAGTGTTAGCCACCATACCACACCACCACCAATATTACATACATTTCACTGCACAGCCAGCAAGAAGTAAAAAAAACACTAACAGCACCAACAGTATCACCAATAGCAAAATTGTGTAATACAGTCATAGTTTTACTTTGAACAAATGTATACAACATGTACTTGACATCCACGTACATCACGATGCTGGGAATAAGGTAAATCCTCAAAAGATAGCAATCAGCAAAGTTTATCAATAACATATAGTGAACTGGAAATTATTATTTTTTGCTTTATCATTAAGGACACTTATATAGCACACTTTCGCTATGCCCAAAATATCCATCTGTGACTAATTTCTAAATAAACGGACAATATGATCGCAAGTATGCTGCCTCAAATGAGTCACCTGTTGAAGAGCACTGGCTGCAGAGGTTGGAGGCAGATAAGGATAATGCCACTGCAATGACACATCCACTGTGCCATTTGTACATCCACCTTTCTGTAACAACAGAGTTCATATTCACACTTTAACTCTTTCATTCCTCAATTTTAGTTGCATTCTGTACACTAAATGATTTAGCAGCACAATTTGAAATAACCATTATCGATTATCCAAAGCTTTTTACAAAAGTAACAGCTGTAACACAATCACGGATCAGCCACAAATCTTTAGTGGCCTGAAGGGTATGATTAATACAGAAAAAACATCCAGACAGAATTAAACAAGACATACAATACAATTCACAAACACAAAAATTCAATAAATGCCAAACTAAGGCTAAAACCTGTAGGCCTAAAAAGCAGCAACAAACAAAAAAGAACTACCTGGACCAGTTCAAACGTGCCATTTATGGGCTTGTCATGAGCCAGTGTGATGAGAGGTATTCTGGCAACGCCGAGATATGTCGTCTCATCCGGGTCCATGTCATCAAACACATACAACTGCACAGCCTTCACACCATTTCACATCAATTCATTAAAGCAGATTTAAAATATTCACACATATGTACATTATGCATGCAAAACAAGCTAAACTGCTTAGAGCAGTGGTTTATGGAGTCACTACTGTGTCGTCATTCTAACAGGCTGCACTACAAAATGGCCATAATATGTTCATTTCTATATCCATTCGTCTATCCCATATCGACTCCAAATGCAAAAAAAAAGAAAAAAACATGCAATAACCAAAATTGGTACAAACATTCAACAGGATGAAAAAAATCAGTGTAACAATTTTCAATTCAGTCAAGATTATGTGCAGCTCTAGGTGGACGACCACACAATATGTCAGCACTGGGCTAGTATATTTTTAGCAACAGCAATTTATGTTTTCTGTACTTTGCCAAGATGACAAAAAAAATCAGTAGAAACATTTGTGCTAGGATATTTAAAGAGCAACTGGCCAGAAACTGTTGTGAATGCAAAAGTGCACAATGGTTACTGTTCTAAACACTTCAAAATAAGCTTCGTGAAAAAAAAATGATATGAGAACCAGACCTGTGCTCTGAGGTATTTATCCAAGTCTGCAGTCATCGCGACCGGAAACGTTTTACAATCATCGAAGTGCGGTGCATTGCTGCTAGGAACAATGCTTGTGTCATGGTCCGGGAAATCAAAAAACTTGTAAACACAGAATGGAGATGGCTGCACATCTGAAACAGAAACGAACTAACAAATCTGTGAAAAAATAAAGTATTGAGAACAAAACCAAAATTAACTTCATCAAACTCACACAGAACTGCTACATACGACATAGCAGAACAGCTGCTACATATATTCAATGATCTGGCCAGGACAGAAACAATACAGTATGAGTACTATGTATAGATGACACATAACACATTTTCAGGAAGTTGTACAAGTGACACTGCTGGAAACTAAAAATGTACAATACCGTTTGTTTAAGACTGCTAAATTTCTGTCATTAGACAGATTAATACAGCGACATTAATGCTAGTTTGTTGTTGCCAACAACAACTAAAAATTTGGAGCAGGGCACAGCGTGAGACCACCCAGTGTCGTAAGTCCAACTGGGGTAATCTTGGTTCATGGCGGCTTATTTGTCAAGCAGTCAATTATAAATTTGGTAAAATGCCGATCCATTCAAAACCCCTCAACTGATCTCGCTGAAATTTAACCTCAATTCCTTCGAGGCAAGGGTCATCCTTCCCCCAAAGTTGGTCTTGATCCACTGTCTGGTTTTGGAGACGTAAAAAAACAAACAAAAATAAAAAGTAGAAAAAACAAAGCAAAAAACATAAGGCCTCCCATTAGTATGCATAAGCAGCCTAACAATGTTTGCCAGCAGACATACCTTTTCTACGAGACATAACGTCTCTACACAGAATGATGGTAATCTGCAGCTGGTTGACATTGTCTGGAGCACGCTGCGCTTCTATATCATCCATTGGCTTCAGTCCTGCTGTTGCCATGTTGCTCTCAATGTAACCCAGGGCTTTGCTTCTCTCCTATAAGATGACAGAATACAGCTCAGACTTAATATCACCATTGCCTTTAGTGTTATAAACTCTTGGTTTAATACATTAGAGTTACTGTTCAAGGATTTTCAACGCTGAAAACAATGATGACAGTTAAGCATAAACTCAACCGAAACATCCAATATTGGCTGCTGCAACCAATTTACAATTCTTCCAAAAATTCACTGCAGCATAATCACAGTAGGAAAGTTGTTTATCACACACGTGCCTCTAGCAACAACAGCATAATTCAGTAACTTCCATACCAATAGATCCATACAGCCCAGAAAGAAATCACACACTAACTGGCATACACATTTACGAGATGAATGCCTTAAAAATGAAACTAAACACCAAGCCTATGCTCCTCCTCTAGCAGTGTGGCACAATGTATTTTGACCTTTGACGTAATAACTAAGCTCCTGTGCTATACTTCACCCTTCAGATGCATTACATTGGCTTCTGCTTTCTACTTTTACCATTCTGTTACCATTCATTACAATTCCTGACAGCACAAACTGCAGTTCACACCACATCAACGTGCCAAATAGTTTACAATAAATTGCTAAGAAATTCTATTGCATTCATACTTGCTTCAAATGGCACTGACCGAGTCCACTCTGACATCTGACTCTTAAACTGAGCTATCAGAATAATCATACTTACTTATCAATGCCAACATCGACAATCCTGTGTAAGTGTATACATGACGATAAATGATGATGATGAAGGACGAATTAACTTTAGCGTGGCGTTAAGTCCTAAGACTACAAGGACACGTAACAATAAGCCTAAACAGTGAAGTCACGTAATACTTAGTCAGTGCAATGAGACGTTGTTAGTCATGACTGTAAGACCAGGCAAAAAATGATGCACAATAGATGCACTGTGACCTTATAAAGGCGCAGAGCCTGTTCCATTGGTACACGTAGTCTGACCCAGTAGTCAACGGTGCCATAGTGACTGCCACAGTCTGCATCATTCACTCCTACATAACAGTTTACCATGCAGAGTGACGTAATAAATGTGCAGAATATAAACACAAAGCCACTAACAGATGATCACACGCTGCACTGCAACAATGACTACTGTGTTCCGTCTGTCATAACTTCCAGCTTTCTAACATCAATAGGATTTTGAAGCTTAATTACAACATCCTTGCAAAAATCAATGAGGCGGCAGTAGAATGCAAGTTTCAGATGCCAGCTTGATCTATCAGTAATGACAGTAAGTGGAAAATCTCCAAAGTGAGTTCAACTATAATTATGTGACGCTACGGCTTCTGCTTTTGTGTTAGAATTCTGGCATAAGCACCTTTAACAAAATGGCTGCTACTTTACTTCATCATACAAAGTTTTCAACACCTCAGCTTCAGCTAGATAGCTGTTCACTGTCTAAAGATACTTTCTGGTTTAAATCATGTCAACATTCTTTTAACAAAAGAGGACGGCCTCACCGAGAATGGTCAGATGACATTGAGCAGTGGTGTGGGGCAACCCTGCAGGAGTTAAGCCACGCTGCCCTAGATAGGGCAGCAATAGTAACAATGGCGTCAGACACCAACGGGCGTTGAGCCCACGGTTGTCGATGATGATGATGATGAACGTTCTTTCACTATCAAAGCAGCAGTACACTGACATTGAACAGTATTGGTATTTCCAGCTAATAGTTTTCTGGTTGTTTGTGTTTCTTATATCTGCATGATGCATTTTTGTTCAGATATGAGCCAAGTTGCCTGAAACAATAGAATAGAAAGGAAAAACCTGCCATGATTGCATACTATACGAGACAACGTGGTCAACTCATCACTGGCTAGTGGCTAGTGACTGACCCGTGAGACTGACAGTTCCATGCAGGCGACCGCTGGGTCGGTCAAAAACATTGTGTAGTTTGAGATGACAAGCAGCAAGGGTCTGGTAGTCAGTGCCGAATGACTGATGCAGCTCCAGTACACATGAGTCCTACATCACACGCACACACTACACTGCAACTGCTATACAAGATGTGTGCCAATAAAAAAAACACTACGTAAATATGCAAAATCCTTCCCAAGCCAAAAAGCTCATTGGGTGGCACTCTTCTCCATTTCCCTAGTTTTTACTTTTTAGGTTAATTAGTTAGGTTTTTAGTTTCTAATAATAATAAACAATCCAAATGTTTTTCTAGAAAATTGTTTATAACTGGCATACCACATATGTGACAAGCAACTGTCACTACTTAGCGGTCTTTGACTTGGTCATATAAGATTACCTACCACTTACTGGCGTCACAGGTGTTGCAGATATTGCCAGTACATATTAATAATCTGCTATACAACAGTGATGTGAGAAATAACTGACCTTATGTAGGTAATGCAAAAAGAAGTCATCCACTTGTACAACATACTGAGACGTGAAATTGAATTCTGCCCTGGAACAAACCACAGAAAATAAAACAACACTCATCATACTAAACCTACGCCAAAAACGCTCAAACAACAGATACACCACTAAAGCCAAGGCGTAAAACATGCTGTGTATGGAACCATCACAGTTTTCCTAACCTATCATAAAAATAGCAACTTGGCGACAGCCAGAAACACCCTTCAGCGTTTTGATGCTTTTTGTATCTGGCCTACAAAAGTTCATCATCATCATCATCAAAGCGTTCGGCTGTAGCATCCCGCTATTGCAATTTGTTGCCAAAACGATTTGTCTTCTGCCAGTTTCAGTGTGTCCATCACCAACATTTTGAAACTTCAGGTACAACAATTCCGAAAAGTGGACCCACCTGACCCGGACTGACATAACCTGAAATAACTCTGGAAAAATAGGCCACTCATGCATGTGCATGGGTGTGTAGTGAAAGCACAAGCAGAGTTTGTAGACTGCGTGTTGACCTACATACTGGAATAAGATCAATCAATATAATTAGGGGCAGGCTGATACCGTGGTCCTCGCTCGATGGCTGTCGACTGCATTTCAAACTCGTAGAATTCCCACGTGCAGAAAATGTTGGGCTCAGCATCACCAATCTGCTTCAAGCCTTCCGCACTCAAGGTCACCTAACAAATCATTACACAACAAACAACACATTTAATTACTTGACCCAAACATACCCATGCTAATACAATTAACTGAATAAATGATTGAGCTAAGTACACTGATACTTAATGGCAAATCCGGAATTTTGGAATACAAGAAAGGCACAAAGGTAGAAAATGAGGTCTGGAGAGGAGGCTGTGTCCCCTCCCCAAAATAATTCCTAAAATTTCATGCAGAAATGATGCATTTTTGCAAAAATTTTCACTTGTGTTAAAATACATCCAGTCAATAAAAAGGAGGCCACAACTTTTCCCCCAACCTCCATCCTTAAATTTGCCACGGCTGATACTGTTTCTCTGTTTCAACTACATTGCACTACAATATGCTGGCATATTCGATACAAACTCTGCTGCAATATGTACTTGACATTCTGACAGCCGGAACAAAACATATATCATGAGCAGAGTGTTTGATGTTAGTGCTCAGCCATTGCTGATCCTATCATATGAAACTTAGTGAAGGGGTGCAACTAAAAAGTCTCAGATACAACTCTCAACTAACAATTCTTAATTGTTTATAGCATTACTGAAAATCTATAGAGACCCAGCTAGGCTCCAACTAATAAACAGTACAAGAAAAATATAATCAAATTTCAATGACGGATTACAATCACAGTTGTCAAACACCACTCAGAATGTCATGGCACAATCGTCAGAAAAAAACATTTTGTCATGCTTGATTTAGCACAAAATGTAGATCCAATTAGAAAATGAGACAAAAGTCTTCCAAACAGCTTTAAAAACAAATCCTTAAAAAATGCTGACATAATATTCTAGACCAAATTTACATTATCTGCGTAATTCGTAACAGCGGCAGCGAAGCAGCATAGAAAATGCCAACAACTTTCAACCGAAAACTGCAGACACCAAAGAATAACTCTCTTACCTTAGTAATATGAATCTCAAATATGTTTTCACCCAGCTTCAGTTCCATAGTTAACACAGGCAGATCCTCCTCATCAGAAACCTGCCACAAAATAAAAGTCAAGTCAGCAGAAATCACCTCATAGTAACAAAAAATGCCTACAAATGACTACAGCATTCAGCCAGCATGTGGCATAAGTTTGTTCACCCAATACACAGACGCCTGATACTAACTGCCAAGCTCCTGTAATAAACTGCAATGTATGTACAAGCTTAACAAAATTTTTAAAAAACAAGAACCCAGCTGTTGCTAAGATAGCCAACCATACTGGTTTGTCAGTGGCCTTCAAGGTCATCCAAGGTCGATGATTTTCATGTCATTTGAAAGCCAATATGCGACTTCCTATCAATGATCAATAGCAAGGCCCTATCTTTCATTGTTTAGCCACAATAGCACGTACTGATCTTCAAGGTCATCTAAGGTCAATAATTTCCATCTAATCTGACATCGCATATGCCACTTCCTATTAGTGATTAATAGCAACCTAGACCGTACCTCTCATCGTTTCCGAGATACGGCCAGTTTTCTGTTGAGAAACACACATTTTTCGTACCCCCTCTTCATTCAACCCCAATTTGAAAACGTTCCCATTAGAGTAGATGGCTGAAATTTGGCATGCTCGAGTTTAATTCACATGGCTAATTATTCGTGTAAAGTGTTTCCCTATGCCCTACCAGTTAGCCACAGTACATCCATTACAGACAGACAGAGAGACGGACAGACAGACGACAACCATGACAATAGCTCAACCGTTACTTAAGTACGGTCGGCTAAAAATTTTCCACACTTTATTTTTATTCACATATTTGGCTCATACCTGATCAACATCATCAGGCTTCACTCTGTACTGGCGAGTTCCATATGCCACATCTCTCATCTGGGCCTCCAGTTTCTGTGCAAAACATCACGGCTGTGCATTGATCTGTCGGCATGGTATGTAAGTAAGTATGTTTTTACTGTTTAAAATAATGGGAGAATAATGCTAGATGGCACAG
>Ga0209671_1006913_pt1 | contig 11711 bp, 6 predicted proteins | sample WorMetHERISLAND2_2_FD_187401 | JGI IMG/M metagenome (GOLD analysis project Ga0209671, IMG submission 187401) | Marine gutless worms symbiont microbial communities from Max Planck institute for Marine Microbiology, Germany - Olavius geniculatus... | ecosystem: Host-associated > Annelida >...
GCATTGTTGACTTAGGGCAGGCCAACATCAGCGCTTATAACTTTGTTCGTAGTGGACCGAAGTTCACAAAATTTTCTTTGTTCAACGCCGAAAAGATCGTTCTCATTAACGCCATTTACATTTTGTCACTATTTTCATCCATTCCAGAGATATTTGCGCTCAAACTCGAAAGTTGTCGTAAATTGCACCAATTTTTGAACGTTTTTTACCCTCCCAAATTTTAAGGGAGGGGGTGGTGCCCCGAAAAGTTGTACTTGAGTTAACACCCCAACCTAAAGGCACGTCAAGTGTCAGTTTCTTTGGGCTACACCCTCTAACTCTAAAGTTGTAAGCACTCCTTTACTACATTTTAAGTCAATTTTGGACTCCCTTTGAAAAAAAATTGTAAGGGGGACCCAGGTCCCCGGTGGGGGGAGTGCTAGCAAGCCTTTTTATTCTATGGCGTGTGTAAAAATTTGGGGACGCAGCACCGCCTAGGGGCCGAAATATGGTCTTCTGAAAAAAGAGCTCTAAGTGGGTACGATTTCACATCGATATCTCCAAGGTTACTGGACCAAACTTTACTGGACTTGTTTTGCCTAACGCGGGAAGAATCGTGGTAGATAAAATATTTGTCCAATTTTGAATATCTTCATCCGTTCCGAAGATATTCGCCACCGATCTTCGAAGTCGCCCGAAATCAGACCAAATTTTGCATGTTTTTGGCCCCTATAATTTTTTGGGGGAAGGCCCCCCGAAATTTTGGACTGGCAATATAAAATTGGGCCTAGTACTGACCACCGTGCAAAATTTCGCGCTGATCGGCCCACGCATCTCGGAAATCTCGCGTTGAAGAAAAATTAAAAAAAAACATCTGCAGTAAAACTTAAGTCCGTTTCCGCAAGCTATCGCTTCCGGGCGGACTAATTAGTAACAGCAAAGTGATAAGTATAATAAAAATTAAAACATAATAATATAATTAAAACAGTGACTTACAGTAAAGTTTGCAGCTGCAGTGTCATTAAAATAAACAAATAAATAAATAAAACAATAAATCGATCAATAAAACAATCAATATGAATCAATGTAGTGCAATAGTTACAGTAGAGTTTGCTGACGTTCCAGTGTCTTCAGATGGTGGCGACTCCACAAACTCAGGACCCGTTAAAACTGTAGCACAAAAAAAAACGGTATGCGCATAGCACAACATCAAAAACACTGCCCAGACTAACACGATATATAAACCAATCACAGCAACTACAAAAACTACTAATACTACTATTAGTACTACCACTACAAATACTATTACTACTATCACACCACCACAATTACTACTACACTGTGTCACAAAAAAACATCTCAAACATTGTCAATTGTAACTTTAAGAAGGATAATCGGATTTCAATAATTTTTGGTGTGAATATTCCCGGGACAACCAACTAACAAATGTTTTTTCAATTTCCCACCTCACCACATGTCTGCTTCTGCACTACCTGCAGAAAAACAGAACCAACAAAAAATTACTTTTTTATTCAATGCGGTATGATTACTTGATCTGCTTTCCCTAGGTAGTGCAGAAGCAGACAGTGGGTGAGGTGGAAAACTAAACGGTGACTTCATGGCAAGATGCGTCAGAAATATTCATAACAAAAGTACAAAAATGTGATAACTGATTTTCAAGTGACAATCGAAAATGTTGGAGAAGTTTTTTTGGGGACACGACGTATTTCCTTCGCCTGTAGTTTTTTTCTTTTCAGTTTTTCTCATTTCGGTCCTTGTTATTCGTTTCCTTCCTTTTCAGTTTTCCGATTCCAGGCTCCTACATCTTGCACAGCGTGTCAGTTTCCACATTTTCCAAATTTCTACGCATCCGTATACTCACTCCGATTTCTCTCGTTTCATTTGCATTTAAAACTGTTTTAGTTCTTTCATTCTATACGTTAGATTGAATTGGCAGTATGCCTGGTGCCAGCCAGATTTCTTCTGGTGCAAAATCATGCATCATATCATGCATCATAATATCACCGCTACAGCTACAACATAGTACTGCTACTTGCATACTAGAATGTTATGGTTCTAGTTATGTGGCTCTCCTATATCAGCCCTATTACTGGCCTTGCAGGTACCTCCGTCTGTCTGTCCTGTATGGGATTCTAACTAGAAAACATTATAACAAGAAAACAAAAATTGGTGCAAACGCTCCTCAGAACAAAAGTAACCAATGTGCGGACTGTGGATAATTTTCATTCAAAAGGTCAAAATTTGGGGTCACAGATACGGAAGGACAGCCGCATGATATGTCAGCACAATGGGCCAACACACTGTTTTACTTTAATTGCTCTTAAGACAGGTTCACTTACATTCATTGTTAATTCATTAATAACAACCAAGAAAATTACTATACCTTGACGTTTCGACTTTATCGGAAGTCTTTGTCGAACAATGTAAACATCATTTCTTAAACCAGATAAAGAAATGATGCTTACATTCTTCTGACGAAGACTTTCGACGGAAGTCGAAACGTCAAGGTATGATAATTTTCTTGGTTATTATTAATGAATTAACAGTGAAAGTACATTCAACCAAATGAATCTATTTGTTGAGGTTCACTCACAATCGTTGACAAGGCCAGAGTCGACTACAGAGCCGACAGCGTGACTCGCAGCAGCTACGAGTAGCGTCTTCTGAAACTCATTCACGTGCGACCGCTGCAATCAATTGACTTACTCATCCATTCATTCGTTCAATCGACTAAGTAATCACTCAAGCAGAGTTTCCTTCAGAGCAGAGTTGAGCACAAACCTAATCGTACACTAACAAATAATCGAGGCTCTGTGGAGCATCACCTGCCATATGGGATCAGTGTTGCCTGCCACCCAACACAGCGAATGTGTCAGCCTCAACCCGAGCCAGACATACCAGTACATGGTTCACCTATCCCAGGGGAATGAAAGGCTGAGTTGACCTATAGGCTCAGGTGTAAAGAACTTTCCAAAAAGCCAGGTTTTAAGATACACAAAAAACCAGAGCAATCATCACTATATAACTATAACTACAATGGGCTATAAGTAAACTATGTCAGTAACAACAAAGACCAAAGCAGTTTGGCAATAAACAGAATCGTTCTGCTTGTTTGCATTTAGCAGATGGAACATAGAACTGACTGCTTTGCCGCAATTCAAAATTATATGTTTTGGATAGTAATTTGAGCCCAAATTATCCCTTCCGCTAGGGATCAAGAACCCCACCCAAGCGTACCAGCTAAATGGCATGCAAATCCGTCAAACGGTTTAAGCTAAGTGCATGAATGTGACAGACAGACGACAGACGACTGACCACGCTACAGAAAAGTGCGTAGGAATAGGCAAAATTGCTTGCACTGCAAGAGGCACTTCTGCCTAACAGAAACAACTGCTGCTGCTAGTATGAGACGTATCAAATCGCTAGAAAGGTACAGTACAGTGTATAGATAACTTGCATTGTTTAATTAACAGCTGGATTCCACTAGCGCACTGAAAGCCTTGCTAAATAGCATTTCAAAATTCAAAACAAGTCAAATTTAGCATTTCAAAGTAAACGTGGTCATACAAATTTTAATACAGCAGCTTTTTTCCCCATAATTGTTCTAAATTGTCAGTAAAACTCAATTTTGGTATTAATTTGGCAGTAACACATGATTTCATCGTAGATGCTATCACTGAAATTTTGGCACTTTTTGACAGTCGCCGGAAAGCATCGCACTGGCTAATTACAGGCCAAAAAGAGTAGGCAACGCAATACACTGGTGCAATTCATCAGTTAATAAAACAACACGAAGATAGTTTGGTGTTTTCAACCTTGACGACACGGCCCGGTGGTTTGATATAGGTGGGCTCAGATTTCACAGTCACTGACGAAGCATGCCCAGAGTGTTCGGCAGAGCTCGGACTAAAGTGATGATGAGTCTCGACCTTAGACCCTGTAACAAGACGTGTATTGCCGGTGATAAGAAATAAATAAGGAAATAAATAAATAACATTACAGCCTAAAGAGATGGGAGTACCAGAATTGAAACACCCGGCCTCATCTCCAAAAACCCGATGGGTTCTATTGGGTCACCTGAAAATCCAGCCCAGACACCCAACCCAAACTTAATACAACTTCTGTTTCTTGTTTCACTAACAATAAGAGTTTATCATGACTACATTTGTATAACTTTGACACGTACAAATTTGCGACTTTTTGAATATTTATCTTATATGGACAGTATCTAGCAGTGTTTTTTCTAATAACTTAAATCCATGCAAAATATAGGTTGAGTCTTTTAAAAAAACCTGAGTTTAACCCCCAAAACCCATCATAAGCAGCTGGGTTGGGCTTTTAAAAACCAGGTTTTTTTAAACAAACATGAGTATAACTGCTCAATCCCCATACCCATCTCAGAAATGCAGAGCATCACCTGCCATATGGCATCACAGAGTGTTACCTGCCACTTGACACAGGTGAACACGCCCTGCCTTTACCATGGCCAGGCATTCCGGTACTCGATTTAAATAACCTGGAGGAGTAAAAGACTAAGTTGGTCTGGGCAACAACCTGGCTCAGCAGCGGCAAGCAACTGTGTAGACTGGGACAATGGGGTCCTTTCGGAAACATTTCACCATGTGACTTTTTGAGTTATCTTACATAGAAATGAAGAGACTCAAAAACATCTAACTTCTGAGGAAATAATAACACATCCACCCACAAAACAAAGAAGCCCAGCTGTCGCTAAGATGGCCGACCATACTGCCTGGCACTATTGCAGTTTGGTGGGAAGTGCAAGTGTTGACAAAGATTAGACAGGCCTACCCCACAGATGTCTATATAGCCTGTTAATAGTAGCCATTCCACTGAAACAGTTTGGCCAGAATATGCCATGCAAATTTTGATGTTGGAGGTAGACACCCCTATTTTGGGAGAACAGCGTCCATAAGGGGTTGGTGATAGTACCGTTAGGTACAATGTTGGTAAGTTCATATAAGCTGTCAATAATCTAATCTAAAAACAATTTGCTATATAGCGCTAGCCACTGTCACAATGTTAACAATTGTAAATCAGAAGCACTGTGTTGGTGCTGACTTGTCCCAGGTGTGGTAGGCAGAAATAAGCAGTTCGGTTTTAAGCCCAGATATAAAACTTCCACCGGTACTAGTGGATCTAATGTTCGCAGTTTGTTCCAGAGAGTAAAAACAGCAACCAAGAAGAAATGAGATGAGAACATAGTAGTAGCTAGTGGCTGATGAAGCCACTAGTAACCATGTAAGCAACAGCAAAAATGCTGAAAGCGGTTTGACTGCAATTCAATGCAGTGCAGTCAGTACTCCTGTCTGGGGGAAATGGGGTCATAAGGGATCCAAATCCCCCACCGTGGTCAGCCACCTTGTCGTGAAGGTGGGGTTTTGCACTGATGACCCGAAAGATTTCTAAAATCTGGAGGCGAGAAGCTAACTAAGAGCTGACCAAACCCGTGAGAGCAGATTGCTACACGTTATCAGTGCTTTTGTGCTGGTTTCGGCTTTGCAGCAATCTACGGCTTCACAGCCGTCTTTATACGGCTTTACAGCCGTCTATTTACGGCTTTGCAGCCACCTACGGCTTTATAGCCACTACCTGTAACCTTGTGGTTACATTCAGGAATGCGCATTGGGCCGAAATGATGCGGCCTCAGCGCTGGGCAGGTGTAAGAGCCTGCCCACCCCGGAGGTAAGGTAAGGTAAGGGATCCAAATCAGAACCAAAAGATAGCAGCAAGACAACCTATTTGCTTGTTCAGACAAGTTTTTCAATAGGACATACCATTCAGCCACAATACATGCATGAGAGACAGACAGACAGACAGACAGCCTGTGACACAGGCTAAACTGTTAATATGGTCCGCAAAAAACTATCAAAGCAAGAAAACCTCGTTTGAGCAAAGCTTGTAGAATTGAGCGCTGGCTTCCACCATGTTGATGTGAAAAACTGGCAACATTCTACGAACACAGAAAACAATTTAATTTGCTAATTTGCTAGCTCAAACTGGCACATCAATGATACAGTGGGGTTTTTTATCGTAGGCAATGGGACGTGCCAAGGTGGTATTTTACCTCCTTATTTGTTCAGCCGATATATGCGAGAATTGTTCTTAGAGCTAGAAACCTTACATGTAGGCTGTAATATTGGTGGTGTTTGCATTAATGTGCTGGCATATGCAGACGACATTGTGATTTTAGCACCCTCATGGAGGGGACTGCACCAGTTGCGGTCTGCACTTTACAAACATAGTACTAACATTGATGTGCAATAATAAAAAGACAGTATGTTTTAATTATGTTTATATGTTTATTAATTAATGTTATTTAAACCAAAGTTACGCCAAGGCCAGTGGTCTTCAAAGCAAAGGCCAAAATCACAACTTTTTTGTCCTAGAGGTGTCCTCGAGTTTGAGGACAGTTCTTGAGGACCCCATTCCGAAAAAAACGCATCGTCGGGGAACTAAAAAATGAAACTAAACCTGCTGATCTGTGAAAGTGACGTGCTTGACGGCGCCAGTAGATTCAGTCTTCAACTTGTCGTTGGTGATAATCCCAGAATGCTGCTGCTGGCCCACGGTAGCTGGCAACTTCCTGCTGCTACTAACTCTACTAGCAGTAGTGTTTGACGCCTGGGCATGAGACGGTGAAGAATGCTTCGGAACTCGCTGTAGTGGAGCCACAAACGTAAAACTATTCCCCGATCCGCCACCAGTGTTCCCACTCCGGTCTGAGGACTCTGAAAATACCAGTAATTGAAGAAAATGTTTCACCGCAGTCGATACTAAATTGAAATGAACTGACATGGTTTAGTTTTTGATGAACTGACCAATTGGCCAGCAGAGTTAGTCCATTGGTCATTGGTTGACGTGTACGTGTGCGTAGTCACGTAGACACCGACGCCATTAGACGGTGCCTACTGTAATGCATTACTGCTTCCCCATTGGCCAGTTCATCGAAAACTAAATCATGTCAGTTCAGTTCAGTTACGTTCTTCTGTATGCACTTTGATGAGACATAGTAAACTCCAGACCGCATTAAAGGTGCTTATTTTCTGATGACAGCATGCTCTGCGTGAAGCGTGATAAAGCCCAAATTCCATTACGCCAACTTTGCGACAAAGTCCGCGAACTTTGCTGCAGACACAAATCATGAAAGTCTCCGTGACAGAAATCATGTTGCCAACTTTCATGATTTGTGTTGCAGACTTTCGTGATTTGTGTCCAAGATAAAGTCCGCAGACTTTGCCGCGGACTTTGTCGCTGACTTTCCTCGTGCATTGTAACAGGCTAAATTCTATTACAGAGACACAAACGGGTTTGTCACGGACTTGGCACGGACTTTGTAGCAAACAACTCAACATGTCGAGATGGTTTGTGTCCGCAACTTTCATGATCTGTGTCGGCGACTTTCACTGAAACTTCATGATTTCAGGATTTGTCACCGTTTGTGTCCACGACTTTCGTGATTTGCGTCCACGACTTTCCCTGCAGAAAAGTTTCCGTGAAAGTCGGCGTAATAGTATTTGGGCTTAAACAGACGCAAGACTCGTTTCACACTCAACCAGAGTGAGACTGTAAGTGGTTATAACACTAAGTGACACTGCGGTGAGAGATAGGAATATAAGTAGGTCACAAAATGACACGATAGATAAAAAAACATAAATTGTCACGAAATGTTTAAGACACTGTGGAAGGCTGCATGACACATTACAGAAAAGAATGTAAAAATTGAAAAAAAGAGTGTAAACGAGATGGACAGAAATAGTAAAACAACCGAGTACATTTAAACACAAAATCTGCAAAAATATTTTATCAGCAGCGCATCAAAATTATTCTAAAATAATAATTACTTTAAAATCACCCTTGCCATTTTCACACTTAAACATTCAATGTTTATAAAGAAAAACTTAAAACATCCAGAAATATTCCTCGAAACATGAGAGAGAAAAACTTTACACACAAAAAAATTACAAAGCTGATAAATGCTCATTACAACTATGGCAATACTTTAAACAAATGCCACCAGATTTACTGAAATATTTGACAAACAGCGCCAGCATTTATTGGAGACACAGTGTTTATATTTTTACAATAGCAGACATCCAAATACTACTACAACTACAACTACAACTACTACTAGTACTACTACAAATACCCCTAGAATTTAACAAAGACCTGGCATTTCTAACAAGCGTTACAACATCACTGTATGTTACCGTGTGCTGTGGAAATGTTCTCAGTCAGACTGTTTGCCCGCTGCTTCGGCTGATCAGTGGAAACCGTGTCACAGTGACCCGGATAAAGCGGCTGGTCCAAACTTCGTCGTTTTGCCGCCAGGTGTCTCACCGCATCCTGGCGGTGGTAGGCATCCGCGTCTGGGGTGGTGGCGACAAATGAAGAGCCCCCAAATGTTGGGTCCAGAGCCTGCTGTGCTACCAAACCATACTGCGACAACTGGGAGTAAGATGAGGGGGGACTGACTTCTGCCGACCCTGGAGAAACATTGTCAGCGGTTGGGGAATTCCGGCGAATATCCTGCTGTGATGGCGACACGAGTCCTGGATCGACGTAGTCCGAGTGACCAGCACTCTGAGCAGTAGCAAAGCTTTGTCCCAAAGCTGCAGACATTAACAATTACCAGGATATTAAAAAACCCATGTTTTTTCTAAAAAGCCCAAGTTGGTGGATTTTATTGGCATTTTTGCATAGAGCAACCAACATAAAACTCAGCTGAAAAGTCTGAGTTTATATTTGCTCTGCAGAGCACAAAATATCACAACATTTGCAAATGATTTGTTCACACGCTTCAGAAACTTGAGCATGATAAAATATTCCCATTACGATTGGCACAAAGAACTAAAATTTGATTAACTCTGAAGGGGTTCCTTGGGGCTGGGTTTTCAGCAGGCCTTTAAATGGGTTTACCACTACCCAAAACACACCGAGCTTTGGGGTATCTGCCCAAGTCTCTCAACCCCCTAAAATTAACCAAATGATTAAGTCACATCAAAAAAACATCACAAATTAAATACAATGACATAGTGACAAGCAGCAGCAACAGCAAAATGGGCAGTAAGCAATCATGACACCTCCCCAACTCAAGTTGTGAATGCAAACTTGTGCAACAAAAGTACAGAAATTCAATGATCTAACCGTTACATTACCAAGCCATCTCGCTGACTATAGCAAAGTTAACTACCATATTAGAAATGTAATCATTACCAGCACCACTTTGTGATAATCTGTCCGTCTCAGGAGTGTGAAAGACGTAACTGGATGACTGCCGACTAACATCAGAGATCACGGGTGGTGCGGTCGTGCCAGCAAAGCTGGCGTTTGAACCACTAGAAAACACCTGGAAATCCCCGGGCATAAGTTGCTGATTCACGGCAGAGTCTCCGGAAAATGGTGCTGTTGGCAGAACACCGTGCGACGTCATGCTGCTGTCCTCGAGTGGCTGGAAAGACGAAGCAATACTGGACATAAGTATGTCTGCATATGACACAACACACAGAGACCAAAAACTGTTAATTATTTACTTATTAGTCCAACCGGAAACCATAGTTTTTGGTAGGAGGGCTTATGTTTTGCTGGCGTGCATTTTCTTTTTCCGCCTCGTGTAATATCCGAGCTCCTTCGGCCGATCGGCGCTAAATTTTGCACGATACTCGGAAGTGTGTTCAGTTTTATAATTCCGGTCCAAAATTTTGAAGGAGCCTTCCCAAAAAAATTTTAGGGGCCAAAAGCATGCAAAATTTGGCCTGATTTCAGACGACTTCAAAGTTCGGAGGCGAATATTTGCAGAATGGATAAAGATATTCAAAATCGGTGAGTTACTTGGTCTACCCCAATTCCTCTGGTGTTCGGCGAAGAAAGTCAGGTGAATTTTGGTCCACTAATTGCAGAGATCTCGATGTGGAATCATACCCACCCAAATAGACTTTTTCGGAAGGCCATAGTTTGGTCTCTACGAGGTACTGCAACCCAAATTTCTACACGCGCTAGAGAATGACCAAGTCTTACTATTGCACCCCCCACTGGGGACAAGGGTCCCCCTTACAATTTTTTACAAAGGGGGTTGAAAATTGGCTTAAAATGTAGCGTATTAGTCGCAAGAACTTTGGAGCCAGGGAGAGTAACTTCATGAAACTTTGCCAAGTGATGTGCTCCTAAACGGGGGTGATAACGCGGGTCCAACTTTTGGGGGGCACCACCCCCTTAAAATTTGGGAGGGCAAAAAACGTTCAAAAATCGGCGCGATTTACGACTACTTTCGCATTTGACTGCAAATATCTCTGCAATGAATAAAGATATCGACAAGCGGTAAAAAGCATTATCAAGCACAATTAATCTCACATTGAATGAAAATTTTTTTTGTGAACTTTGGTCCACTAACAACAGAGATTACACGGCTAATGTCTACCCACCCTAAGTCAACAGTGCACGTTTTTGCGTATGCTAATGCATTTAAGTGCAGGCCACGTGACTGCTTCTGAGGGAATTTCATCCCCCTGAATTTTTCTCCCAATCGGACTTAGGGCACCAAGTGGACTCACGTTGGGCTTTGCCTCAAATTTCTTGTTTATTTATTACATCCGCAATGTGATACCTGGTGTTTATTTGTTCAGCTGTCTGTTCATTCGTGCATTTATTAACAGGATTACACCTAATCTTTTGGCCGATACAACTGAAATTTTCATGGAAGTTTTGACCTGGCCCAACTTAGAAGCAACTAGAAGGCGCTCGTGAGAGTGCATATCTCCGCCAAGTGAAGTGACTTAAACATTACTACTGTAAAATGTAGAAGTATTCGCAGAAGGGCGCCACCCTTCCTAAGTCATTGTGTACATGAACAGAAACACAGAACGACGAACACACAGAACGACCAATCACCGAACGACGGATGCATAGAACGAACGACGGACAAAACGACCAATCTCATAATCTCCTCCAATGTTCACTACGTTCACACTTGGCGGAGATAATTGGATTTTGTTAATGATCAAAATCAGCATCTGGATCCAGGATAGAACGGAGGGCATCCTTGCCTTTGCCAGACAGGGCTAACATCTGGCAAATATTGCACTTCCAACTGGCAAACACAACAGAAAGCCTAACACTAAGTTGTCAATGGCATGTGTTCTACAAGTGCCCTCCCAAATTCATTTATCGGTATTTATTTGCCATGTACGCAAATCAAAAACAGTACAACAGACAAATGTACAAAAACAACAAAAAGCTCTGAGACAAACTGACACCAACCAACAACAGCTCAAGTAGCTGCTGAAAACATTTCCCCTTCCATTCTTCTTCCTTACTTAATTAACAAACTAATCAAATCAAAATAAATTTATTTTAAAATACGACATCATAAGCTGTCGAATTAAAACACTTACAATCGGCAGTTTGCACTCAAAGCAATAATGCAAAATATGTAGCAAATAAAAAAATAACAAAAATTAAAACAAACCAAACTAGAAAAGCAGTCATAGCCCGCACACCTCCGCCAAAAGCTTGTCAGATTGTAATGTAAATTTTGCAGATTTCACCTACGCGTTTCAAACTATAGTTGCATTTTCCACAGTGACCTACTTCTACGTGACCTAAAAAACCGTGATTAGATATACTGGCGCTTTGCCAGCGGTTCCCGTATGCCCGCTTTAACGCAATGGTAACAAAAATTTCAAAGTGATCCAGAA
>Ga0209671_1006919_pt1 | contig 11704 bp, 6 predicted proteins | sample WorMetHERISLAND2_2_FD_187401 | JGI IMG/M metagenome (GOLD analysis project Ga0209671, IMG submission 187401) | Marine gutless worms symbiont microbial communities from Max Planck institute for Marine Microbiology, Germany - Olavius geniculatus... | ecosystem: Host-associated > Annelida >...
TTTATTTTTTTATTTGTTTATTAACAATTTAAAAAGGGGAATTGTTTGCGTCTTTTTTCGGGGAAGGGGGGGTCCGACGCTTTTGCACTGCTGTATTTTGCAAAAATTTGGGGCTACATGTGCGCAGGATAGGCGTCTGTGAATACGGATATGGATATGGATAATGGATGAAAAATTTCATATCCACGGCAAGTCTGTCGAACGCTGGACGAGGAAATGGCAAATTTAGCGCGGTGCATAGCCTATGTCAGACACGACGACTGCGTTGGGTTCAAGTTTCAGCAGTCGAGCGAGTTTATCAGCTAAGTGCCAGTCAGCAGTGGTTGCCATACGTGAGTCGGCGCCACTATCAGAAATTTTGTTGGAGTTGTGTGGGTCGCTATATGACGTCAATGTGGCTGCTGATGCGACTGCAGGCGGCAAGCAAGGCAACGTCTGCGACTGAGAAGTCTTTGATAACGCAGCAGCAGTAGCACTAGCAGCAGCAGCATACCTGTTTCCACAACCGCTCGGCGCCAGACGTGCTTCAACACATTCAGCTCAGACTCCACTACGCCGACTTGAATGTCGTTCAACAAGTCACGTGTGAATTTGTTGTAGCCTTTTGATTTGTTGTCGATTTGCTATAGGCCTACAGATTCTACTTGTACGACTTGTGCAGCAGAACTGCTAATGTCGAAGGAATTGGCGTGCGGGCTTTATAGCCCACTTACAATAACGCAGTATCTATCGCGTCTACGTTTAGTAAACTGTATATTGTATTTTTATTGGTTTGTATATAATAAGATAATTGACAAAAATTATCTTATTCACCCTAGGTCTGTAGCGGATAATAATGTTCATCTGCTCACGTCACCAAACTAAACTATACGTTGAACTGAAAACGTTAAACTAAAACATTTAATGTAGATTAGTGTTTAACAGTTACTATGCAATTTGAAAGGAGTACACAAGATTTGGATTAGAACTATAAACCACAAATAAAGAAATCGAATTTTGAAGAGATGCCATTTTACATACAGGTACAAACGGTTCTTCATTTGTGCGTACTTTATTAAGTTCATATAGTTTTTAGCAAAATAATAAAAGTTGTAATTAAAGTTGCGTCAAGAAAATGGTTACAGAGCAAAGTTATCAAAAAAATTTTAAACAAAAACTGGTCTTTGTCATCTTTGAATGCCCGGACTACCGTTTGTATGACACTCGTAGCAGCCAGTACACCACTATCTGATGTACGTGAAAGGTCGAACCGTGACAAGATATTGCATTGCTTTGATGTAGCTCCACGTTGCAGTCTATAAGCGAATGCCAAATTTCATTACTTCATTACTTCATTACTGTTGTACATTTGTTGGATAGCAACTTGTATGATTTCCATTTTGGGGGATTCGTCGAACAGCTTGTTTTATAGATTTGTAGTTGTAGGCCCACCACAAATCTACAACATATCGAAGTAGTGGAGTACGAGCTTTAAAATGGTTACACTGTTATAGAGCGCTAGTTCAGTTTCACCATGCAGCGTAGTTGTGTTTGCAGCAGTTGCTGATGAAAAACTATTAATCGTCGTCGTCATCATCATATGTCGTCGTTGCTGTCGTAGTCGCCAAGTGTGAAATGTTCAGTAGCTGAAACTTCAAGACTTGCAAGCTACGCTGATGCGCTAGTTCTGTACACAGTAGAAGCTGTAAAGAACAACAACAACTACTACTACTACTACAACTACAACAGCAACATTATATTTCGACTAGTGGCTCGGCGATGTGTTGGTTTGACGTCTGGTTGGCGACCACGAAGATAACGACGACGATAATGACTGCCGCCATCTCCACCGAGTTTGTGACTTCTGCAAATGTCGCGCGATTTCTTACTGTCATTCTCATACTGGCCGCCGGTAATCTATTATTATCTTTATACTTGGAAGTAAAGGTTTCGGGAGTTAAAATAAAAGTTCAACAGAGCTGGAATGGCTACTGTTTCAGAAAATCCATAAAAAATAAGTTTATGCAAAAGCACAGGGGTAAAACGTTGTATCGGCACAGTAAAAGTGAGCCTTTCTGCCGTCACCGAAAAAGTTATTGACTAGAGACCAAAAGCTATAGGCTATTGCCGGACTGCCATGTAGAGGGACTTGTTGAAACCTAATGACTTACTTCAGTTATGCCTTGTAACCGTTAGTGCAAAGACCACAGATGATTCATCCGGTTTTGCCCTGTGCTGCCACTTCCATTGCTAACAGTTGTATTTTAAACTTGATGTTTGCGTGCTTTTTGCACATCTCAAAGCAGTCAAAGAACTTCAAAAATCCGCCACATAGTTTAGCAAAAATTATGAAAAATAATGAAAGTAATTGTTTTTATGAAACACCTTGCAATTAACGATAGTTAGAAATAGAACATAAAACGTTTTTGTCCGAAATTTTTGCTCTTCGAGTACTTCTTACGTCTGGAGATTGCACAATAACAGTCTTCGGTGGAGATCTGATCTTTCCGATTGCTTTTTTGCAGTTTTACTTCTACAAAATCTCAGCCTGATAATCTTCAACCAACCCTGCTACTGAACGGTGAAAACTCTCGGAATCGTAAAGTAAGGTAGTTTAAGAAAAAACTCAAGACGATTTTTTTACTTTCTTTATTCAAAAGCCAAACAAGCCCGCGGCGGTTGCCGATGAGCGAACGAGCAATTGGAGTTGTCAGCTGCGCGGCCAAAGCTGTTATCTGGCTGGTATTCACGCCGAACAGACATTTATAGGTAAGTAGACCGAACATACACTTGCACACACCTGCCGACAGCCTTGCTGCCAACATAGTACGAGAGCAAACGCTACTATATCCATCACACCGGCAACACTGGTTTTGTATTTATGGCCGCTCTACGATAAAATGTGTGACTGTGGCGGTTTACCGACCCTTCACTGAGCCGGGTTAGTACTGAAATGGGTGATCGTTTGCTGATAATGTAGCCTTTGAATTCAAACAAACCACTTAAGCCAACTCAGCCTGGCCGTCCCTCCGTGGGTACTGGCTAGGCGAAATGAGTACTGGCGATAGTCACTCAACCGCTGCGCCAACTTGTCGCTCGGCCGTTCACCAAGTAGCCAATGAAACCGTCGTTTAGGTCTCCCGCGCAACAGATGGGTTGACCAGATTCGGCGGGACAACAAACCTCCCGCCTGCCGACCTCTGGAGGCGTGCCGTCAGTCGTGTTCATCGCGGGGCAACGCCTACGGCTTACTGGCTAAGCGTTGACAAGGACGACGACGATGGTCACGGCCAGCGCCAGGGAAGAAACGGCGATATCACAGTCTCCGTAAGTCTGTTCGGTGCAGCAGAGCATGCCGCGGCCAGGAAATCCTCAAAATGTTCATCCCTTCTATCATCACATAATTTCTAACTATTGGGTATTGAAACACTTAAACCGGTAGAGTCTTCGGTATTTCATTCATCAACGAGCTGGGAAGAAGGCTGACAGATGTTTCAGGAGACTCAACGTAAAACTACCCGTCTTTTCCAACAAGTCTGGCGGTCCAGCGCTACAATTCAGTAGCATCCAAAAGTAGCCTATCGTACAGTTCCCGCTGACTTGGTCACTCAAAATAGGTTTTAATTTATGTGTTAGCTTCCGGGATTTTTATTACGTAACAAAAGGTAAATGTATCCCATACTCAATAACGAGCATAGGGGCCAGAGCTGATCCCGGTCTCTAGGCAGTCAGCCCGCAGGTGACGTAGTCATAAACCCGGTGGTAGTCTGCCATTACTTTACACCAGGCCCGCGGTTACCTTCCCAGCCAAGGAACGTTACCGCCCCTTGACCAGTGCCAAATTATACTGCTTGGTAACAGCGGCACATATGTGTGAACAACTTGCCCAGAGTCGATACCTGACAGAGCCCTGGGTTGGTGTGGAACCGGGGACTTTTAGGTCACCAGTTCGGCTTGTTAACTTACACCCCTAAGCCACGCGGATTTTTTTTACTAAGCGTTTACCGAAAGTAAAATAATTATAATGCATTGCACAGGCAACGTGTTTATTGCAATTCACAAATAAGTAATAATTAATACAAACATGTGTAAGGTATACGATGTGATTCAACGGTAGCGGCAGTCGCTAGTGTGGATGGGCTGCACTTAGTATGCTGTGTAGAGTCTGATTTCTATCCAACCCAAAGCACGCAACGCAAGAAAACAGATGCCACATGCATGCTCAGACTTCTGCGTTCTGGCGTGGAGACCTAGACTATTACGCTCTCTAACTGGTGAGTACATTGTCAGAAAGTACCCTATGGCAGAGTGTCTGAGAAATGCACAGTTCTAGCTCGTCAAAAAAAGTACAGAATGCAGTATAGAGTCGATACAGCCGTCATTTTGTGCCGATGTGTGGCTTGTTGTATATTTCGCCAGGTTTTTTTTCAAACAAAATATTTAACAAAGTTGCTGGTGTTGTTGGTAATGCATGTGTTATCGGGGGCGCTGAATTTGCAAGAAATGAAATTTGCAAGAAATGGGGGTGGAAATTGCAAGGAAAGGAAATGCAAAGAAAGGCCCCAAAATTGGCATCCGTGTGAATTTGCAAGGAATGGAATTTGCAAGGAAATCAATAACTAAAATTTGCAAGAAACAGAATTTGCAAGGAAAGAAATTTTTGAGGGGGAGGGGAAAGGTAGAATTCGCAAGGAATAGATTTGGCAAGGAATGCGTATCCTATAGCATATAGACAGACTACGTCGTGTCTATCAGTTCTGTTGGCGGCAGTATTTGGCCTGCTTTTTACCTGTATATATCACGTGAGAGTGATTGTATTTTGTTTTAAACATTTAAGATAAAGCGTGTTTAATTTTAACGGAGTATACCGAACTTCAAAAGTGTATATGTAAACTTCACGCCTGCCAAAACCGACTGTACGTTTAGACCACTTGTGATGATTTGAACATTCTAAATTAGCTGATGATGTCAAATGTCTGCACATTATTTAGTTTCAAATTACTTACGTTAACACTGTGGGAAAATGTACTCTGATATTACACTGCGTCTCAAAAACATCCCCGAAATTTGAGACTGTAACACGAAAACCAATTATCAGATTTTAATAATTTTTGGTACGAATATCCCAGACACAACTTACCATTAAATGGCCGTTCAGTTTCCCACCTCACCCAACGTTTGTTTTTGCACTACCTGGGGAAAACAACCAGCGAAATATCACTTTTTATCCAATGCGCTATAATTGCTTAATTAACATAACGCGTAAAACACATTTTGTTCTCATTTCTGACACTTTGGCTGACAATTTATTCAGTTGTCCATTTTTCAACTGCCTGCAGTAAAATTGCTTGAAGTGGTGGCCCACTAGGCGAACACAGGCAAGGAGACGCTTTCTCCATTAATTTTATTGACTGCAGTATCGATAATGTTCTGCTTCAGACCAATCCAGGCTGTACCAGTCGCTTCTTGACTTCACAAGCATTCCCAAACTTCATCTTGTAAACACACTGCTGCATGACAGTCTAACCTTGTAATAGACCGGCTGTTGGAGCCCACAGATTAGGATACATGGAATTTATCGACTTTTTTCATTCATTTTAATACGTATTATGCTTTCCCAGGTAGTGCAGAAGCAGACGTTAGGTAAGGTGGGAACTAAAACGCATTTAATAGCCAGTTGTGTCAAAAATATTTCTGCCAAAAATTATCAAAATCTGCTAATCTTCCTTCAAGTTACGATCCACAATGTTGGCGATGTTTTTTCCAGGTTTTCTGTTTATTTCAACACATATTTCGCTTGATCTGCTTTCCCTAGGTAGTGCAGAAGCATACAGTGAGTGAGGCGGAAAACTAAACAGTCATTTGATGGCAAGTTGTGTCAGGAATATTTGTACAAAAAAACTTATTAACATCTGATAATTGGTTTTCAAGTTATAGTCAAAAATGTTGGGGATGTTTTTTTGAGACACAGTGTAGTATGATATTCAGTTAATCACAATCTGAACATCAATTAACATACATTAACAGTGTAAAAATGTAACCTTTACTTGCAAGACAGTTTTTTTGCATATTCTATTCTTTGTAAATTCTATTCCTTGCAAATTTAGTTTTCTTTCAAATTCAATTCCTTGCAATTTCCTTTCCTTGCAGATTTAACTTTGTTTTTTCTTGCATTTTTCTATTCCTTGCAAATTTCACACTTTGCCAAAATTTATAATTTTCCTTCCAATTTCTTTTCCTTGCAAATTCCTTGCAAAGTGAGGCGACCTGTTTTGTTGTGTCAATGGGCTACTCACTGCGTTTAGCGCTATTGCCATTGTTGTGTCGCTTGCCTGACACCTGCCGCATCTCGCAGCGAATGACGTCTGTTCTCTCCTTGAATGAGTGAAACATCTTTATTTTGTTTGACATCAAATGAGTAGATTGAAGCACAAAATGCTACGTTAAAAGTAAAAAAGTACACGCAACTTTACGTCGTGTCTAACTTTTTTTCTAAATCGCACTAGTTACAGCTTGAAACTTAGATGCATCTTATACCGTTTTTTCATTTCAAACGATGGCAATTTACAATTATGTCGATTAAAATGATACCTTAAAACGCGCCAAGTAATAAAAGCACTTTAATAATGCTATTAATGAATTATACAACACGATAACATGATGTTAGCACTACTGGCGGTTAGGTAGCAATCACTTGCTGCAGCGGAAGTAGACCGTAGTCGCTAATCAGGTAGGCTACTATAGCGAACTGCGGGTGCACGAAGGCGGCTCATAACAGAGCCTCGAGTTTTTTGTCTGGTACTGGCAGAATATAACGGCAACTTTTTCACCACTGGTCGCGCTTGCCTGACACCTGCCGCATGCTTGCTTCGTTACGCTCAGCGCTGCGTTGCTGGTTAGCTGCTGGCGTCGACTGCGGCACGTACACCCGACCGCTGGAGTGGCTTCGAATCACCTGTCTTCAGTTAGTTTGCCGCGTACTCGCGGTCTGCCGTGAGCAGTCATGGTGGCTGGTGGTGGGCGTAACGGTTGTATGTCGGACTTACGATCGAGAGTTTGTGAGTTCAACTGTCGGTTGGGTCACTATCAAGTGGCGGACAGCTAGGCCTAAATCATCTGGGTATATAACTAACACCCTTGTCAACTCTGCCTTTCATTCCTCCGAGGTAGATAAATCGAGTACCGTTCTGCTTAGCTGGGGTTAAAGCGGAGCGCGTTTAGCTGTGTCAGGTGGCACTGTATAACTATAATCTAATATATTTGTGCAGGTTTTTGTGTTGTTGGTTTTATTTTTGGTGTTGGTTTTCGTTGCCAGTACCAATGCAAGTGATTGCGTGGAAAGACTCATGTCGAGTGTTAAGTAAAACTCTACTCACTTACTCACTGCTCGTCCTTTCACTGCAGGACGTGTCAGTTGGCGTCTGTAGTTAAACCACCCGCACTTCTTGTCTTTGGCGCCGTGGGCGACGCTTCGCCGTACACATCACTCGACGTCGACCGCGCTGCTGCTACTGCTGCTGCGCGCAGGCGTCTATTGCCGCAGACAACTTGCCGTTCTTTCTCGACGCAATCTTGCCAAGCTGCCAGTTTGAAAACTGCATCGTTTGATGATATGAGGGAGGAGGCTCGCTTAGAATCACTCGTTAAATTAAGACTTAAGTCCTGCTGTTTCCGCTGGAACACTGGACGACGAGCATCTCCACTCTGCGGTCACCAGCCACAGACTTGGCCTCCTGCCAGCTGACGTCCATTAACCACTCGCTACACTGACATCATTATTAGAATAGTAACTCATACGGGAACACGGGACGAGCGTACAACAGCGGGGTCAGGTCAAGCCAAGTGCTATCTTTTGAAGGAGATTTTGGGCGACATTATGAGCACATTTACTCCACTGCTTTTTGTCTTGCATTATTCGAGCAACTTTATTAACTCCAAGACCAGTCCTATCACTGACGTCCCTATATTAATCTTTTTGTGGCCGGCCACAAATGTAATGTACACACTGTACGCAATTGCAGTCAACTTCTGCTCAGTTGTCAGCTAGCCTTTTTTAGCAGTATGACATCAGTAAACTCGCATCACAAAATTACTGAACCCGTTAATTCACTCTTGAAATGTGCACCGCAGCCTAAAATCGCAAAAAATATTAAAACTCCTTATATTTAAGGTTCAGGGTCGTTCAAGTCATCGATGCTGATACCCTCGAGAAGCTCGACAGCAATGCTTGTTATAATAATCAGCAAATCTGTGTCTATTTGCACACACGCAATATATCAACTCTAATCCCCACAGCATGGTCGTACATCCGTGAATGTTAAATGTCATGAATAAATTGATTTGCGGCTAAGCGCGCCGCTGACTAGCCAGAATGATAGATATGAGCGAAGTTCGGCAGAACGAAAGTCGCGGGAAATGAAACGCCTGCAATGCGTTTAGGCCTATCTAATCGCTTTGACGCGTCAAGTTGCCACTGTTTGCAGGTGGTTGCGAGTTGCAGGGCACGTTGCGACTACATTATAGGCCCTAACTACTTTGTAGCCTTATGCAAACCGCAGATTCATAGTGGAAGTCCACTTTGTCACATGTTAAAAGATCTACTCGTTCTGCGACTTTCAATGGGGCCTAATTATCTTTGCATCCCTTAACAGCAAAGCTATCTACCGAAGATTCGCATTGTAAGAAGACTTTCGTGAAGAAAGATGGCAGAAAACGGAAGTTAAAACCTGTATAGGGCTTTTGGGGCTTATGCAGTACAACACTGCAGTATAAGCACAAGGGTAATGTTACTGAAAGCAATGATATAAGTAACTGACTAACTGGTTTACTGGCTGATTGATTGATACAGGGACGTCGAGAGCCACAGCCGAGCCCAGGAAAAACATTCTCGCGGGGTCCGTCTGTGGAGAAAATTTTTGAATTTTGCTTTTTAAATGGCGCATTCTGGTGTACTTTATATTTTTTGAGCGACGGCGGGGCTCCCAAACGTCGAGAAGTTCTGGGGAAACTTTCCACCTTCTCGACGGGCATTTTTTATCGTTTCTTCTTTTTGTGCAAACTTTCCGGTAGCGGTCGAAGCTTCGAGGGGTGGCGGTCGACGGCGAGCATACAACGACAGAAATCAGTACGACGACTATTACTACTACCGAGACGACATTAACGGCAGAACACGTCGACCTCTGCATCGTCAGCGTGTCACTGCGCCCACTCCACCCACTGTCATCAAGTGCTACTCGTGCTACTACCGCTGGAAGCAGAACGACTGGACCGGCATGCGAGGGTGCGCCGAACCGTTCGCCCCGTACAACATCCCAGTTGTCAACTGCAGCGGACCTTGCGGGGTAACTTTTTAAAATTTTAATCCGATCAACGTAAATGCTAGAAGGCGATTTTGCAAACAACGCTTAAAAACATTAGCCTTATCCAAAGACAATGAATCTGAGCATTAATATGGCTTATTATCGTTACTGTTTGCAATAGTGCAATAAAATTAATCTCATTTTTTAAAACAAATTAGGTACTAAATTTTACCGTTTCATTATTTGAAGAGATCCTCGGATTAAGGCATTTTAAGTGTTATGTATACTGCTCTTGCTAAAAAGCTATAATTCAATGTTTTCGTGCAAGACAGACATTCACCAAAATTTGCAATGTCGAAGGCTAAGTTTTGCACTTAGTGACCTCATGAGATGTGCAAGATTGCGCCCCTACTGCAAAATTGCAGTTTTTACACTTCGTCTGCTGTAAAATTCCCCTATTGTTGCACATTTAGGCCTACATGACGCATAATTTGACGTTTTACGAGGAACTGCGATTAAAATAATAAAGGTTTTGAAGGTCGTATATAGTTCTTTCGGAAAACTGAAAGCCGAGCTACGGATGGGATCACACAGTGTTACCTGCCACAGGGTCACCCAACACAAGTAAACGCGTCCCGCCATAACCCCAGCCAGACAGGCCAGTACTCGCGAAGAAATGGAAGGTTATGTTGACAGCGGAGTCATATGGCGAAATGGTTTACCTGTGCACAGACCCATCCAAGTACTAACCACTTGATAGCGACCCGCGTTATTCAAGGGCGTATATACTTTTAAGTCTGTGGAGCAATCCCCCCAATATCAAGGTGAGGCGCCGCAGGCGTCGACGGGGAGGGGAATGGGGAGAAAGTATCCCTCTCCCCAGCTGACCAGGGACTCTGGGGGAGCGTCATGAGCTTCTCAGTGGGGTCCAAAAACGAATTTGGTGCTTTCTAAGCGTCACAGAACCCTTCCGGTTGCAAAATAGCGTAAATATTATGAAAAAATGCAAAATAATAATAATATTCAACCCTCCCCTTAATTTTCCAGAAAACCTTTCCTAGTTTTTCTTGTAGCGTTTGCTTCAATTAGGTTTATATGGTCCAAACTCCCCTAGCGTTATTTATTGTTTATTGTTACTTACTCTTACGTAGGCATAGCCAGAAATTGGAGTCACAAAAGGCGAATTGTGAAATTGTGGCCGAAAGCTGAAAACAAAGGTGGACGTCTTGGGGAGAAGCCTGTCGCCGAGGCGCAGCCCCGGAAGTAAACGTTTTTTTGAACATAAACCCCCCTAAAAATGCATACATTGAGTATAAATTTTATTAGTGTTACTGCAGAAATGCGCTGCATATGCTAGGCAAAAAGGCGACTTTGGCATCTGTGGAGGGCATGGCCCCTTTGGTCTCCCTAAATCCACTTATGCCTATTACTAGAGTAAAAACACACTTTCAACATCAGCGGAGTGGTGAGTTAAAAACGTCGAGGGCAAAAAGTTGTAATTTTCCGAAATACTGCTGCAAATTGCCGGTACACCGATCTCTGTTCCTGGAAATTTGGATTAATTTGGATTAAAGAAATTAAATTTTTAAAAAAGCTCAGTTTTGTCCAAAATTTTCCCCAAAAAATTTTTACGATGTTTTTGGATATTTTTTTACAACCTAAAATTTATGGGGGAGCACTGAGCAATTGCCCTGCCACGACGCTACTGCTCCACTTTTTTTACTCCTGGCGCACTACGTTCCCAAAGTAGCGAAGAGGAGTATATGAAACCAGTGTAATATTGACGACCGACCGACGACCGATCTCTGTTCCTGAAAGAGCCTTCCTGAAAGAACTTCAAATGGCCATATCTCAGCAACCGATCCACTTCCGGTTTGGTTCTAGGGTGAGGTTGTCGGGCTCGGCCAATTTTACAGTGTCATTTATATTTACGCCCAACTGCCCTCCTTGCCATGGCAACGACGTTTGGAACAAAATGGCCTATAACTCGGCTTCAGTACAAGATATCTGCAAGGTCGTTGCGTCTATAGAGGTTTGGGGATGGGCCGTCGAACGCTGCCAACCAAATTTTACTCTAACCGACCCCGTTGCCATGCCAACGAAATTTGGGACAAAATGGGCTATAACTCGGTTTCTATAAGAAATATGTCTCGGATCTTTAGTTGCAATTGTAGCAATACTGTTGTAGAAATACTGTAGTACACCGTGTCTCAAAAAACTAAGCAGATTTGTTTTTGTCAGAACTGCGTCAAATTTCCACCGATTTTGATAATTTTTGGCAGAAAAATGGCAAACGATCGAAATATATGCGAGGTGCACTCATTTTCCACCTCACCTAATTTGCGTCATCACCTTACCGTGTTAAACGCAAATGTTCCAAATTGCTACATAACGCCGAATGTTGTTATCTGCAATAAACTTTTAAA
>Ga0209671_1006920_pt1 | contig 11703 bp, 10 predicted proteins | sample WorMetHERISLAND2_2_FD_187401 | JGI IMG/M metagenome (GOLD analysis project Ga0209671, IMG submission 187401) | Marine gutless worms symbiont microbial communities from Max Planck institute for Marine Microbiology, Germany - Olavius geniculatus... | ecosystem: Host-associated > Annelida >...
ATGCATTATGACGTCAGCATTACATCACAACTAGCAAAGAATATTTAACTAACAGCCATATTTTGTCTATATATTTTGAATTAGCATTTCTTCAGCTACGTCTGGTAAAAATTTCGTGTAAATTGATCATCATTTGAGTGCATTATGAAAGAAATAAAAAGGGTGCCCGTTTTCTTGAAACACAGTGTAGTTACTGACAGAACAGTATGCTTATGTATTATGGTAGTTTTTGCACTTGTGATGTAATTTGGCATGTGTGAAAAGACTTCTACATACGCCGCTCATTGATTAGTTTCACAAAAATGATGATTGTTTCATTTGGTTGATGTAAAACTGAAGAAATGCTATCTTTTCAAGATCGTGAATGGCGTTATTATACTACAGACACCTGGAATGGAAAATTATTATATGGAATCACTCTTGCAGCACAAGCAATTCTGACTATTACTACACGTTTCTTGTAGTGTGGTCTGATGTCACATTCATAATTCTTAAAACTATTTGATGGATTCAGATGCCATTTGGCAGGTTTACTTGGCACATCACTGTGTCGTATGGAGGTCCTTGACGCCAGGGGAAGGAGATAGTTAGGTTCAAACCCACAGCCAATGATTACAATGCTGAGAGTTGTCCCACTCAACCTGACATAGAAACAAATGTGAACACCTGCTGCCATCTGCGGATTAATTTCACAACTGGGTTTCACACACATCATTTGCAATGGCGCTTGAACTGTTAAGTGTCCCACTTTAGCTGAAATCGCTCTGGGCTATTCGAAATAATGATAAATAACAGTTTGTTTACCACCAGTACTATTAGGCTACCAAATACTACATCCATGACTGCTTAGATAATGTTAATTGTAAATTGAACAGGGGCTTTATATAGTGCTTCAATAATTAGTCTAAGGTTCGCTGCTAGTCGACAAAGTAAAAGGTTAACTACGTTTAATTACGACGGTGGACGCGTGGATGACTGCTCGCCCGATGAATTGTCGCGCGATGAAATTGCACGCGACTAACTATCGCCGCGATGAACTGTCGTCTGATGAACTATCGCCGATTAACTGTCGCGCGATAAAGTGTCATGGAACCCATTTGGGAACATCCCTCTTCGAAAAAAGGTAAGGTCTTAAAGGTCTTAGAGGCAGAAAATGTTTGACATTTTAATATCGAAATGGCGTTTTTGTGTATAATGTTTAGTTCTAAATTGTGTTTTTTAATAATCAAACCAGTAAAATGCATCCGGAATGCATAAACTACATGGAGATTGACGTGCGCGGGCGATAAAAAACGTTCCGGCCTAGTCTATTTATCGTTTCTTGGTACTTAGTTTCACATTGAACGTAAAATTGGACTGTGAAAATCTCGTAGTCGTGACTCGCGAGTCCGATGGTTATTGGGTATAGCCGAGCTTCTTAGCGTGGACGACTGCAAAGCGACAATGCATTAAGCCTATCAAGACAAAACAGAGCACGGCTTTGGCATCTTGGCCCCCTTGCCTTCCAAATTCGCCTGATTTACACAAATCTGTCCCACCCCTAAAATCATGCTAAATTGGCAGTAACGCCTGAATTTAAGTTGATTTTCATGCAGCATACAGTAAAATATTAACACACACGTTGAGTTCAGATAAAATTCGACGTAGGCAGTTGCCCATCTTTTGCATTCATTACCGTCATCAGTTCTTTTAGGCAGCTGATCGATCGCTGGAGTCAATGTGTTCAGAATCAGCAGAGCCCAGCATTCGATTAGCGCATGTTTTAGCTGGTCATTTACTGAAATTTTGTGACCATCCTATCTGCTACAATGCCCTCACACTGATTAATTCACAGAATTTATATCTGGACTTTTTGGCAGTGAGTTTTTGAGTTCAATGAACTCGGGCACGTGGGAGTGCAGAGAAATGCCTAATTTCAGGGGTAATGAAGATTTAGACAAATTAGGCAAAGAATATTTTAATGATATGCTATGCAAGTTCGGCCCTTTTTGTCTACAACATTCTAAAACTTCTGACATATCATACGCCTTTCTACGGGTAACCATCGCTGAGTTATCAACGCTCAAACAGATCCGATTTTTCAGCCCACCCTGTAATAAAATGCCAAAGGGATACTAGTTTTGCCATGTTGGGCTTAGAGCTAAAGTTACTTTTGGTTAAAGTGAAGAACATGTAATAAAACATAATTATTTTTGTTAAGCCAAATAACAGTGGAAAATAATCTCGCCGACCCGCATACGGCACACTTTTGTTGTCTTCCTTGTACTAAAGCCTATAAATGCCATTTCGCAGTCTTGGAAATGTGGAAAATAACCGTTGGATCTTCAGGCAGCATCAGTAGTGTGTCATGGCCACTGGGCCAATAGAGGACCAAAGGTGTTCGCTTTGACATAATTATGTTAACACATAATAGCACGATATAAAGGTCGCCGTACAGAATGCAACAAAAAAGACTGTGCTTTAATAATATTTGAACATCGTTACAACATTATTTCAAAAACATTTTAACAATTTCTTTAAATAAAATGTTAATCCTGTTTTACTATTTAAGCCTATATTCTAAAATGATCACCTTTTAAAGCAGACGTTCATCACGGCTGAAATTTGTCCATAATAGGCCCTATCACTAATTTGCATAAAATTAAATTTGATTTGAACGATAGGTCTTAATAAATTACATTTTGCCCATATGAATGCGAAAGTTCAAATTTTCATTAATTACTTGTCGTCGTTGTTCATATACCAGGGTTTGTTTATGCCATCGTTTTTTGACCACCGTCTATATAGCTGATCTTTGATCCTTTCTCGTTTTACACTAGCTTAATCAGCTGTCTGCTTTCTTAGAACGTTTTCGGACCAAGAAAAAGTAAGAAGAGATCAACTTAAGTCGGTGTTATTAAATCGTTCTTAATTTTTCATTGTCACAATATTTATCGAAACATTCGACGCGAATATTTTGCAGTATCGGTATCGAAGCAGCCGGATTTAGAGGTTCTTTTATAAAAGAACTGTTTGTCAAAAAATTACAACTTTCTGCGCCCCAATTAGGGCCTACTGCACGACGCCGCGGCTGGTATTCAGTGTCTATACTGTACATGTAGTATACTCTATAAACGCATGCGCAGTCTTCGTATACTTTGATACGCTGTGCTTCGTTGGAGCTATTGTCTAGTGTCTACTAAGGATAGGAAGCGTTGATTGTATGATATCTAGAGACAATGCTGGAGAAAGTTTTAACGGGAAGCTTCACATTCAAATCTGTCGCTCCGTGTGACTTGTCATCCTGCACAAAAAGGTCGTCACAATAATAGTATACGTCTATTATATCTGACACAAGTTTATGTTTTTTTTTCAAAAGCAGACTAGTGTTTTTCAAAAATCTTTATCATCAACAGAAGTAATGATATTTTTGTTTTATATTCGTTGCCACAATCTTTAAATTTATTGACCTGGTTTGTTTGTTTGTTTGGATACTACTAGCAGGTAACTTAAAAAGAGAAAATTTTGAAAAGAAGATATACTACAGGCACTGATTTGGTTTTAGAACGATATTAGATCAAATATTGTAATTTTTTTTGGTTAAACGAAAGGAGAAGCATGGATAACGTTACGGTAGCTTACAATTAAACTCAATACTAATGTAACAAAAAATGTTCTGGTTTCAGAGACCTTAAGAAATATTTTGAGAACACCTTTGACATCGATGAAAGTCTTTTCACGTCTATCACGGGTAAATATTCCGAGATGCCATGGCAGTTAACTGCATTTATTAGCCTACTTTTATTTGCAATTGTACCAGTAGTGACTTGTTAATAATAATATTATCAAAAATAAATAAACCAGAAAAATAGCAATATGTTTTATGTGTAACATATAAAATTTGTTTGTTTAGCACTTTGTAACTTCATGTGCCTGTCTACTAGGTAAATTGTACAAACTTGTTTTGATTGTCACAAAATTATTTGAAAAATGTTCAACTATATGACTGTTAAAAAGTCAGTGTTATTGTAAACCAAATTAGATTTTATGATGTGATATTTTATTAGCGCACGACGCTAATGAAAAGCACTGCATTTTATAAACTGATTCTCTGTATGTTTTTTTCTATAGCCTATTTGCTTGCCCTGTCTTTTTCGCTCGCGACTTATGTTACCATGATTCCATTATAATTTTTTAATTACTGATTCGATTTTCACCGGCTGTATATGTGTAAGAACGTTTGTCGAATGATATGAGGAGCATGTGGCGCATTTTTCTTTGAACTCGGTGTTATTACAGATGACTCGGTGTTCTACAAGTACCCCGAGCGGCTGCGACTGCCGCTGCTTTACTACTACGGACACACCGCCTGCTTCCTCGTTAATAAGATGGTTCTCGGTAACCTGCTGCAGGTCAGCCAGTCTCTAAATGTTTCGCTTTACGGAAAAATGCTAAGTGCGTTGATTTGTTATTGTTATTGAGAAAGACCTCGCATAATATACAGCACACAGTTCTTCAAAATGCTATTAAATAGGCTATTTCTGTCATTACAACGTGAAATATGGCAAGCAAATCTGGGTGTTATATATTAACAAACTTTACATGAACAGTTTAACACCGAACAACTGAAAAAATAAGCCTATATCGCGTATAAAAAGTTATTTTTAGTTTTCCTGAAATGTCATCGACAACAAATGGGATATGTTGTTATTCTGTCTTCGAATTGCGTATGTTTTGCGCTGTAGACTTTTTTTATAGGCCTACAGTTTAACCTATATGCCTATCACACAAGAGTCTCGGCGTTATGTTTGCAGGAAGACGAACGAATCAACCCCGAGTTGGAAACGATGCTGGAGGCTGGAGTTGACGAAATGTCCTGGGACAGCGTGGTCAGGGGTTATTTTTATCGATTTTACACTTTGGCTTATATTTTCAACAACTGAGGTAAATAGATCAACAATAAGCAATCAAGAGTAAAATTTTTCACCGATTTTACCTGCATTCACAACAGAATTTTCATTATTATCGATATATCATTTTCGCCGTATTCTTATATTGTAAGTTATATCTGTTTGTAAGGGGTGCTTACGATTACGCGCAGCACGCTTCCGCGCAGAGCCAAAAATTACCTTTTTTCACGTTTCAGCGCGGCGGAGCGGCGCCGCTCGGCCGCGCTGAAACGTGAAGAAACGTGAAAAAGGTAATTTTTGGCGCTGCGCGAAAACGTGCTGCGCATTACGATCAGCCTACATTTAACTGATCATTAAAGAGTCGCTGATTGACCTGCCTACAGTTTTGGGCGAAGGGTTTTTATGAATATGCTGAGCTGAGGCTGTAGAGCTGATCTTGAGCTAGCTGATTTTAATAGATTGCCTATGCTGCTGTTATTTGTATGTGTCCTGTATTACATCCGGCTGTCTTTCTGCTCTCAGTTTATCATTGTATGTTAAATAAACGTGTTCATAACACTTATCTCTGGTATACTGAGCTATAAAGGGTTCCGAGTAGGCCTACGGCTAATCTGATAATGTGACTGATGGCCGTGACTGATCACGAGATTAAACGGATGCTAAGTCTGCAGCACGCTGCAGAGGACTTCACTCGAGTCGACATACACTTCAAACTTCACACAATAGGCCTAGTCGGCGTCTTGGCACCTACTGAGCAAAAATTGACGTAAAACACGCGCGTAATCGTGAGCAAATAAAATGCATCTGTGAACTATTATAATGAACCGAACTGAAATATGTCAGTAAGGTTAAAAGGTTTAATTCATTTTATTCAAGTTCATTTGCGATATGAGATAAGAGAGTTAGGTTCAGTTCATTTCGTTCGCTTTGTACAGTGTGTACACGCCTTTAAATGCCTTTTGGTGCCACAGTTTTTACTGAGTCCTTTCCTCGAAAAACGTGTTGGATTCGCTGTTGTAGTGACAATATTGTCCTTGTTGATATTATGCAGGAAGTCAATCGGAGTGGTAAGAAGTTCCGGTGGCCGTCGCTTGATGACGTCATTGAATACAGACGCCTCGTCAGACGACTTGTTTGTGACGTCATCGAGCGCTGCGACTTACAACTTCCGGTTACCATCGACAGTCAGCTGGTATGCCGAAGAACGAAATAAAACGTTGTAAATCAAGTATAATCAATCCAAAACTTATTTCCATTTAATATCATTTCAAGTTAAGTGTAATCCGATATAGCCTACGTTACTTAGAAATCGCAACAGTGGTGCTTAATGTCACTGGAAACCTGCTAGTAAAGTAAGCTTAATTTACAACGCGGTTTAAGACAGCCTTGAATTAAAAGGTTTTGGTTTTCTTACTGCTGCACTCTGTTTATCATGCGTTGATAACGATTAACAGAGTTGTTCCACACCGGTCCCCGTTACTACTTGGATAAGTGATTGTCTACAGACCGGTTGGTAAACTAGCGTATAATCAATCACTCAAATCAACTCAGCCTCTGGTCCCTCTGGAGTAGTAAATCGAGTCCTGGTCTGCCTAACTAGTATTAAACTGGGGCGCGTTTACTGCGTTAGATGGCGGATAGGCCTAGCACTATGTGATCTTATATGATAGGTGACTATCCGTGGCCCTATAAAATGAATATCCATGCCACCTTTAATCTTTTAACTCTTTGACTGTTCGCAGTGGCCGTTACTGATGGGCATAGAACACGAACGAGTTCATCTTGAAACTTCGTCCGTGCTGATTCGCCAGCTTCCCGTTGCCATGGTTACCACGCCGCCGGGATGGAGCTATGCTCCGACTGAATCCGGTTTTATATTTACTTTTTTGCATGGACTCAGCACTCGAACAGTGTACTAAACTTCATATGCTACCGTTTTCGCAATTGAATCTCAGCCGCCCTCATTTCTTGCTGCGAACGAAACCTAAAATAGCGCGAAACTCATCGAAACTCTCAGCTTTTGCTTAATGTTCTGGTTGTCTTTATGACTAGGATATTGCTATTACTATTGCCATTACTTTTCAGTACTTAGTTTAGGCGAAATTATTGAAAAGATCAGCAATTGCGGCTATTGCGACGAATAATGGCATCGTATATAGCGCGGTCGGTCCGTCTGTCACACTCATGCACCCTGCTAAAGCCGTTGGATGGATGAGATGCCATTTAGCAATTTACACTCACGCAACGGCATCTCAATTAACATCGTGTTAGACACGGGCCCCATTTCTTGCTCGGAAAAGAAAAGATTTCGTGGTCGAAACGCGCAGTTAGACTTTTTGCTTTGCAATGATGCTGCATAGTGTCAAGTGATATGAACTTATGATGTGTTTGATACGGTGATGTGATGCTATTATCATTGTCGTTGTTTTAAATCGAATGTGTGTTACCGAGCAGCTATTGATTTCATCTTGTTTATGCTGCTCGCTGCAGAATCTAAAAAAGTCTCGAAGAATCGCATGATTCTCGTAAATGAGACGGAAGTCGTGTTTGGAAAGCCTGAGAGTTTCCCGTCATTCGGCTGGGACGTCGAGTACGGAACTACGCGTCTCAAGTATGTACATGTAGGCCCTACGCTACGACATCAGCTTGCCGCTATGATCGCCGAGCTCTTAATTATTATCATTTGCAAATTTCACTTTACGAAGTACAGTTGATTCTGCGTTGGGTGTCCATTTTGCATACTTACAATTTAGAGGTTCGTAGATGTTTAACCACTTTCCAGGTCAGATATGTCTTCCTATGTTCAGATTGTGTAGGCTACGAGCCTATGACGTCTCTCTTTTTTGTTATCTTGTTGATATTTCGGGAATTTTGCACATTGACTTAAAATCAGCGATGGCCAGTGAAATTACTATAAAATAATATAGTAAAACTCAGTGTATGACAGAACAGTTCATAATGTTTGCTCTTTATATCGCTAGGTTCCAGAATTAGCAGTTGCGTTTTGTATTATTAATTGTGTGTGCAAATGTATTACATAAATAAGAAATATATATATAGTTTTATAACACAAACAATATAAATCATACGAAAATGCGTGATTAATTCTAGCTGGCGTTCGTATACATGTGCAGAGTGCCGGCGTTCGAAGCAAGTCAGTATTTGATAACAAACGGCGAATATCTTCAGTTTGTTGTCGACGGGGGTTACACGAGGCGTGATCTGTGGACGACGGAAGGGTGGCAATGGGTCCAAGCGCGACAGGCACGACATCCCAGTTTCTGGATCTGCTCACACGGTTATTTCATAGGCCTCGTTTTCCTGCTTTGTACGACGATCGCTGGTCGTGAAAATGGCATTAAAACTTGACCCATAACTATATGCACAACCGTTTCGTACAGAAGGGTTTAACTTCCCACTGCTCGGTTCGCCGAAAAAAACGCAAAGATGACGTAAAGTCTTTCCCGAGCAATAAGGCTGATAGGGTGGCGCTGATCTCCGTTTCCTCAGCCCTTAGCCAGACACTAGTTTACACTGCCGAGTGACCACAAGTACGAAGCTAGTGCATCGCGCTGCATGTGTGCCTGTTTATGTCCCAGTTTTTGCTGGTACTCATTGAGCTTGATCCAGTTGATCCAAAAGCGATGGAAATCCTACTTTGAAGAACTTCTGAATATAGAAAATCAGAGAGACCCACTGCGGTATGTTGAGGCAGTGGAGGGGCCAGAGAATGAAATCAGTCGTACAGAATTGAGAAAGAAATCAAGCAAATGCGTAGCAATAAAGCACCAGGACCATCTGGAATCACTGCAGAAATGATTAAAGCTTCAGATGAGCTTGGAGTGGATTGGCTTCACACAATTCTTAATGAATTTTTGACAGATCTGGAATCACTGCAGAAATGATTAAAGCTTCAGATGAGCTTGGAGTGGATTGGCTTCACACAATTCTTAATGAATTTTTGACAGATGAGCGAGTTCCAGGTGACTTAAAAGAGAGTGAAATAGTGACTATTTACAAGCAAAAAGGAGATGCTTTTGAATGTGGCAATTACAGAGGAATAAAGTTGCTGGAAATTGCACTAAAATTGTATGAATGAGTGATTGAAAGGCGTATCAGAGAAACAGTACACATTCACTCTAACCAGTTTGGATTCATGCCAGAAAGGGGAACCATAGATCCCATTTTTATTCTTCTTCAAGTGCAGGAAAAGATTCTGGAATGAACAGAAAACGATACTGGACATGTGTGGATTTGGAAAGAGCTTTTGATGGAGTGCCTAGAGAGGTGTTATACTGGAGTTTATGACGTAAAGGAATTAGTGAGAAGCTTGTGAGAGTTATCAGGTCAATGTATGATGCAGCAATGACAACAGTGCGAAGCGGACAAGGAAAGACATCAGCTTTTGAAATAAAAGTTGGTGTACATCAAGGATCCTGTTTTAGTCCACTGCTGTTTATCATCGTTATGGATGCAGTCAGTGAATAATGTTCAACACGATGTGCCATGCATAGACATGCTGTATGCAGATGATCTGATTATTGCAGCTGTCTCGTCGGCGAGACTCTAGGAAAGATTTGGTGAATGGCAGGAGGCTCTGGAAAGGAATGGTCTGATTAAACAAGATGGCGTCCGCCGCTATCTTGGATTTAATTTTTGTTCAATATTATAGTCAATTCGTACCTAGGACCATAAAATGAGTCCACATGCCAAATTTCGTGCAAATATACGCATTAACAAGAGAGCTATGGACGATAAACTAAATTCAAATGGCGGCCGCCGCCATCTTGAATTTATTACTATTGCCACTTTTGGTCACATTGCCTATTTTCTGTAGTAGCTGGCTACACTGCTGCAAAATTTCATTAATCTATTTCAAACGGCAGCTGAGTTATTAATGTTTGTGCAAAAATCCAAGATGGCGGCCGCAGCCATGTTGAATTATTATTTTGTAATGCCGGACCACCCACGAAGCCCGTTTGCGGTTCTTAACTTGCCCTTCAAATTTTGCATTGATCGAGTTTATATTATTTGAGATATCAAGATTTGAAAATTTCACAAATTTGGCTTAAAATGCCTATTCAGGCTCCCAAAAATCATGTTTTTAGGAAGTTTTGACCCCTAAACTTTACTTTTTATCATCGAGACCCCCAAAAAGCACTTCCTTGCGCAGAAACACGCGTTTTGAGCCCTTATTGGTCTTGATCGGTCCTACGGTGTGATCTGGGCGCGACGCGAAGAGTACAAAAAGAAAGAACCAAAAGTAAGCCAAAGTTTGCCATTTTCGCAGACCCCCTTCCCGTCGTCCCACATCAACCATATTTTGCATGCAGGGTCGTATCCCGGATATCTGTCTTGTTTTTGAGTTTTAGAAAGATCGGTTGAAAATGTGGGAGCAGTGGGGGTCGAATTTTTGGCTTTCCCATTGACTTAACGCTTATACAACAGCTTGTTGCTATCGCACAAGTTGTGATGACCACATCTATAATAACGAATCGTGTTCATATGATATGCACGTGCAATATTCGCAGTATTTTAGCTGCATAACACTACCGGGCACATGCTCGACGTTGGTTCATCTATCTCTGTCCATCTATTGTAATATATACTGTACTGTGATGCATCAATGCAGGCTGCAAGTCCGGCTGCGGAGGTGATCTGCAGTCGTACTCTCATTGCCATGGTGACGCCGTTGCTAATGACAACAATCTCACACACGTCTACAGGTGAGTCAGGCTCAGAACAGTTGGATTTGCGCCGTGCTCATTGCTGCTCAGTGAATAAAATTTTGCTGCCGATTTCCAACAAAGACGATTAGTTTATGGATGCTCAGAATTTTAATTTTTCTTCAAATTTGCCCAGCATTAGTTTCTCTGCCTCAAAATTCGCATTTCTGGACGAACATTTTCTGACAGAAGAAGATTTTTCAGCAATTTTCTGCCAGCCTTAAATTTAGGCCCCATTCCGGTTATAGGCCTATACGACATCACTGTCGGTGAGTACTGTTATCGCGCATACGCGTGACTGTGTGAATGTTGTGTTTAGACTGCGGAGGATGTTCGACGTGGTTGATTTGCCTCTGCGCTGGCCGGCTGAAGTCAACTATCACGAGGCCAAGGCCTTCTGTGTCTGGAGCGGTCCTGACTTCAGACTGATGGCAGAAGCCGAGTACCATGCTATGCGTGCACCGCCGGTATCTGATCCAGTGTTGTCGTTCTAGTCGTCGTAGAGTAAGGAATAACCGTAAGATTCGGGCGTGGAAGTCTTACGATAGCGCTTTTCGTCGTTACTGTGTTTTACTGTTTTGTTATTGTTTTTGCCATTGTTGTTATCTTTGCTACTATTTAGACCTGGCACTGGCAGTCGGTTGCTCGAGTTTTAGCTTACCGACTCAGCTGGTATTTTTTTCGAACTGCGCAAGTCGCAGCGTACTGCTTAGAAACGTAAACGTCAGTAAAGATTAACGTAGAGTAAAATAAACTCAACTGAAGTAAATTAAATCAACTAAGTAAACTAAAATAAATTGGCACCACTTAAAATAAATTACAATAAACTATACAACAATAAAGTAAAGAAGTAGGCCTATATACTGAACAAAACTGTGAGCTAATTGTTTAGGCTGACGTGTGTAAAAAAACTTTAGCAACAGTCGACATTTTAAAAGTTTCTTTCAAACCATTTTGCGGTAAAACAAAAAAAGTCACAGGTTGCTTTTGTTACAGTCGGCCATTGTTGTGAATTTAATCCAGATTTCTTTTTGAATCAACGTTGTTGCACTTAAGACTTTAATCAGCAATGTCCCTGGAAAAAGTTG
>Ga0209671_1006923_pt1 | contig 11702 bp, 5 predicted proteins | sample WorMetHERISLAND2_2_FD_187401 | JGI IMG/M metagenome (GOLD analysis project Ga0209671, IMG submission 187401) | Marine gutless worms symbiont microbial communities from Max Planck institute for Marine Microbiology, Germany - Olavius geniculatus... | ecosystem: Host-associated > Annelida >...
AAATAAGTGTTTTAGTTTTCACCTCATCCAACGTCTGCTTTTGCACTACCTGGGGAAAGCAGACCAGGCATAATACAAGTTAAAATGAATGGAAAAAAGTCAATAAATTCCATCTATCCTAATTTGTGGGCCCCAACAGGAGGTCTATTACAAGGTTTGACTGTCATGCAGCAGTGTGTCTACCAGAAGAAGTTTAGAAATGTTTGTAAGGTCAAGAAGTGACTGGTAGAGCCTGCATTAGTCTGGAGCAGAACATTATCGATACTGCTGTCAAGTGAACGAAGAAAGCGTCTCCTTGCATGTGTTCGCATAGTGGGCCAACACTTCAAGCAATTTTAATGTAGGCAGTTGAAAAACTAAACAACAAACTGGACAACTAAATGAAATGCCAGCCAGTGTCAGAAATGTGAACAAAATGTGTTTTTACACGTTATGTTAATTAAGCAATCATATCACATTGGATAAAAAAGTGATATTTCGCTGGTTGTGATTTCCCCAGATAGTGCAAATTAAAATGTTGGGTAAAATGGGAAACTAAATGGTCATTTGATGGCAAGTTGTGTCAGGAATATTTGTACCAAAAAAAAATATTAAAATCTAGTAATTGGTTTTGAAGTTACAGTCAAAAATGTTGGGGATGTTTTTTTGAGACACAGTGTACAACTCTGAAGCCTGTAGTATGACACTAAAATTACACAGCAACAAAGCCGTAATCTGACACAATCTGTACAAATGTGTTGTCCATCACAGTACTAACCAAACCAAGCATTGTAGAACTTTGTTAGCTATCAATAAGCTAAACTTCCACCTCACCATTTATAGCAGAACTCGACTGACCTCAAATGCAGAGCTGTTGTCACTGTCAATGATGATGAACAACGGTTTCCGAGTGAATGGATACAAATCACCGGGATGTAAACTAAATGCACACACAATCACATGCATTTTCATAATCAGCATCATTACAACTTTTGTAAAGACAATGCACCAATACATTAACAGTGGTAACCAGACAGTATGCACTATCCACACAAAATTTTAGCATTAGGTCCAGTTCTTTCATCCGTTCAGGAAATAACACCACTCACAACTCGTTTGCTGTCAACATGGCACTACCATTGTGAAAGTTCACCTATTCCATACGACAAAACCGCACCAGACAGCCACAAATATTTGGACAAAAACGATCAGCCTGAGCTAACAGATCTGCCTATAGGCAGTTATATTGATTACCTGCAGACGGTTAAAAGCTGACTTGACATGCGTTAATTTAGATACATGTCTAGAGACTGGTTGAACAACACAACAATATTATTGCTTACATACCAAAATAGTTTACCTGTCTGCAGACAGTAAGCAACCCAGATACTAACAGGGCCTAGCATAGGGTAACATCATAGAGTGAACACAACACGTTACCAGTATACTGCATCATTAAAACCACCATGTCGACAACGAATGTTTTTCCACAACAGGACTTTTCTTTGCCAACTGCCTCCTGATAGCTGTAAAATTCCCTAACTTTATCAGGTTTTCTAATCACTATGCTGAGTATTGCTGACCGTGACACAACTAAACACCAAAGAATGCCAGACTATGCTAACCAATGCATCTCCTTGAGGCTGCCTGGACGTTTGTTTCTGTTAGTCGTGTCGGGCTCTCGACGACTGTTTGTTATAACACCGCCAAAGTCAAATGCAACTGCACATCATATAACATAATAATTCTGTAACAGCTATTGTATACAATATTAACAACAACAATGACAAACTAGCCATTCTTACTTAGCTTAAGTAGCATAAAAGAAATGCCAGGTCAAACCTCAACAAAGCATTTATTGTAAATCCAGGACCACAAACTTGTAAGGACTAAAAATGCAAAACATGAAAATGGTGGACTCGTAAGTATAAGATATGAGCTGTTTTGGTTTCATGGAACTGTACATCATCACTTGTATGCAAGGCCTAGAAGCAGCCCTATCCAAGCTACAAGTACAAACTTAGTATATGCAAGTCATGATTTTTTCACATTCTAGAATTTCACATCTTACATTTTCATGTCCTGCAATTTCAGCATCCCCTATGTAAGCCATGCAATACAAACGTTCCAAACTGCAACAGACAATGTCACTGGTCAGAAATGGAGGCAGAGTAAAAGAAACTGACTATCATCGGAGTGTTTGGCATTGCCTAGACAGCCATCAGCCGAAAGGTAGAGCAGCATCACGCCAGTCGGTGGCAGCTCCTTGAAGCCAGATGCTAGGAATGTAAACAGCTGGCTGATGGTCGGCTTATACAGCAGGTACTTGTGTGGATTGTCACGTCGGTTGATGCTGCTCCCATCCTGTACACACCACCGCCAACGACATCACTGTCAGCTTCTATGCTAATTCCTTCAATGCTACAACAATTTACAATCTACACATACAGTCAATGTTTAAAAGGCCAATTGTGGCATTATAACATCACAAGAAACAAGAAATTTGAGCTAATGCTCACGAGACGCACGAAAGCCTATAGCAGTTCCGGTTAAGTGGTTTAGCTGAAAATTGGGGTGTTCACATGTTATCCAGCGTTAATATACAAATACCAAATTCTCTATCTAGATCGCACAGATGTAACGATGGTTCCATGGCGTCACATTGTGAATGATATAGACTTGTGTCACAGCCCAAAATTGCCAAACAAATCCATAAAACCCCCTATTTTGGCGTTCAAGGTCATTCAAGATCGCTGAATTTGGCGCTAATCGAGAGCCAGTGTACGACTTCCTATTAGTGATTAATAGTAACCTAGGCCCTATCTCGCACCGTTACTGAGATATAGCGACTTATTGGCCAAAAATCGCAAATTTTGCCCACCCCGTCTCATTTAGTTCCCTCGTTCGGGGTGACCCCCTTCAAATTTATGAAAAAAGTTTTTCAAATTTATGGAAAAGCTTTACGGTTCCTGAAACTAGAGTCTTCCAGGCAGCCGACGGTGAAATTTGGTGATCCTAGATTGCACTGTTTTTGACTGATCCACTCTTGTGACAGACATACAGACAGACAGAACTGCGATGGCTAAGATGTGCTGAACGCAGTAGCTGCTTTTGTGCATAAAAAATTAACGCAATACATTAACACGTTAAAAAATAAACATTTTGACAGCACTAATATTTATGACGTGTACATAAAGAAAGGCTCGTACAAAAGGAGTGCGTCCAGGAGCTGGCGAGGTGTCGTAGAGCTGGTTTGACAGGTCTTCCTGCGGCTCTCGCTCCAACGTTTGCAGTATACGAAACATATCCAGCGTTAGCTCGGAAAACTTCACCTGCAGTACCCATGAAAAATCATTATATGTCATGATGATCATATAGGCTCCTGCTAATCACGATGAGGATTATGTCTTCTGTTGCCTTTTGGTTTGTGAAGCTGGCCAATTTTTTTCACAGTTGTTCGAGATCAGTGAAGGGAAAATATCTGAGAACTGCCATGAAACCAACATCAGAACACTGAAGGCAACATCATATGCAAGCAACGTGAAATTTTCCCAACCTATTATACACAAAAAATTGTATGATTTTGTGAGAACCTTCCACTTCTGATATTCATATCCTTAATGTATTCTGTAACAACTGAAAGTGATGAGCTTCAGTATTTTATAGCTCAGAAAATGCTGCACTGTATAAATAACACCATAACTTCAGACACTCTGACAAGCACTTTTGTTAAGCAACTACTGACAAAATAACTATACAACATTCACCAACCTGTTCATGACAGTTGCCTATGATAAGTATTTCCTGAAGGCTAAGATAGGCAGGTGTGCCTTTCTCGAGCGGTGGAGCATTGAGTGGACTCAGTCGATGCGACAGAATGACAGACGATGAGTCAACATCCACAACGTTCACTATCTTGTCAGCCTGCATGCATAAAAATAGGCACATGACAATGTCATGTCCATTAAAGTAGAAATTAACCAGAAAACATTGATTACCACTGAAAACAGTTACTGAGACATTAAAAATCAATAAGATTTCTTCAGTAAGTAAGTAAATAACTATAAAGCACCAAAGTCAAAAAATCAAATACTAGTCAGTGAAATAACAGAAAATGTAGACAAAAAATGACTTAAGGTCTCTTTGAGATCTTATTAGGAATACGCACAAGCGTATGCTGTGTGGCAGTGGGTTCCAAATCTTATAAACTGCAGGGCAAGACAGGACAAAAAAAGATTATGATAAGACCAGACCTCAATGAAAGCTCGAATCTCGCCAAGGACCAATGACCACTCCAACTGGTCGTCTGGACCATACGTTGCTGTGTAGTCATCAATCTGCTTTGCTAATTCCTACAAAGCCACAAAACCACCGCCGCATGCAATAACAACATTCCTGATACAAACACATCGCCTAATAAGACTACAGTGACTTTGGTACTTTGGTCATGGTGGCTAACCAACACATTTCGCACAAAAAACTTTACACAATTTAGCAGAAATTAATTTAAAACTGTCAGAGTATGCATTATTCACATACATGAAAAAACCCAACATCACAGGCAGAAACAGCTCTGTGTGTAATTTGCTAAGAGCTAAGCCACAATGATGCCAAGTCAATACGATGACAAAGTTACAGAAAACAGTATGCCACCAGAACTCTGTAATGAGCAAGTAAGTGGAAACTACAAAATACGGAAAAATGGAAAAACTGAAGGAAACCCGAAGGACAAAACTGACAAATAATCAGACTGAAGAGCAAAGCAACTTACTCGGACAAGATCACGGACTAGTTTCATTTTCTTGAGCAAGAGACAGACGACGATGAACCTGGCGTAGTATCGCAGCTTCTTAACCATGAGATCAGGCCTGCAAGGAACAGCACCAGTACCAGCAACTCTGAAAAAATGAACAAAACAAACAAACCGAAATAACACTATACATGCATCTACTGAAGCAACGACAAGAACAACAACACAGCAACTACGCAGACGATAACACACTGACAGTGGTTCACTAGTGGCAGCTTAAGCATAGGTTAAAGCAGAGCATACATCAACTAAGATACTCTATGCTCAGCTAGGGGAAGAGGGTCATCGTAAAAATGTAGATGCCGTGATTACTGGCAGTGGCTTTATGGCCAGTGTAAGTGAAAGCATACACAAATGGTGCAAGTTCTGCAGAGCAGCAGGCCTAGTTACCACGACTCCCTGCATTCTCGTAACCTTGACCTTGATTCATCCCGCATCCAACTGGACACTCTGGGCCACACTCCGACGCCATCTGTGTCTGTCAAGAGCTGCCACCTCTGCTTCCTCACAGGTGAACCCCAATTTTGCAGGTCTGCATTGACTGCGTCCTCCAGTTTGCTCTTGGTCGACCTGGTCTTCTCTTGTATCCTGGTATCTGCCAGTACAGTGCTTGCTGTGGTATGCACTGGTCACTCATAGGTGAACATGTGCAAGCCAGCGAAGTTGTCTTTCTCTCAAACATTCTTGAACCGTCAGTTAACTATGCCAGGCGCCTGACAAACATAAGATGTGCTGCACTCACTGTGTTCAATATTCTCCAGCTCAAAGCAACAGGAAGCTTCCATTCAAAGAACCTTGGTTTGTGCAGAATTTCATTTGTGATTCTGAACTACTTGAATGACACATTTGAAGCACCATGAATGGTTAACGCGTGTATTCTGCAAAATAATGCAACTTCAGATAGTCACAGCATAGGGCGAGACAGGTTCTTAGACCAGCTATCTGACTATAATGGACGGAAAGTCAGTTTATCTATCTGTCAGCCACCTCTAGCGCTTTCCCCGATCAACCGCTGTGGCGTTTGGCGTTAGAGTCCTTGGGCCTTGGGTACATGCCCCCTACCTGCCCCCACCGGCAGCTTGAGGGGTGGGGGGGGTTGAGTTGCAGGTCTTCTTTCCCCGCTGATTCTGCCAAATTGGCTTCGTGGCATCATTAGTGTGCATTCATTTCACTAGCTTACTTTGCTAGTATGCATAAAGATCTTTTAGACAAAGCTACTGCTGAAAATAATATCATGTTAACTGAAATGTGCGAATATATCAATATATGAATAAGAGCAAGGCAATACTAAAATGCTAACAAGTACACTCAGCTACGATTCACAGGCAACGGAAAGAATTATTTGGCATAATGGTTAAAGAAAACACAAAAACACTACTCTAGTAGCCATAAGCAACATTCATGAACCAAACAAAAAACAACAAAAACATAAATAAAAAAAATAAAAAAATAACACACCTACTCATCTGATACAACTATCGCAAACTGTTGTACAATGTTACAATACTTGTATTTGAAAATTCAAAGTGGTGAAGGTATTTACCATTTAAGAGAGCCAAGCAATGACGACTGGTAAATAGCCAATGTCATTTAACTGATATGCCAATATGTGTGAGCAACTTTAAAACAATTATTACCTTGAAACAAAATGAATGACAAAAATAATTTAGATGTAATGAAACGCCTTTAAACTCTAAGCCAACAGCATTTTAACCACACTGGTGCTCCCTGATTAGGCAAAGTTATTGTGCAAATTAGATATTAACAAATAGATACCTTTCTTCTTTATTTGCCTTAGAGTAATATCCACGCATACGTATGGCAGAATAGAAGGCGTATGATTCATTCAAGTAATTCGTCTCACTTGTTCGCAAACTGCAACATAAGCATTACCTTGAACATAAATGGCAACGTTGCAAATATCGCATATCTACTTCCTGTATTCATTAATATGTTACACAGACAATGCTAGGATACAGAGACAAAAGGCAAGTGGGCGACTAAAGAACAATAAAATTACAGAGAATGACGCCAGCCTTAAGAGCGTAATCGACTTAGCAGTTTTCTGCAATCCATTAAGGAAACCGAACGCAGTTTCGTGAAACTGGGGTTAAATTGCGAAACCGTCTCTGAATCAGGTTTTGCTGGTTGAAACCGAGTTTTTGTTTGTTTACTTGTGCAAGACGTAAATAAAACCAAAATGAAGATAAATTCATTGTTTAGCATTGTATATTTATGTAATAGCATCATATGGCAGATATTTTCATATGTGTGTGTGTGGTAAATGTGAATTTTTGACAAGATTATTGTTTTACGTGTATGTATGCCTGGTCATCGTACCGTATCAATCGCCGGCTATTTACCGGTACCATCTATTGACAACTGACTGAAAAAACTGAGAATTTTGCGTAACAAAACAGTCATGCATTGTAGCATTGCGAATGTCGTTTCATAGCACATCGTCTTGGTCTTCAATGAACAGAAACTGCAATAATATCATTATACTATATCACGCGGTGACACACCCCATTGCACGTTTGCATGGAAACCAGTTTTGTGCAATCCATTTACACATGGAAACCTAAACCCAAAACTGGTTTCAGTTTTGCTAAATCGATTATGCCAACGCAAATGCAAACGGTGGAAGCTTAAGACAGAGCTGAGTAAAAATGAGTAATTGGTGGCCTGTCTTTGTTCTACAGTAAGTGTTGAGGCATCATTCAACAGCAGGCTACAGCAATGAACTGGCTTAAGTCACACACATAACAAATCAGTGTCACAACCCAAACAACCACAACTAAAGTCAGTCTGGTCATCCCTCCAAGAGTAGGCAGACAGCGAGTACCAATAAAAGCTAAGGTGAAAACAAAGGCACTAGTTACACAATGTACTGTGGTTAGACTAACAATGCAAACAGACATCAGCTACACCCTCTGGGCCTTATGATTTAAAAACGAATTAATATTACAACCCAACTTATGCAAGCATCAAAGAAATTACCATTCTCTTAAATGGATCACCATGCCTGACAAACTGTGTCCTACGATAACACAAAAACCAACAACTGCAATGAATCCAATGGACAAATGCTAATACTGACTAGTAGTGGTAATAGAGCTGGCCAATTTTGGATGCAATTTCACCAATCTGCCACCGTTTCAAGCCATACTTTGCATCAAGCACTTGCCTGCACATACAAACAGTCGCTAAATGGCATAAAGCGTACAAGTTAGTATGATCATTTATCATGTTATGCTAAGCAGTAATACTTCAGTGAACTAAAACTGAACTGAAAACGAACAGATAATTGAAACTCAAAAAATTTGGCAAAAAGTGCCAAGAATCACTAACATCAAAATTATACACTATAAAGCTTCTCGAACACGAGTACTGTACAAAATCATCTAACAGGTACTTGCGAAAATGACTGCATAATGACTTTTACAATAGAGTTCATTTCCAAAAAAGTGTTTTGAGCACAACATTATCACTAAGACAAGGTTACTGTCGGTATGTGTGATGAGTGTCCTGATGTACACGGCCGAGTCATGGACGTGCAAGAAAAGTGACATGAACCATCTCCAGGCTTTCGAAATGAAACGTCTACGAAGGATATTAAACACAAGATGACAACAAAAAATCAGGAACAAAGAGATTATGAAAAGAATGGGCATAAGTGTCAACATCATGCAGAGAATGATAGAGAGGAAACTGAACTTCTATGGCCACATATGCTGGATGCCAGACGACAGGCTGATTAAACAGGTTTGTTTTCGGCATAATGGATGGCAAGAACAAGAGAGGAAGACCGAAAAGAAGATGGACAGACGACAAGGATATCAGCACCCTCTAAGAATTGGCGATGGACAAGAAGAAATGGACACATTTCTTGAAATATGTCATGGACACCAACGGGCACTGAGCCCATGGAGCAAGAAAAGAGAGAGAGCGAGCTAAAATACTATTCTAAAATAATCTGATGTAGTGCAACTGCAGCAGATCACCAGCCCTGTTTACGGTATAAAGAGACAACTGATACACATTACAGCTTTACTGCACCCATCATTTATCCAGGTGGCAGTCTTGCATTTCAACTGGCAGCAGGGAAGCAGTGACTGCCTGCTACTGAAGACTTGTTGCTTCATTGCCGGTGCTAACAGATAGGTGTCAATTTAGCGCCGACCGTAGGGTCGTGAGCAGCCGTCAACGATGGGCATTATGCTATGCCACGCGACCACTGACCAAGCGTTTGTTAGTCATGCCAGCGCTGCTGACTGTGTGAAAATGACGGGCTGACAGACAGACAGCCAGAGATCAGGCCAAAGAGGAGCAGCGGCAAGCTCTTGCCGTTCAGAGCACACACACACACACACAGACATGCATCGTTAGCCACGTTAACCCTTTATGCGATCTATTTTGGCACTACTATTCCGGCGAATACTAATACACTTATTCGGCCTACTATTCGGACCGAATAGAATATTCGCTATTCGGCACAGCCCTAATATATTCGTTATGATTTGTGTACCGCCACTGTATACTATAATCTAGTCAATCGGCTGCAAGATCAATGAACCACACGTGTGCGTGGGGCGGGCACTATATATATACAACAGATACACGTTCAGACGGCGGTATCGCTGTGACAAACGGCGGCGGCGGCGGTCGGAGTTTGAAGGGTTAAGGCGCAGCAGCAAGCAGGGCTAAGCGTGAAGTGGTCAGCGACGGATTAAGCTTGGTCGGTGGGCGGGTGGGCTATGATGCAGGCACAAGCAGGCACGACTGGGCACCGGGGACGCTCAATGATCACAGCAAGCACCTAGCTGCATGGGCAGCGAATATGATGCGGGCTGGCGGCGACGCTGTGACGCCTGTCACACGCCTCATCTGCCACAGACCACCCACCACGCCACGCCAGCCCCACCGTCCCCCGCACCAGTCATGTCATCTGTGTACATCAACATCCGCCCGCCCAGTGATAGTCTTTATCAAAGTAGTAGGCGCAATCACCTCGCCAAAATATTCAGGGACCAGCAGCAACGGGAGAGGCACCAAAGGCACTGAAAACGCCACAGATAATCAGCAGGGTGCAAATAGTATGGCGTCATCCCTTCCAGTTCCCTATATGGAGTCTGTAGCAGACATGGTACAGTCACAGTGTAATCATATACCTGATGGTATTTATAAGGCCTTCTCGGTGACGGGGAGGGACGGGGTTAATCCTAGTCGTCTGGCCTCCCCTTCCTCTCAGCAAAATGCAGATCAGCTATGATGCTGACGGAGGGGCACTTTTATTGAGTGCGGCGGCGTTGTCCGTTCGCGCGCGCGGCTGACAAAATATTAATGGCCGGCACGTGCTGTGTGCTAAGTTTACGCGTGCGCCCGGCGTTAAGAAGCGGCGCTGGGGCCAGTGGCTGCTGCTGGCACGAGCTAGCTGATAGAACGGCGGAGGGACGAGCGTGTTGTAACACGAACACGACCAGGGCGCCCGCACCATGCGACCGACAGACGGACCGACGCGGCATGAATATTTCACAACTGACCGACCGACCAGACCAGACCACGGGCACGCGCCTATACCGCCAACCCAGTCCCACCGACCGACAATGGCTACCGTACTCAACACGGCCACAGCAACGCTTCGCAACCAGCCAGCAACGATAGGACATAGACCCAGCCCATCACTGCACTGTGACCACTAACGGTATAAGGCCTGCAAAATTTTGTGCTTCATGTGGCAGCCGGCAAAAACGTAGGAATGGGGGGGGGCATTCTTCCACAAATTTGTATATTTTTACATTATAACATGTCATGTAATATTACACAACTCAAAACAAGAAATTTGAGCAAATGCTCACGAGATGTGTGAAAGCCTATAGCTGTAGCAGTTCCTGTTTGCAAGTAGTCAGTATATCTCTAGCCATTTCGTCGCAATTCATTCTTGAAGTGCGCGCTGCAGCCAAAGATCGCAAAAATCAATAAAACCCCTTATTTTTTAAAGTTCGGGATCTTTCAGAGTCATCGATGCTGATACGACTAAAAAGCTCGTCACTATTGCTTGTTGTTATCGCCAGCATGCCCATGGTGATCTGCAATCGTTTTCATGAAAGACTGGCCAACAATGGAAAAATAGTGACTTTTACAGGGGTACTGCTCTATATGATGCCCTCGTGTGCAGGTTTCCTTGAACCTAAAAAATCAAGACTTGGAGCATCGAAATCTATGTTCAATGCCGAAAATTTCATACACTGCTCATCCTTGTCTATCTCAATTGATTTTGGCGCAATTCGCTCTTGAAATGTGTCTCGCAGCCTGAAATTGCAAAAAATCCATAAAACCCCCTATTTTGGTGTTTAAAATTATGCAGTCGTTGATTTTGGTGCCAATCATAAGCCAGTGTACGACTTCCTATTAGTGATTAACAGTAACCTAGGCCCTATCTCACACCATTTCTGAGATACGATGACTTATTGGTTGAAAATCACAAATTTTCCCTAGTCCTCTCTCACTTAGCGCCCCTGCTCGGGGTGATCCCTTTCGAATTTATGGAAAAGCTTTACCGATCTTAAAACTAGAGTATTCAAAACAGCCGACGGTGGAGATTTGATGACCTTAGCTTGCACCGTTTTTGACTGATCCACCCGTGTGACAGATAAACAGACGAACATAAGTGCAATGGCTAAGACGCGCTAAAGCAGTAGCTGATTACGTGTGTAAAAACAAACTGATACAACAAATAGTACATAAGAGAATCAGGGTTGAAAATCACGATTTTTAAAAAAAATTGAAAGCATCGATTTTTTTTATTTAAATCAGATTTTTTATTTAAATTGCGTTTTTGATTTTTAAAAATTTTTATTAGATTTTTACACCATTCTATGCTATCTGTGATAACCAATGTGTTATCTTTATC
>Ga0209671_1006925_pt1 | contig 11700 bp, 7 predicted proteins | sample WorMetHERISLAND2_2_FD_187401 | JGI IMG/M metagenome (GOLD analysis project Ga0209671, IMG submission 187401) | Marine gutless worms symbiont microbial communities from Max Planck institute for Marine Microbiology, Germany - Olavius geniculatus... | ecosystem: Host-associated > Annelida >...
GTCAGTTTTTGAGTGCAAATTTTTCATTGTATTGTATTGTATATTGTATTGTATAACACTATCGTGACGTGCTGAGCATAATGTACTTTTGGCCGCTTAGATTTAGAACGCTACTATTTTGCAGACAGTGGCACGCATGCTAATAAATTAATTGAGCAGGGATAGCGGTGCGTTTCTGTCATTGGTTCTGCATGGACACTATTATTCGTTCGTCGGCAGTGACTGCCTATAGAGATCGCGCGTGACGAGATAAAGCCGGCCACAGAGAAAAACCAGGTGCGCCAATGAGTAATGACTGCGAATACAACAAAACAGCTTCCAGCACTCCGACAGCACTAGCACACCTGCAGGTCTTGCGCGACTGCGCCTCATCAATCAAGTCTGTTCTATAGCTCTCTCAGCTGACTACGACCGGTACCGGTTACCCGAGCGCTGCCGAACTTCGCTTATCATGTCGTCGTCATGTGGTAAAAATCGAGCGTTGCTAGCTGGCATTTTACGCCGCGAAATAAGTTAAAACCAGGGAATGGTTGAAACTCACATTCTTACAGTGTTTAGCAAGTTGAACTTCTAACAGTCAGGAATGTTTTGTACGATTGATTTGCTTAATCGAGTAGTTAGTAACTAGACTACATACATATTGCCTGAGATTTTGTATCTTGGTTTTTTACTCGCGAGCGCTAGCTAGCTATAGCTATAGCGCGTATTAGCTATGGTAATTCTGTCCGTCTGTTCGTCCGTTACGACCCGGTACCATTTCAAAACCAGTCGAGATAGAGACTTCGGGTTTTCATTATATGATAGCTTAGTGTCTCTAGTATTTCGCGACAAAATTTCATGCCACTGGGTGAAAGGGGTCCCCACGAACGAGGGGGCGAAAGAGGGACCCCCCTAAAAAGACGTTGTTCTACCGCTATTGGCTCATCTAACATGAAAGTGGTTGCAGATAGGCACAGAAATGCTGCTTATCATAACAGGCGCTGGCAACGAGCTTCTTAGAAATGTCAACATCGATTACCTTGAATGACCTTGAACTCCCAAAATAAGGGGCTTTAGTAAATTTTTCGCGATTTTGGGCTGCGACACGCATTTCAAGAGTGAATTGCGGCGAAATGGCTGGAGATAGACTAAGACAACCTGCGTATGAAATTTTCAGCAATGAATGTTCAAATGTTAGACTGCATTTTCAGCAGTTTAAGTTCTGACCCTCTAGATTCAAGAGGCCTGCGCACACGGGTGTCAAACCGGGTACCCTTCTAAAAAGTGTTTATTTATCCGCTGTTGTCTTGTCTAGCGTGAAAATGGTTGCAGATAGGCACATATATGCTGCTTATCATAACAAGCGCTGGCGACAAGCTTCTTAGAAATGTCAACATCGATAACCTTGAATGAACTTGAACCCCCAAAAATATTTATTTCAAGTGATTTTTCGGCGATTTGTGGCTGCAAGAGAGTTTGCGATGAAATGGATGAAGACAGAAGATTAATTACGTGCGAACAGGAACTGCCATGGGCTCTTGCGCGTCTCATATGAGCATTAGCTCAGATTTCTTGTTTGATGCAGCACTGAAAGCTGACAATTTTTTTATTTCTTTTTTTTATTTATTGAGCGAGTAAATGCAGTAGCGGATTCAAATGGGAAAGGTGACGGCCGTTCACCCCCTCTTATTGACTGGATGCATCTTAAAACACGTAAAAGTTTAGCATTAATTTAAAATGCATTATTTTTGCATAAATTTTCTTGATCCGCCACTGAGTAAAAGTGATAAGCCTGAATCGACTAAACACGAAAAAACTAAAAACTAAACTAAAAACGAACGGACTTAAGTCTCCAAATTAAATATAGACCAAATTGAATAAGGTAAAGTTTTGCTTTGATTTTAGACCTTTGATTTTAGACTAAAGTCCCAGCGAAACTTCACCGAGTGTAAATTTATGCTTATAGGTGCGCTAGTACATCACCCCTCTATAATGTTCGGGAATGTTTTGGTCCATTTGGTAGCAAATTTTCAACGTTTAGCATTGGCTAGTGAAAAAACTAATAGCAACGCCGGTGTTTATTTTGTACGATGTTGCTAGAAGGCAATTGTTTAGAAATTGATTTATGCTGAATTTTCAATATAATGTAATTGCAGTCGGTTGAAAACCCGTGACATGTGTGTTTATAGCATAAACGTGTGAAAGGATGGAATAAAAGTAGATAGTATAAGACGGTACTCCAGCCAACGGTACTCCGGTGCCGTCGAGTAGCCTATATACGATTCCCCTTAAAAATCGGTAGGCAGTCATGTTAAAAAGTCTATAACTTCAGGGGTCCACTTTTTTCTGCCGCACTCTGTACATACTGGCTAAGTCTTGACGGCACCGGAGTACCATTGCCTGGAGTACCGTCTTGACGGTACCTTAGCCAGTGCCTAGATTGAAATGTCGGTACTCAGCACGTCACAGCTATTTTGATTCGTGAATTATACCACTTATTATGTGTGAATATGACAGGTGACGACTGTGTTCATCTGTAAAGTGACTTTTTTTTCTGTAAGAGCCGCAGTTTCGCAGGAACGCTTAGGTTGTGCGAAAGTGCAAAACAACAACGTATAAATTGGGAAATAAAATGCAATTAGTTGTATTTTGCAGGTCAAGAAAAAAAGAATTAAAGATGTGAAGAGTTACCTTTCAGTATTATGTGACAGTGCAGATTCATGCAATAGATATGGGTAACAACAATCATCGTATGTTGGTTCATAAAAAACGCCCAGTGAATATGGAAGATGTACCAAATGGTCACACATTGCATGATGTGCAAAGTTCAGCGCAGACGTCGACTGATCAGCAAGATTTCGTTCTTCATGGAATCGACTATTTGCCATTGTTTGAGAAACGGAGGGAGCGGCGACGACGACAGAAGTCGACGGTTCCTCGATTTCTGCGCATTGATACAACTCTGTGGACCAGCAGCTATCTTCGGTTTCTCAACCGACTCAACCGGTCGGGCCTATCACCAGAACTGGAGCGGCCGGATGACGACATTTATCCAATCAGCGATGTTACTGCTGCCAGTGGATACTGTGATGGAGAGCACCTGAGAAGCAGATGTGAAAGTCTGCCTCTGCGGCCGGTGGCAGTTGAAACTCCTGACTGTTTCAAGGAAATAGTGTCAGACGAATGGACCAAGTACAGCAGTTATCCGTTTGAGAATTTGGTGCTTTCTGGTGGTGGAAGTAAGGGCTATGCATACATAGGTTCTCTTCAGGTGATTTGTCGTCACATGCATTTGTAAAATTATCGAAACAAAAAATGTCAATTAATGTCAGTGTTTGCATGCTGATGTTTACTCTTGCATTGTATTGGAGATATTTTTACTATAGTGAACAGTGGTGGATCCAAGGGCGTTTGGAGGGGGCGGCTCCCTCCCCCCATTGACTGGATGCATCTTAAAACAAGTGAAAATTTTGCACGAAAATGCATTATTTTGGCATGAAATTTTCAAAAGTTTTCTGGGGCCAGACCCACCCCTCATCATTCCGCCGCCTATTTCAAATTTCTGGATCCACCACTGATAGTGAATGCTCAGCTGCCTGTGTTGCTTGCATCCAGATTTGCAGATAAACACACTTGTATGATACAGACAACAGCTGAGTTGAACATTTTATCTGTGTGCAGTGCACATTGTAGTTTTGTAAAAATGCTGCATTACTACTTTATCTGTTCAAAATTATTATTTGCCACAGTACGACTATATGCATTGCCAAGTGGAATTTTATTCTGGGTATTTTTTAGCAGTACGGATGAGCAAAGTTTGACAGACAAACAACAAAGCTGGGCATTTTCGATGTTCATATTTTGCTTCTGTAGGCACTTGCAGATGCAGAAATCTTGCAGAGAGTAAAGCGGATTGCTGGCAGCAGTGCAGGAGCGATATGTGCCGGTCTGCTGGCCGTCGGCTGCACGCCCCAGGACATTGCCGACGTCTTCAAATGCAACATCAAGTGGCTATTTCACGGTATTCAATATTGTACTGTACTTTCTACATCCATCCTTACTGTGGTGCTGTGATGTCTATAGGTGTGATTTTTTTTCTGTACGGTATGTACAGGGTGTGCCGAAAAAATGACCCAACTTGTTTTTGTTGGAACTTCGTCAAATTTCCACCAAATTTGATAATTTTTGACACACAGATAGCCAAGAAGATGAAATTATGTGAGGTACACTCATTGTCCACCTCACCTAATTTATGTCAGTGTACTACCATTTAAAATGCAGGTGTTCCATATTGTTACATTATGTGGTGATTATCAGTATTAGATTGCTCACCTTTTCATTATCAATTTGACAGAGGGTGTACGTGATTAATTTATTTTGCAGTATTAAATATTTTACGCTGAAAATAGCAGACAACAAAATAGTTGACTTATGAGCTCAAAACACATCTACAGTTGACTCTGCTTATATGCACGGCCTTGGGACCGCAAGCTGACTTGCATGTAAGCGGAGCGAGCATTTAATCGTAGTTAGCTTATAGGACCATTGCAGTCATTTACAACATGCAGTTACAATAGGCAGTCATCCACGCCACAGGAAACAGTCACCTCACGCATCTCTTTCGCGGACATCAGGGGCAGCATGTAGCAGCTGATAATGGTCACTCCAGTAGTGTCAATATACATGCTGCCCGCCCGTCTGTTGTCTTAATCACTCTCATAGACAGCAGGTAGCCTAGCATTATTAACCCGCAAACTGCTGTTTGAAGTTAATTATAATGCTGCATGCTGCTGGGGTGGAGAGATGCACTGTAGCTCACATGATGCGTGGTGCTCACTAGCTCTGACTACCCGCATAATTCTGGGGTTTAGACGTCACCGGCATCCAAGTGAGCGTTAAGTGGCTGACTACATGTGGTCTTATGTGCGCTGTGTCAGCCAAGTTGCTTGTAACCGAAGTAAGTCATGGTGCTGGGGCCGAAAGAGTGTGTGCTTATATTCGAATTGTGCATATATGGCTGGTGCTTATAAGCAAAGTTGACTACCATTGACATAGCATAAACTGAAATGGGACTAGACGCACGTCGTGCATATAGGCGGAGTGTGCTTATAACCGACGTGCATATAAGTGGAGCCGACTGTAATCCATGAATGAGTGCTGAAATATTAATCAGTTAGTTAATGCCGCTATTAGCTGTGACATCACATCTAAGCCATTGTGTATATTTTAGGCATAAATTCTAAAAATTTGGAAGCATGTTGTCACACTAACTTATAATTCTGTTAAATAAATCGCATTTTAGTTTATCACGTGCTTAATTCAGTCATTAGAACTTTTACGGGGACAACAACCCAGCATTACACAACAGTTTGGAGCATCTGCATTTTACAAGGTAGTGCGTTGACATAAATTAGGTGACATGGACAGTGAGTGTACCTCGCATAATTTTATCGTCTTGACTATCTGTGTGCCAAAAATTATCAAATTTGTTGGAGATTTGACAAAGTTGTGACAGAAACAAGTTGGGTCATTTTTAGCACACCCTGTATAATGTCTGTATTTTCTGTGTTCTTTGTGAAGTGCTTGTTTTGACATGTTGTCGACTGTTTACTTTCGTGCTGGTTGCGTTTAATATCGAGTCCCTTGTTTTGTTGAGTAGATCAGCCGTGCGCGTGCTTCTGCTGTTTGCCACGTGTCTGTAACAAGTACGGCATCCACCCAGCGCGTCGGTTTCACAGGGTCTATGGTGAACACATCGCGCGCAAGACCGGAAATGCAGACATCACTTTTAAACAGGTGCGTTGTGTCGGGTTCTTCCTAGTAAGCTGCAAAACACGCTTTTGCAGCACCCGGTTTGTCAACTACTGTGCACCCATTCGACAAATGGTCCATCAGCCAGCTGACCAGAAACTGGCCTTTAATGTCTACTTTGTCTCAAAAAAAGTTTATTTGTCATCATGTAGCATCCTTGAGAGTTGACTTTCAAGATCATTTCAGTTAACTGAATTTTTCTGTGATGAATTTGAAATATATTGGCTAGCTTGCACGTACAGATGTTATAATTACTATTGTTTTCATTAACAGGTATTTAATCACACATGCTGATCAGCATATGAGAATGTGAAATTGTGAATAAATATGCAAACATGTTCAGCATACAAATTGGATGTTTTTTTACTTGCTAGGTATCGTAATTTGAATTTTGAAGCTGCTGTTCTGTTTGCCATTGTAAAAGTAAGTGATCAAGTTGTTGCAATGTTGTTTGATGCATGGCTGTTGTCCAGGTGCTGGACACGTTTGGTTGTGAGTTGTGTGTTGTTGTGACTAATTTGAATCGAATGTGCTCGGAGTACTGCAGTCCGTCCCGGAGTCCCGATCTGCCTGTCCGTGATGCTGTCCGCATGTCCATGTCTTTTCCAGGTCCGATTGATGTTTGTGATTCACTCCAGTAGAATTTCACACATCTTAAATCATTGATTCATGATAACTGAAATGTTGCTTTTTTGTTTACTGTTATAGTAATAGTAATAGCCGCGACAATGTTTATGGTGCTGTCATTGTAGCAGTGAACTGCCACTGCGATAGTTCACCCAGTTCATTTGGCCAGAGCAGCACGAGCGCCAGGCGGCTGCCGATCTTTGGACCAGACCAATCTACCTGAACCTCAGATCCACCTGTAGACAGCTACAAGTACTACACTAACCATTGCCATTTATTACTACTCAGCCCAAAAGCCGATACTCATTTTACCATCCCATGGAGGGTAGAAGGCTGAGTTGACCTAGATGGTTGGCTTCTTTCCGAGATGGTTTACCTGCCCGTAGACAGTCACCCATCTAAGTACTAACCAGGCCTGCCGTAAAGTAACTTTATTGATTAGACGAAGCGCATTACCACTACGCCAAGCCACCAACCAGTATATATACTGTGTACTGAGTGCTTCTTTTTTTCAGTTTTCGATTTTGCCGTTGCAAGTGATTGCCTACAGGATTGTCTTTGAAATGACCTGTACTGGGTTTTGTGGGACGTTAAACCCTACTCTCTCACTCACTCACTCATTCACTCACTCACTGTTCACTTTTGTTAGTACTGTTTGGCATTGTGTCCAGTGATTTTTGCTATATTTTGAGTTAGTTAAAAGAATGGAAAAACGTACTCTGTGTGAAATGGAGACTGCTAAGGCTACAGGTCTATAGCTTTGTAGTTAATTAACATATGACAATGACAAGAAGCATGTTGCTTTAAATATTCATTTAAACGTACAAGTTTTTGGTTGGTTGTAGTGGTATTCCGAGCAGTGCGGCGGAATCTGTCAGGCCGAGAGTGTCTCTATGCAGATGGTGGAATACTCGACCAGTATCCCATTTACTGGTTTGATGGTAGACTATGTTTTATCTCTTTTTATTGATGCTTTGTAAACCATTTTTTTAATGGGCAGCTTGTGGATTAGTCTAGCCGTAGTTGCAACAAACGTTTATATACTCTTTAGGTTTTACATGTATTTTATTTTTTTAATGCCTGTGGCAATGTAGTGGCTTTAGGCATTATGTTTTCAGAGTCTTCGTGCGTCTGCGTATGCGTCCTGAACAAACATTGTTAGCATGATATCTTGGGCATTCGTTGACTAAATTTGACCAAATGTCCCTGGAATTTGACCAAACTTTCACCACTGATGGACTTCAGGGCAAGGATGATCGCATCAAATTTTGACCAAATGTCCCTGGAATTTGACCAAACTTTCACCACTGATGGACTTCAGGGCAAGGATGATCGCATCAAATTTTGGTGTCAAGGTTGAGTTGGGGTCAAATATGCCCCAAAATGTACTTTTTCGCCATGTTAGCACAATATTTCAAGTGTTAGCTTTTTGTCACATGTTGGCGGAGGCATAATATTCGACGGTGTCGTAGCAACCATCTAGTTTGAAAATCAGATAGTCATTGTGGAAATGAAGGAGATTTAAAATAATTCTATGGAAAAAATTGAAAAAGAAAAATCTTGTCAGGGAAAATTTCCCAAAAACTTTCCTAAACATTGCATCAACATGCTTTTTAGTATAGCTCACTTAGTACTCTGCCAAATATTTTATGCTGTTTATTGTTGAATGTTGCTTACTTATTTTTTTGTTTCTAATATTTTTATATACGTTGTATTTTTGTTAATACCAGGGTTAGGTGTTCTGCAAGTCATCAGAGAATTGTCAAGGAATTTCATAGTGTCTGGAGAGTGATTACCGCGTTATTAGGAGTATAGATTGTTTGTTATGTTGTGTAAACTCTCAGGCTGTGAATACGAAGTTAATCACAATGTGAATGGAGCTGATAGTTTGTCGGACAAGCTCAACAACAAAACATTAGGATTGTATTTGGTAGGTAGTCATTGGTGATTGACTATCGTAGTTACGTAACTTGTCCGGTTGACATTAGCTGCTTGTATTAGATGGTCTTAGTCTGTCAGTTTTGCTTTCTAATCCAGTTACTGTGGCACCAGTTTCTCTTCAGGAGAAATGTGTGCATTTTTTTACTAACATCGGTGTCATTAAAACTATTGTTTGCAGTTGTGATTTCTGCACCTATCTCTGTACAGTTGCACTGCAGTTACTACTGCATTAGGTTTTTTTGTTTAATCAGCAGTTTTCTTTTCTGAAATTAGTCCAGATTAGGTAGGGTCCCAAAATGCAGATTGGGAATTTTAAAGGTTGTTGCAGCCGCATTTTTTGGACTTTTACATTGTCGAAACTCTACAGAGAAGAATTATAATTGCTGACCTTAACTTACCTCCGGGGTGGGCAGGCTCTTACACCTGCCCAGCGCTTAGGTCGTATTAGTTCGGCCCAATGCATGTCCCCGAATGTAACCATAAGGTTACGGGTAACGGCTATAAAGCCGTAGACGGCTGTGAAGCCGTAAATAGATGCAATAACCAGCACAAAAACACTGGTAATGTGTAGCAAATCTGCTGTCACGCTGACATCATAATGAACATGCATTTAGCTACAGCTTCTGAATGGCAGTTCTACCTGTTTGGCCCATCACTTTGATAACTAAGCTGCAGCTGCTATAATAGATGGTTTAGATTGTGCTGAAACTGGGGAAAACTGCTTTAGGAAATGACTGGGTTTTTTTGTTTCAAATTTATTTTTTTGTTGATTTGCTGAAACTTGTTTTAGAAATGTTTCGGTTTTGGCTGTGATGGTGAGTAGTATTCTGGCTGAATTTCAGGTGTCTGAGAAGGCTTTGGACTATAAGATCTGGCAGACTTTGTTCGGCAGAGAAATCCCATACAAACCGACTTATCTGCCAAACACTAAACTAGCACGGTTGGTACTTGTCTGCTGTGATGCGTACTGACATTATCCGTTTTCTTAAATTATAGACGGAAATATCAAAGACTGTTTGCGGCTGATTTCTATACGAAAAAAACTGTTGTAGGAAAGCAAAGAAATATGTCACAAACTAAATGGAGGATTGGAGGTGTTTGAAGTGTGGTGTTTGACAGAATGTTTGGATTGTCACAGAGACAAGGTCACACTGGTGACTCAATACTAAATGAATTAAATGTTTGTTTATCAGTTTTTAGCTGCAGCATGTTAGGTTATAAACTGTGCAGTTGTAAATGCATGTATTGTATAGTAGTGTGAAAATAAGAAGAACGGCTTTTTTAGTGTCTGTATAATGTGGAGATGATCGGGTACTAATAATGGAGTCAATGCAATGCAGGGCTCGGCTGGATCGAGAATTGTCGAACCGAAAGCGAGAAAACAAACAGTTCAGCAAAAGAGAGGTATACAAATGACTGCTGAAATGTGACGTTTCATTTACACTAGAAAAGTTCCCGCCTACGGCTGGCAGGATCTTTAAGTGACCGTCATTCGCCAGATGGCACCGTGAAGCACTACATGCTGCGCTAAGCACTATGGCAACTCAACCGCCCTTAGGGAGGGAGGGAGGTTTGGGCGCACGTACCTAAGGCCTAAGGAATTGTGATCTGCAGTCATGCAACACAGAAGGAGCCAAAGGGGAATGGCAGACAGACAAACAAACTCTCCACACACTATAGGAAGATTTAGTACAATTGTATAAGTTCTTGTGTCTTTATTTTTTTCATTTATTTTAACTAGTTTTTATTATTTTTTTTGCTTTTCTTGGCAGTATTTCTGATCTTGGTGTCTCAGAGAGCAATACTGTTGTTAGCATAAGTCACTGTGTAGTTTGTCAGTGTTGTCATGACTAATGATCTGTTACTGTCAGTACGTGGACGAGCTCCGAGCCAGCAGTGCAATGTGGGATCACTACGAGATCGCAAACAAGAGTCACGTTGACATCACCAACGTTGGCGAATACTTCATTACGGCAATCGAAACTTTGCTCGTCTCACAGCGCCGAATGCATGTCAAGGTGAGGAGCTCTTGATCACTGTTCTTGCTTGAATAACCAGCGACAATGATGTTTATGGTCCTTTCATCATGGCACCGTCATTGTGATAGTTCAGCCAGTTCATTCAAGAACCAGAAATTGACACATCTGATATTGAGTCTCCCAGGAAGGCTTGTACTGTCTGGAGGATAACAGGGAAGATTATTAGAACTACCATTATGTTAGTTACATATGCACGCATATAATGAAGTTCTTACAATTTTAGGTTGACCTCATTTTTGTATTTTTGTGTTTTGTGTTTCTGTAAAGGTTAAACTTTCTGTTTATGGTAAAGTTTAAACTTGCTGTTCCATTATTGTGTTTGTGTGCATTCTGCCTGAAAAGGCCGTACCCGAAATGACCTATACTGTGTCGGGTGGGACGTTAAACCCTACTCACTCACTCACGCTCGTACTTTTCTAGCACAGTTGGTATCTGGCTACTGTTCTCGGCTAAATTCTTCCAAACGCCGAGTGAACCCAGCAGTTCCTGACAACTGCCCAGATTGTAACACGGCACCTCGGACACACCAGACCGACCTGACACCCATGGACCTTTGGCAGCGACTTGCTGAGTTCCTCAGCACCTGGCCTGAGCAAGATGAAGAGCAGGCTACTACTACTACAACAACAACAACATCAACCCGATTCATTTGATGAATGCAGCATGAGCGCTGGGTGGCCAGTGACCTTTGGACCAAGCCGATCATCCACACATCTTCTTAAACTGGCTAATTCATTGTTACTGTTTAGTAATTCTGAGCATGAAAGCTCATTTTACCATTTTACAAAGGGTAGGAGGCTGAGTCGACCTGGTTGGCTCTCTCATACTTGAATTACATTTTCATTTTTTCATATCATTTGTGACAGATCAAGCAAGCTGAAACTCGGTAGTGCTTTAAATCATAAACGTTATTGTAGTCGCTACTATTTTCAGACAAGAATGGATTATTGAGTCTTGTCCTTGAGAGCACCTCGTAGCAGTTTTCTCTTTAAAAACTAAAACTGTGTGTTTTTAAATTAAATTAAAAAGTCAGTTTTGGGGTTTTTTTGCAACTTCTGCTGTGTTTTGCAGCCGAGTGACGTGAAGCGAACGGTGGCTATTAACTGCGGATACATCGGCACCAATGACTATGAGATTGAACCCGGTGACAGAGAGTTCATGATTAGGGTAAGATGGCTCACTGCACAGTTGGCTCTTAGGCTGTGATCACAAACGGTGACATTTCGTCATTGGTCATTATGTTTATTTTATTACTCACTTTTATAGCTTCTGTTATCTCCACCAAGTTGAACGTAGATGAAAT
>Ga0209671_1006926_pt1 | contig 11700 bp, 8 predicted proteins | sample WorMetHERISLAND2_2_FD_187401 | JGI IMG/M metagenome (GOLD analysis project Ga0209671, IMG submission 187401) | Marine gutless worms symbiont microbial communities from Max Planck institute for Marine Microbiology, Germany - Olavius geniculatus... | ecosystem: Host-associated > Annelida >...
AGGTCATTGGATACCTTCTGGTCAAGCTGTGCCATGTAGAGTTCGCTGCAGTACGTTGTCCATCGTTGTATTATGTCAGTTGTATTCACGAGCAGCTTTCCATTACTGTATCTGATTGCTCTCTGCTTTGGTTGCCATTTCCTGTTAATGTCACCGATCATCTTGTACACTTCCCTGGTCTTATATTCTCCATAGTATTTCTCCACATGTTCAATATACAGTTTCCTACAGAACGTATATTTCGGACTCTTGATATTTGAAAAACTAACAGAATGACGCTGTTTTGTAACTTATTTATCGAACGACCCTCGTATATATACTTTCACTTCTAATTAAAAATTGCCAGCTGGTCTAGACACTGTCAGCAAGTAAAGAGATGACTAATATGCAGCATTACAATATTTACAAGAGTAGTGTGCAGCAGTTGAGGGGCTGCCCGCTATGGGGCCGTCCTTGCAGTTGACTACGTGCGTGCTACCACTCGGCGACATCAAATGCTGCCATCTCGTGAATCATTTGGATTTGACGACGCTACATGGTGAGCATGCTTTGGTGGTGGTGGATTTTTCGCCAACAACGCAATTAGCCGCCGTGACCTTGACCTCTGACCCCTTGACCTCGAAATTGGTCCACGGGGTGCTCGTGTCCCAGGGACCCTTCTTACCAAGTTTGGTATTCGTAGGCCTTTTCGTTTTCCCTCTAGGTGGCAGCACGGGACAGACGGACAGGATCGATACATGATGGGACCTCCTTCTAGGAAGGACGGTCCCATAAAAATGCACAGCATATATTGCAAGGCTTAAGCTGACTGACTATCCCCATCATGTCTGCATATTTCCACTGTATCTTTCAATCACTGTGATCTGCATGACTGACAAATGAACATCAATGTGACAACAAACTTGCACTCTGGTCCACAATGCTACAACCAAACACACTACCTTAGAACAGAGCACCAATCTTCGTCCGTTACTTCATTCCACATTATCTCTTATTATAACTTTTCTGAATTTAACACCCTCAACTTCTTCGTAACCTCTTTATCACCGTCGGCATCATCGTGTTTCTTTATTAGTTAGGTCTACGTATGGATACTTTCCCAGAATTAAGTCCAACAATAATAATAAATAAAGATAAGATTAAAAACGTCATAAAATAAGAATATACAACGCCGTACAACAAGAATCATCGCTCATTCATTCACTCATTATCAGTACTATCGGGTTGCAAATATGAGATGTGTAAGATGACACAAAGCCAAGGGTGCTAACAGTGAAACTTGTCAAGGATGGCCAGTGCTGCATCCGTAAAGTTGTTATCTTGTAGTTGACAGTAAATGACGGCATCCAGACACAGCGTCAGCGGACTATCGTCCATGTTGTCAACATTATCAGCCAGCAGACTCACTGCTACTCAGCAACATACAACAACCATCGCTATGCGCATCACTACCACAGCAACAACTAGAAAAGCACTCTGAGAGCGCAGACCTCCGCCAAGCATATTGATTCGACACAGCTTGTCCGACGAAAATAAACAAGCGGAGGTTTTGAGTGCGTTTCAAACTATAGTTGCATTTTCTACATTGACCTAGTTCTATGTGACCTAAAAAACGCCATGTTGTTCGCCAGCTGGCAGCACTATATTCGGTTTGGCAGTGGTTTCCCCTATGCCCCATTGAAAACAATGTAAATTTCAAAGTGATCCAGAATCCAGGATTCCTTCCGGATCACCCCCAAAATTGAACCACTGGTAGTTTTTGCCATTCCCGACATTCCCGGAAAATTTCAGAAAGATCCATCCATAACTTTTTGAGTTATCTCGCTGACACACAGACAAACAGATTCTGGCAAAAAAGCATTACCTCCTTGGCGGTGGTAATTAATCCATTATAACCGATTATTTAATTACAAAAACAACAGATTACTAAAACAATCAAAACGATAATCAAAACTGCATCTTAATGCATCTGTTGAGTAACTGAGCAAAATGACCGTTCACCAAGCAGCCGTCAATCACTTAGAGCCCCGCCCACTCGCCTCACGCTTGAGCACCATACGCAGATGGCGTCACTCATGCGCTGGCATCTGATGTGAATGGACGTGCTTGGTATAGCGTTGAGTCGTACAAATAATATTAAACTGTTATGTGGAATGCTGTCTGAATATAAGTCTATATGCTATGACTTGTACGTCTACGTTTCCCCAACCCATCAACACAGTGTTCACTTTATTAACAAATCAAGCAAGTGTAAAGTAGAAACAAGACATTTCCAATTTACTGATAATCCAGTGTCACAGATATTAAAATACAAATAGAACAAAATATATTATTAAATTGTGACCAATCTAATGTACTCATCGCACACATCATTTTCTTTTGTATTCTTCTAAGAGCTTTTTCATTCCTTTCGGTTTGTATTAGAGACCCAGCGTTTAATATTATACTAATAGTGACTGGCGTCGAGGTTGTTATTGGAAATTGTCTCCCCAAAGTTCATAAAATAATGCTCAATTTTAGGAAGTGAGAGGAAAAATTTTTCAGTAATGGTCGATGATGCTAGTTGCCATTTGTCTTGTTATACCTCAACGCATGCATCTATCTGGCACTGTTACACATATATGGCGCCTCGAAGATAATGGGGTCATGACCTTGACTTTTTGGGGTCACGTTACGTCATCGGTCACATCACCATTCAACTCCCGGCAGTCGACTTCCTATGGGTGGTCCATAGTGACCATGCGTCTATCTAGCACCGTTAAGGAGATATGACCGTTTGAATTTCTTCCAGGAAGGCTCTTCCAGGAACACAGGCTGGTCGTCGGTCGGTCCTATATATTACACCGATCTCATATACTCCTCTTCACTACGTTAGGAACATAACGCACAAGGAGTAAAAACATATACTAGTACGAAATTATACAAATATCATTACACATATAACAAAACAAAATACTAGCCTGTAAAAAGAAATCCTGCTCTAACTTCTCAATTACTTAAATAAATTTTGGACACCTGGTCTAACTTAAGAGTAACGATGAATAGGGTCCGGTTTTTCCATGTACATTTGATGGCCGATCAAATTGATCTCTGATCAACTTCGGTACTTGATCTGAGATCATCTCAATAACCGTTTTTCCATCACCAATTAGCGACTGATCGTCCATCAAATCTCCCATCAAGTTGATGGCCGAATATTGGCGGATCAAGTCAGATAATTGACGATTAAACGTGGAGATCTGCAGTTCGTTGCTTATTCGCACCAGAAACATCGCTTCACTTCGCTGCTCAGAACAGCAATTCACGCATTAAAATAAAGTTTCAGGCATGTGCATAGTGTTTTGTGGAGAAATAAAATGGATAGACGCTCCCGTATAATTTGATTTGAGGTAGAACGTACTTTTGACAGCAGACGTATCGTTGATATCGTTGCTATGACGACGTTTACTGCCTATAGCATCCACTCGCATGCCCATTAGCACAACACCGCAAATTGAGGCCACTGTCAGCCAATCAGATTGGCATAAAGTAGGCTCAGTTGACGGCTGATCAACTAATCGCCGATCACATAATTGGAGATCGAAAATGCACGGAAAAACGAAACACAGTTGATCGACGATCAACTCTGAACATCAAGTTGATCGAAGATCAGTAAATCGGAGATCAAATTTGATTTGATTGGCGATGGAAAAACCGGACCTAAGTTAGCCAGTTGAACAAACATTATTACCACTGTTACTATTAGATGTTAGCATAATGTGATCTGTTCTCTGAAACACTCACGCACAATGCTAAAGCTCCTGGATGAAATGAAATGCTGTTTGGCAAGCTCACGACGCTGTACTATACAGGGGTCCTAGTCCCCACAGAAAGAGTCAGAATCCCAGTCAAATAGATGTTGCAAGTTGCAGTGACGCCACCTAATGCCAAATAATTTTGGCTCTAGCTATTAACATTAGTATTACTATACCATCAACTAAGCATTCATCCAGTTTTTCCATTAAATTTGTTAACGAGTCTGACTTGTGCTTGTCTAGCACCTGCAAGCAGAACACAGCAACTACTGCATTATCAACACAACCTGCATAAATAATGTACATCACATATATTCACTAGATAATAAAATGTTATCTGCTAGTGGACAGACAATTGATGCATTAATTACTTTAACTTAACAACAGTGAAAAAGTAAGGCAATGTTGGTAATATATCAGTACTTCGTTGCACTGCTAAACTGCAGGATTATTAAAAATAGCTTTTGAAAATGTCTATTTCTCACCCAGCCATATTTAAAACACAGAAATAACAACAAAAAAGCTCTTGCTCCAAGCTAAGTACAGTCTGCAAATATCATGCACAAAAAACCATGTGACCCCAATCTTAATCTTAATCTTGACTTATGATGCCAATGTTCAACAGGCTTGGTTGTCAAGGAACACATTTATGCAAAATTTCATAAAGTTAAGTGCAGCAGTTCATAAGTTATCGTGTTAACAGAAAAAAAAACTTAGTAATGATACTGAAAGCAATCCCAACCATGGTCGGCCAGCTTGACACAGTGCTGGGGCTTAGTGGTCCGATGACCTAAAAGTCCATAGGGTAGGAGCTAACAAAGTGCCGACCAAAATATTATACCAGAGACGTACTGTACTTTCCCAGTGCTCATGCTCTGGTTGTCAATCTGCGGCTTTACAGCTGTTTATCGACAGCTTCACAGCCGTTCACGGCTTCATGGCAGTTTTCCACTCCGGAGGTAAGATAAGGTTAAAGGTTAATCGCTGCTGATAGTGAACAGGCCCTCTCACAGCTCTGTGACCAATGCGAGCAGTGCTCATCTCCATTTCCAAGGCCCCGAGCCAGCAGTGTGCCGCAGATGCCTCGCCTGCCGTATGGGATCACACAGTATTACCTGACACCCGATACAGGCAAACCCATCCCTGCTTTATATGTGGGAAGAGAGCCAGACCTCCGCAAATTACTGCCGTAACCTTCCCAGCAGTGAAGCTGGTGTCAAGGAAAATTTGTCGCACCTGGAAAATTCTTCCCACTTCCATATTGTCATAATGTAACTAACGCTAACCCTAACTCTAACCTCAACCCTAGCCCTAATCCTAACGCTAATCTTAACCTTACTCCTAACCCTAAATTCAACCCTATCCTTAATCTTAACCCTAACGCATACTGCTGCATGTGGGAATAATTTTCCGGTGCGACGAATTTTCCACTACACCGGTACCAAATTGTACTGCTTGGTGGCCAGAGGCACATATATGTGAACAACTTGCCTAAGGTCGTTACCTGGCAGTATCGTGGCACGGAGTCAAACCTGCGACCTGAGCGCCCTCAGGATTACAAGTTTGGCACGTTACCGTTAGACTACCAAGCCACACAAGATAAGGCAGAAAGGCTGTAAACAATACTGCTATTACTTCTGCGAATAGAAATTAACTATCTACAATACAAAGTAAAGAACTAGACAGTGTACCTCATCAAACAGACACAAAACTTTTCCGGTAAGTTCACCATCAGTCTCAGTCGTAGAACTGCTACCATTAGAAGACAACCTTCCAACGCCTGATCCAACCCAAGCTCCAGCGGATGACTTAGCAACTACCGACTTCACTTTACGATCATCAGACTTCATGCCCGACGACTGAGATCTTGTGCTATAATGACTAGACACTTTTTTCTCGTTTTTGCTCTCGGATGACTTCTTTTTGACTTTAGCTTCTGAGTTTTCTGGCAAAGGTTGATCACTTGCAAGCTGTAGCCGGTTGTCAGTGCTGGCTTCGGACCACTGTTCTCCGTCTCCGACTGCCAAGTCTGGTGACTTTACGTTGCAGTCATCATGGCTGAGAGATTGCGATCGCTGTTTAGCTGCCGAGGCCTTCTTCAACTTGGACACGTGGTCATCGTGGACATGTTTGTGTGTTGATACGGTGGTTGTTGATTCTGTCTTAGATGCAGGTTTTCGTTCCTGCTTTTCTTCTCCCGTAACAGGTCGGTTATGACGTCTCCTAACATCGGGCTGATCTACGACCTTATGTGTGTTGGACCTACTGTCGGAATGGGAAGAAGGCTGATGTGGTGAATCGTGATGCTGTCTTGGATCATGCTTGCTGACTTTTGCACGTTCGTTTTGCTGCCTGTCATCTCGCTGTGACTCTCGGCTTTCCACAGACGACGCATCAGCTGTTGCTTTCTTATCTACATTTCTGTCGCCTTCACCTGGCCTAATGAACAAATGCGAACGGGCTTCGTTTGCCATCCGGACTTGCTCGCTAATACTGCCAAATACATCGACGTCGAATCCACTTAGACGTCGTGACAAAATACTGATGTCGCTGTAAGCTTTGTCTGCAGCAGCAACAACAACACTCATTACTCAACATTACTCAACATATTTTCTCAACATATTACTCAACATATTACTCGACATTACAACATTACTCAACATATTTTCAAGTAATTTATATTAACTACAGAAAGCAATATCGCTAAATTCCGCACATCAACCAACAGAAAATATAGCTCATCATTAGAACACAGATAGTTGTCGGACTTGTAATAAAACTAAAACATACAAGGCGGTGCATAAAAAGCCAATATACATGCTTTACATAGATACAGCAATCGGACAGCTTCAGAAATAGTAAGTGTCAAACGTAACGCGTGGTCATGTTGAACTCTGTGCTCTGGTTTTCAATGTGACCAGCTTTCGCTGCAACAGTTAACGGTAATCATTTGAAGAACTGCCCAACTGCTCCTCAAAGTGAACACATATGTGCCATTTTTCATGTGCCAGTCTGTATCACAGCAAGATGCTCTGTTACTTAGATTTACAGTACTCTCATGCACTACATTACTTTCTGTTTGTCAGATTTGCATTTTATTAACATGCAAGTAGAATCCCGACAACAGAAATGACCTCGTAAAGAAGAGCGGTACATGTATCAAGATTTGACATTCTACACCAGGAAAGGACACTGGCTGACAGAATAGCACAGAGAAGACTGACGTGGTTCGGGCATTTTTCAAGGATGGGAATGAACTCTTCCATAACCGGGAGTAGGAATCGAAGAAGACAATCAAAGAAATGAATAGAAAACATCGTGAAGGAAGACACGGACATAAGACAAGTACGTTTTTGAGGATGCACTACATATGGCGCAGAACAGAGCCAAGTGGCGACGTCGAGTCTAGACGCCTCACCATCATTTTCTTAACGATGGAAAGAGCAAGAAAAGAAGAACATGCACTCCATGCTGCTTACCATGAAAGGAATTTAAACTGCTTTGGCCCTTCAAAAATTCCTCCTGCTCAAAGTCTCTCGCCTCTAAACAACAGTGAATATTTTGCTGAGCATATTGTCTAACATATTATGATATATATATACACATATGTTGAATATATAACAACAAATATATGTATACAGGGTAAGTCAGAAGATTTTACCCCCTCCCCTCTGAAGTTTGTTTAAGTTTAGTTTTCGAAGACTAAAAATTTTGAAACCATATTTTACAAACATATTTGACATTCAAATCTACGCCGAATTACAAAGTTTCACTCGATTATTTTGAAATTTAATGAAGTTATGCTATATTATGCATGTTCACCCAGACAATTTTTCATTTTCACAATGCATTTACCACAAAACACAAACTTTTGATATTTGACAACGAACAAATGGTTAAAATGCACAAGTTGCTGGGATAATACAGTTAGTAAAATAGCTAAGCATACAGTGTTGGGTAAGATTTAAAATCAAACAAGTTGAAATTGTGATTTGAAATCGATTTTTTGAATTGTGATTTTGATTTAAAATCATTTTAAATTACCTGATTTTGATTTTGACTTCAAATCAATTATCAGGCAATTTTGATGACATATTACATAACATAATTACCTCCGCCAAGGAGGTTATGTTTTTGCCGGTTTTTGTTTGTTTGTTTGTCTGTTTGTCTGCATGTTAGCAAGATAACTCAAAAAATTATGGACGAATCTTTCTGAAATTTTGAGGGAATGTCGGGCATGGCATAAGCTACAAGTGATTCAATTTTGGGGTGATCCGGCAGGAATCCTTGATTCTGGATCACTTTGAAATTTTCATTACCATTGCGTTAAAGGGGGCATAAACGAAACCGCTGGCAAAGCGAAGATGGTGGCGCCACCTGGCGAATAGCATTGCCTTGCCGGAGGTACCTGCGAGCTATGACTGCATTCTAGTTTTTGAAAAAGTTTATATTTGGTGTTCAAAATCTTTAACACAGGCCGAAGCACATGCATTCAGACATTGCAAAAGTCTGCAGCAAGTCATCCCGTATCTGCTGCAGCGCACCTTTTAGCTCCAGTATGGTTTTTGGCTTTAAGTTAAGTTTGTAAAATGTGTGCAGCATTGCATCTCGCACATTAGTAGTCAATTAGTTAAAATATGGTGAATTTGGCGGCCATTCATACTTTACAATGAAATACATACAGTGGGCTTTTAAGGGAAAATAAAAAATCCTCTGGGGCAGCACACATAACATGGCATAACTTCATCAAATTTCAGAATAAATGAATGAAACTACGTAATTTGATGTAAATTTTAATGCCAAATATGCGTGTAAAATATGGCTTTAAAATTTGTAGACTTTGAAAAATGAACTTAAAAAAACTATAGGGAGTAAAATTTTCTGACTCAAACTGTATATCTCAAATCCACATTCTATAATATATACACAGTGTTTCATAAAAAGACCCCTTTTCTTTCTTTCATAATTCACTCAAATAATGATCAATTTACATGAAACTTTTATCACTTGCAGCTGAAGAAATAGTAGTTCAAAATATTTTAACAAAATATGCAGTTGATTATATATTTTTTGTTAGTCATGATGTAATGCTGACTTTATAATATGTCATGGGTACAAGCTTGCTAGTCTCAACTGATGCTGTCAGTTGCTACCCTGCTCCGATGGCGAAAAATCTGGTTCAGTGATGACAAATTTTTAACGTTTTACAGTTGCAGTTACAAAAAACCTGCTAAGCCATCTTATTTACGTGTCTGTAGGGATAGTTCGTCTTTCACATATTCGAGCAAGACAGTGCACTAGCACACCGAGCTTGCAAAATGTTTGCATTTTTGGATCACGAGATGCCTGATTTCATGCCCCATGTTGCTCAGTGCTGACACAGTAAACATTTTTCATTAGCGAACCAGATTAAGTTCACCATCGAAGCAGGGTAGCAACTGACAGCACCAGTTAACACTATGAATCTTGTACCCGTGACACATTATGACGTCAGCATTACGTCAGGACTAGCAAAGAACATTTAATCAACTGCCATATTTTGAATTAGTATTTCTTCAGCTACAACTGGTAGAAATTTTGTGTAAATTGATCATCAATTGAGTGAATTATAAAAAAAAACAAAAAGGGATCTTTTTTATGAAACAACGTGTACATATCACACTTACTGAATTCACAATGTGACAGTCATGCAAATTTTGACAAACTCATGAAAATTAAACTTGAAAGTTCCAGCAAAGCAAGTTCTCAGTGCTCACAAAATCACTAAATTGGGAAAAGAACCATTTCACATAGGAATTTGTTGGTAAATACCTCTGATCTCAGCAAGACCTAAATGAAACCAACTCAAACTATCAACTGCAAAAAGACGTACACAAAAAACAACTTGTGCAAACCAGTCTCGGGAGACGAAAGTGGTGATGTGTTGTAAGTCATAGACGCCAGATTAAACTGAGGAATACTGCCAACTAATCGCACAAGCACATGATCACAGCTCAACAATATGCAGTCATTTAAGAAGACGTACAGATGCAATTAATAAACTCCAGAGAAATTTTACTACAAGCAAACAGTCTCCCAGTGCACTTACTGCAGTTTCTATCTCACGTGGCTTGGCATCTTCACCTGTGTTGGGTAGCAGCTAACACTGTATGCTCCCACCCAAATGGCAGATGATGATACCCTGAAGCTTTGCGACTGATAAGCAATACACATTACACAACCTATAACCTGTAAGTCTAACCTGCAACTTCTCAAGGGCCAAATTTTCGAAACTTTCCTAAGACATTTTCCAAAGATCTTCTTATGTCAGATGATTTGGGAATGCCAAAGCAGTTTTCTTATCCAAATTTTCGACGGCTTTCTTTGCGTTTCCAAAAAACTTCCTCTTTTCTTATCTTCCTAAACTAGTTCAACCAATCAGATGCGCTTATACCGACCATGTGACTTCTTAGGAAAACTTCTTATCTTAGCACGTCCACGGAAGATGCATTTTACACACCGCTTCGTTTTTTAAGTTGACCAAACTTCAATTTCCTTTACTTACTCATTGTTGATTTTACCACAGCGCTACGCAAAAAACTTATGACGTCACATATGACGTCCAAGCTAAGTGTCAACATTGTGTACTTTTTTGCAAATTTCGTTTTATTACACAGCTTTCTACGTGTAGGACAAGGTTAGTGCTTTCCTATATATTTGCCTAAATTCTTCCTAAGAAGTTTCCAAAGAAGTTTTGAAAATCCGCATACTTTCTTTGGAAAAGAAAGATCTTCCTAAAAAGTTTCGAAAATTTGGCCCCAAGTTCCTAACTAATTTTACTTCTGCACTAAGTTCTTCAACCAGCCTCTGCTTCCACCAGTAGTGTACTTCACATAAATTTTTAAGCAAAGTGAGATAACTGAAAAGAATACTGCATGTGAGTTGCTTCAAAGTAGTGACAGCAAACAGGGGTATTCATTAAAAAGGATCCTTCACATTCAGATAAAAATAACTGCCACATTCAACTGCCGACATATTACAGAACTCTGGATTAACTTATGACACAAAATTATGATATGATCGACAAAACTGATTACCTTTAAAACAACAAACTGAGTTGACACAACCCTATCCCTGACTCTACTTCTAACGCTATTCCTAAACCCTAACCATAATTCTAACTTGAAATTCTGTGATAGTACTACTGCAATATACCTGGCGATAACGGTGACGAATCCTGATTCATCATGACAAAACCAGAAGAGGTGAATCCTGGCGGAGGCTTCATCTCATTATGAAATACTGGAGCTATCGGCTGCAACACATTAACCAGCACACTACAGACCGACTGATCAATAAAAGGTGAAAAAAAAAAGGTCGTCAATTTGTATAGCGCATCGTCGCAAACACACCTCTAATGCGCTTTCGTCACTAACCAGAGCCGCCTGCCGCATGGCCACCGTGTGCAGCTTGCAGACACAGGCTGGCGCAGTGGCCGGCTAGGCAACCCCAGTCAGCTGAACCAAGGTCCCAACCTTCCGTAACCCACGTAAATGAGTTACTACTCATTTTACCGTCCCACGGAGAGTAGAAGACTGAGTCGACCTAGCTGGCAGGCTTCGCACCGAGATGGTTTACCTGCCCACAGGCAGTCACCCATTGCAGTACTAACCGGGCCCGGCGTAGAGTAACTTCGTTTCAGCCGAAACGCGTTACCAACTACGCCACGCCACCAATACTGAACGGTTGCACAGACTACAAGAAGCATTCAAAAGTTTTGCAAGTTGATATGTTAGACAGGGGAAAGCTTTTCAAAATCTATGCACCAATAAAATGCTTATTTCTTCCGAAGACGTGTGAACTTGAAGCGGATGTGACGTCAGTGGCGTAGCTCGGTTTTGGAGGGTCCTTGTGCACAGCTTCACTG
>Ga0209671_1006928_pt1 | contig 11699 bp, 3 predicted proteins | sample WorMetHERISLAND2_2_FD_187401 | JGI IMG/M metagenome (GOLD analysis project Ga0209671, IMG submission 187401) | Marine gutless worms symbiont microbial communities from Max Planck institute for Marine Microbiology, Germany - Olavius geniculatus... | ecosystem: Host-associated > Annelida >...
ATGTCAACTACTTACTGCTGAAGTGTGAGACGTAGCAAACAGCAACATCCGTACAAAAGCTGCTGATAGCACTTTGGAATTGTCATAAATTAAACTAAAAGCGCTGAAATTCACGAAAAATCACGGATTTCACGGAAATCAGCATTTTTCACGGAAGAAGGCCAATTTCACGGAAAATGTCACGGCCATGAAATCGTGAATTAAGTTGGTCCCTAGTAATGATCCTCAGGACATTATGTTGTATGTTGGAGTCGTAAAAGTGCAAATTGTGACATTCATGTATTATGCAATCCATTGTTTAGCTAAAGTAACAACTGTAGCAGTTTTGAGGATGGTTTTGCCAGATTAGTCAGCATTTCTGTTTTTAGCCTAGTTTTTGTTAGCTCTGTGTAAACTACTTTTAGTTTCATCTTCAAGTTTCATTGGATGACTGATTTAGGGTTCAGATCCACTTGCTCATCCCTCATAAACTCAGTGGGTTAATTAAATTTTGGTTTTTTTGTTCCACGAATAATGAAATACTTTGTTGCCATTAAATTTTTAAACCTATGAGTTTGCACACTTTTTGACTTGTTACAGCTATGCTGTAGGCGTTTATGGCACTGCAGTCGTCTACCTGTCTGTCTATTGTTGTCGTCTGTCATGGATGTATTGTGGTCAAACGGTGCAAGATAGGGCCTAGGTTGCTATTGATTTCTAATAGGAAGTCGCATATTGGCTTTCAAATGACAAGAAAATTTTTGACCTTGGGTTACCTTGAAGGATCATAATGCATTATGGTATGGCAATCGTGCAGTATTGTGGCTAAACAGTATGTCGTAAAGCGTCGGCGATAGGGGATAGGGCACTGGCGACTTTCTAGGCTGTCAATAGTAACCATGTCTCCATCTGCAGCGTTTTGGCTGCAAAATTTTTTGTCAGTGAAAAGCTTCAAGCTATGAATGGCTGTATATCAGAAACTGTGAGATATAGTGCCACGGTTAATATTAATCATAATGGAAAGTGGCATGTGCTCTTTCAGTTTACATGAAAATCATTGACCTTGGATGACCTTGAAGGTCAGTATGTGTTTTTGTGGCTAAATGGTGCAAGATAGGGCCTAGGTTGCTATTGATCACTAGTAGGAAATCACATATGCCTTTTCAGATCACATGAAAATCATCGACCTTGGATGGCCTTGAAGGTCAGTACTGCAACAGGAACTATAGTCTGTATTGCATCTTTCCTAGCAACATCTGGGCTTTCTTGTAGATATTTATTTGACATGGGCTTTATCTAGCAATGCTCATTTTAATAAATTAAGAACCATGAAAAACACGAATTCAGGTTTAAAGGTCCATGGTCACGGTCAAACTCACTCTAGCAATCTATGTAGATTCAAATTAGACATCTAATCTCGCATATATAATATGTTGATTTGAGCTTCATAAATATACGAAATTAATGTGCAATTTCAAACGAAATGCGGCATTACATTACGTTAGGCAAAAAATTCTAATTTACCAGTTTTCCCAGTGACATCATGAGCCTAGCCTAGTGATAATGGCCTAGCCGGTAACGTCATCAGTAGGGACCAACCGAATTCACGGGAAAAAATGCATGATTTCACGGCAGAATTTTTAAAATGTGTCAAATTTCGCGGAAAATTCACGGGCCCCACAGACGTTATTTCAAGGTGCTGCGCTATTGCAAATGAAGAAATTTCAGAACAACGAATACTAAGTCACTACTAAGTGACTACACTAAGTCAAGACTCAAGACAGTCAATGTCAACTACTTAGTGCTGAAGTGCGACGCGTAGCAAACAGCAACATCCGTACAAAAGCTGCTGATAAAACTCTGGAATTGTCATAAATTAAACTAAAAGCGCTACAATTCACGAAAAATCACGGATTTCACGGAAATCAGTGTTTTTCACGGAAGAAGGCTAATTTCACGGAAAATGTCACGGCCGTGAAATCGTGAATTAAGTTGGTCCCTGGTCATCAGTCTAGGCTAGGCCATTAATATTCGTGATGTCTATTAGCTAGCGTGATGACACCACCGGGGGCGTCTACGTCCCAATATGGTGGCACGTTTTTTTATGTGATTTTCATAGATCGTCGATTTCAAAAGTAAATTTCTGTGTGTTGACAAAACGCTAGTCACCAATATTACTGTCAAAGTTATCACAACATTTTGCACTTTTAGGAAATGGATAAAATATATACGTTAATTAGTGTCAATGGACCTTTAAAGCCATAGACTGACATGATTGTTTGTCTGTCGGCAGTTTGACATGCTTCTTGGCAGTCTTCAGATGGACGGGACTCGTCGGCCAGGTGCCATTGACAAGTTCCGTCTTGACACACAGAACATTGTGGAGGTGGTCGCTGAAGACACCGAGGCTAAAGGCCACTTTGAAGATGCTGTCAAGTTATACGATCTTGCACAGGTTTCTTTTGCTTATGATCTACTTTTTTGCAAACTTTTGTTATTTTCTACATTGTGTTACAATCACCAAAGTTACTGTTGAAAATTTTTATTATAGCTGCTGAGCTTTTGTTAAACACTTTTGTTGTCTGTCCAATGCAATGCATAGCATTGGACAGAGTATAAAGTCACCTGAGTGTACGTGCGTGCGTCAGTGCGTCCAACATTTCTTAAGCTATATTCCTTTCACCTTCCCTTTTCCTTCCTTTTTTCCTTTCCCTTCTTGTTCCCATTTTCCTTTCTCTTCCTGTTCTCCATCCCTTTTTCCTTCCCCTTCCCTTTTCCCTTGCCCTTTCTTCTTCTTTTTCCTTTCCTTTCCTCTTTCCCTTTCGCTTCCTCTTTCCCTTCTGCTTCCTCTTCTCTTTACCTTCCGCTTTCCCTTTCCTTTATCTTCCCTTTCTTCTTTTCCGTTCCTCTTTTCCTTCCCCTATCCCTTTTCTTTTTCTTTCCCTTTTTCCTTTCTCTTACCCTTTCTCTTTTCCTTCCTTTTCCCCTTTCCCTTACCTTTTTCTCTTCCCCCTTTTTCCTTTTTCTTCTCTTTTCCATTTCCCATTCCATTTTCCCTGTCCTTTACCTTCCATTCCTTTTCTCCTTCCACTTTCTTTTTCCCTTCCCTTCCCCTCCCCCTTCCTCTTTCTGTTTTCATTCTTTTGTCTTTCTTTTCGTGTCCAGGTCTGTGCATCCAATATTTGAGGCTCCATGTCTGCCAGATAGAGGCATGGTCACCATGGACCACCCATAGGAACTCGACTCCCGGGAGTTGAATGGTCACGTGACCAATGACGTCACGTAACCCCAAAAGGTCAAACTCGTGACCCCATTATCTTTGAGGCACCGTATCTCCGTAACGGTGCCAGATAGATGCATGGTGACGATGGACCTTTTAGAGTAAAGCGCTGGTGACGAATCAAATGGTCTTGTAACTGACATTGTTTATTGTTTAGTTAAAATAATACAGAAGGATGAAAGGATCATTGCTGCTGTACAATTTGAAATTAAACGGTTTAAACAGCTCACTGAATATATACGGACATATACTGTAAACTGTCGAAATGCATCGGACAGACTCTGTGTTCATATGAATATTATCTGGTTTTAAACGATTGTTGTTTTTGTTTTCTAGTTGAATAGTTTTGTCATTGTGTGTGTATGTACTGGTTGAAAATTTACTAAGGATAGTCCATTAAAAATTAAGCCATGGCTTTCATAACTTTGTCAGCATTGACTTATATTTTTGTTTGATGCTGCATTGAAAATGTTGTGAAAATTGGTAATCATTCATAACATTAATATTCCAGATTACCAAAACTTAATGGTGTTTTTTCACGTGTGAAACTTGTCAGAAATGGATTAAATTCATTAATCAACATCTATGCATAGTGCATAAAAACTACATATAGTACAAATGTAATTGGTTGAATGGAATTGCTTGATATTGTGGTGTGAGTGGTGTGTTGTTGGTAGAATGCTGAAAAAGTGTTGGAACTGCTCAACAAGCTGCTCAGTCAAGTCGTGTCTCAGTCACCAGCAGTGAAGTCCACCCGCGACAGGCTAAGCCAGCTTGCATTGTCCATTGCACAGAGGCATGCAGTCGTGATGGTGACATACTTATCGAATCTCAGTTTACGTGGCATATGGTCAAAAACTTTGAGATCGTGTTCCAATTAAACAGAGCTGGCTTGATGAATGAATTATCTGTTGTTTTGGTTAGATTGTTCAGATACCTTGTTGTTGAAGTTATTTTTTTTTAAATCTTGTCTTTTTTCTAAGGCAAAGCCTAGTTATTCAATTAGGCAAACATTTGCAGATAGTTGTGGTATTCGCTTTGCCATCCTGAGCCCCCAACCAGGCCTTCTGTCGTTTGCATAATGCTCCATTAATACTGTTTCATTAGTTATGATATACAGGGTGGACCAAAAAACGGACCTGTTTGAACGTTGATAACTCAGCGATGGTAAATGATAGAAAGACCTGTGATACATCAGAAGTTTTAGAATGCTGTAAAGAATAAAGGACAAATTTGCATAGTGAAGCATTTAAATTTTCTTTGCCTAATTTGCATAAATCTTCATTTCCCCTTAAATTAGGCATTTGCCTGCACTACCATGTGCCTGTGTTCATTGAACTCAAAAACTCACTGCCAAAAAGTCCAGATCTAAATTCTGTAAATTATTAAGTGTGGGGGCATTGCAACAGATAGCATGGTCACAAAATTTCAGTAACTGACCAGCTAAAACGTGTGCTAATCGAATGCTGGGCTCAGCTGATCCTGAACACGTTGACTCCAGCGATCGATCAGCTGCTTAACAAGACTGATGACGGTTATGAATGCAGAAGCTGGGCAACTGCCTATGTCGAATTTTATCTAAACTCAATGTATGTGTTAATGATTGTTGATATTTCACTGTATGCTGAATGAAAATCAACTTAACTTTATGCATTACTGCCAATTTAGCATAATTTTAGGGGTGGAGCAGATTTGTGTAAATCTGGCAAAGAATATTTAAATGTTAAGACATTAAAGTTGCACACTTCTTCTGTACACAATTTTAAAACTTTTGGCATATTACGCGCATTTCGACAATAAACATCGCTAAGTTATAAAAGCTCAAATATCTATGTTAAATCCACGTGTTACGGTCAAATTTGGCAGAATTTCGGGGGTTACGAATATTAGTGCAAATTAGGCAAAGAATATTTAAATGTTCACTATGCAAATTTGTCGTTTATTCTTTACAGCATTCTGAAACTTTTGACATATCATACGCCTTTCTACGGGTAACCATCGCTGAGTTATCAACGCTCAAACAGTTCCAGTTTTTTTTGGCCCACCCTGTAGTGTACCATGTTTGACATTTGTGCGATAGGGTTGTTGTTTTCTAAGATGAGGGAAATTGTCATTCAATGACTGGAAAAGTCTGTGAATTTTGCTGCATGACACCTGTAGGAACTCTGAATTACGGTGTTTGTTATGGTGTAGATATCGGTCTCTGGGTGTGGAATGCACAAGAACGGCCATGTCAACGTTTTATCTGCAGCTCGATCTGATGACATTTTTCAACCTTTATCATAGTGGCAACCACGATCGAGCATACTCGGTGAGCATGTGCATCTTCTGTTAACCAACACGTCGCCAGAACTAAATTCCGCAATTCGTTTGCTTAACATTTCTCAGGGCAGTTGGCGTGATTCTGCTGTCATTGATAATTTAATCAGTGACTGTAGATTCCTCGTTCATTCACTTGTGTTATTTTAGTCACTGAAAACATCAGTTGTGTTTCTTTTAGTATGTGTGACATTGCCAGTTGCTTGTGGTTATTTAAGCTGTTGTACTTGCATCTATTGCAGTAAGTCATAAATGGCATACATAATGCTATCCAGTCAAAGTTGCTCTGCTGCCTTATGCAGAGAACTTTCCGTGCATTATTTCAGTAATGTCAGTGTATGTGTAAGTTATTGTAGGAATTGGCAATGTGTTTCTGTAGGTAATGCAGGACCTGAAGTTTTTGCCGTTGACGCAGGAAGCAGTTGAACAGAAGGTGACAGCATTTCGTACATACACTGACGAGATTCGGCGAAGTTTGCCTGATGTCTTGCTCGCCATGATGACGCTCCTGCTGAACCAATATCGGACAAAGTATGCATACGTGCTGACTGCTGCCAGTTGAACAATAAATGCCATGAAGTTATCGACGTTTGAACTAGATTTTTGTCCTTTATATTTTTGTAAATCAATCACAAATCACATATGTCAGAAAAAAATTTCATTTATTTTCTTTAGTTACTTCTGATGTACCTCTGGTCTTGTGTAAATCTATCACAAAATCACAAGCATGATAAACTTTTTGTACAGTACCTTCTACAGGCAATTAACAGTCAGAAATACTAGGCTTAAAAGATAAAACATATTTAATAACACCTTAACCGCTGTATCAAGTGCAAATGCCAGAATGCTATAAATCCATAAGTGACATTGAATAAAAATGTTTTGAAATTTTGCTTAAGAAAGTTGAGTACGGTGTTTGGCACTTTGGCGAATGGAGCTGAACGTTTATTGGCTGCATTGACTCAATGCGTGAATTTAGAGCATTGCGTTGATTTAGTTGTTGTGTGAATCGCATTGTCTGCTGTGCATGTTATAGGAGTACTGCAGGGTTCCAGAGTCCTGCGGCCAATGCATCGTTCAGTTCTACCCGATGTCTGCCGGACGAGTCCCAACGACAAACGGTATTAAATCATTCTGCTTGGGGCTGAAATGCATATACTGCTGTTCCATCTCTCCTCCCCACTGTTGGAAAAGATATCAAATCTGTTATTTTTTGCAGTATTTTTTGTAGAGCAGTCAAATTAACACATAAATTGATGCGTTAATAAATTGACACGCGTTTAAAAAAATTAACGTGCGTTAAAAAAATCAACACACATACACCAATCTACGTTAATTTACGAAATTCTGTGAACAAAAGTTCCAATATTCCGTTAAACTGCGGTTATTTGACAATCGAATGAATTCAAGTAACTAAACTGTAGTTGATGTTCCATTACTACTGTAAATAAATAATTATTCCGACGACAGGCTAATAGATTATGCTAACTATGTCATCAGTTATTGTTGATTATGCATTTAAAAAATGTATTTCTAACTTTCTATAGGCCTATTTTACAGGCAGGGCTCTCCCAAACATGGGGCCCAGGGTAACTTACTCCCCTATTCTCCCTCTCGACGGGCCTGGGTGCGTTAATAATGCGTTAATTAATGCATTAAAAAATTAACACAGTGCGTTAATGTGTTAAAAAAATTAACACTTCGACAGCTTTAGTTTTTTGTGAAGACTTAGAGTAGTGGTTATTGATTGTACGATGCTGTCTGTTCTGACGTATGCTGCTGTGTGTGTCGTCTGCTGACAGTATCTGATGAAGCTGCGTTCACAAGCACAGGCATTGATCATGTTCGCCGGTATGATACCGTACCGACTTCCCGGCGACACAAACGCTCGCCTGGTCCAGATGGAAATCTTAATGAACTGACATGTTGTCGTCGTGGACATAAAATGTTCAGACTGATCTCTCGTAACTTTGCTAAGACCTGTGCTGTATGGAACAAGACATTGTCATACGCGTAGTGGTTGCGTATTTGTTTTTAATCAATATACAACTATTTTTTGGCTTATGTTTCACCAGTGTTCTGAAGGTTTAAGCCTCTCCTCATGAGTAGTTTTTTGAAATTCTACTGAGTTGCTGACTGTTCCTCATTGTAAAAATATGTGTCGAATACTTATCATATTTTTTGATTGTTCTTTATCTTTTGTGAAGATTCCATTTTCAGATCCATTACAGAAGAATGAAACATTCTGCAAGGTTTTCGCATGTGACATGGTTGTTAACACCTTTACAAGTGACACTACCAGTTTGCTAGCTGACAAATTGTAGTCCAATTGAAGGTACTTAGAAATAAGTATTTGAGTCGGCTAGGCTTACATTAGTATCGGTGAAGAACAGAGAAAAACTAAAGGAACCGTGACAGTATTAAATTCTAAGATAAAATTAAGAGCTGGAATAAAATCTGTCTCGCCTTAAATCTGTTGCGTTGGTGCCTTGCAACGTTGTGAATTACTAACTGTAGGGCTACTACTGCTCGTGTTCGTCAGCATACCATAATCTACACGTAGGCCAGCTACAATGATGTCAGACGACTATGATCAACTAACAGATGTTCTTGTCAAGTTGACATTAGCGTAATTGGCCTTTTCTGAGTGCCTCGACGTCAGTGTATGTTAGGACAGCGCGGTAATTCTGCCGAAACACCTGCCAAATGCTCGCCAGGTCATTAAACAACGCCCAGTCAACGCGGCTACTGACCACTGGTCAGTGCGCGACTTGAAACATTCGTGCGTGCTGACAACGGGCATTTTGATGGGCTGTATATTGGTCTGGACAGCCTCAGGCTACACGGGAGAACACAATTCTCTAGGCAATATTGAAAATAGACGATTCTGTAAATTTGCAACAATGCGGTGATTACAAGTCGCCAATTATTAACTGCAGTATTTTATGAACTACAAAGTCAAAATGTATTTGCGAAGTTAATTTTTGTGATTGTTGGTAGACTGGTACTGATAGTTTACCCTTTGCACAGAAAGGACAATTTTCAAGTTTCCTCTTGAAGTTAGATGTAACAGCGAAAGTCTGGTATGTACTAGGCCTACCCGTTCGAACTGGTAGTGCGCAATGGTGGCTCAGCTGCAGAAAATTGGGCATTTTTGGTTGTATCCCTGTCCTATTGATCGACGTGTTTCATTTTACAGGCGTATGCCCTATTCGACGCCGTTTCAGATGCAACGATTTCTATATCTGTGGTTTTTTAAGCTAGGTATAGGGCCTATACGTGTACAGTAATTTCCATTTAGACGCGAGACTGCGGATGATTCCTACAGCTAGAAGGTGAAATATTGGCATGCTGAGTGTCAGTTTTCAGTAGCGTAGTCATGGCAGTGTGTGGGGCAGGGCGCCCTCCCCTAAGTTTTATTGGTAACGGAGATATTTTGCTGTCGATATTCAACAATTATTGATAACTCCGCTATTACCGGTATATAATATTTTTCAACGAAATGTAATCGTCGATTCAGCAATTTATTAAGAATTAAGTGTTCAAAATTTCATTTAGATTCGTTTAGATTTGACATTTCTATTGTTCATAAGGGGTTACTTTTTTCCGGACACAGTGTAGTGTGAAGTTTTCCGAGACCAAAATGGTTTCATTACGTCCAATCAATCGCGTCACGTGATGTGTAGCAGTAGCACAGTCCAACGTTGAGCTGGCCAAACGCAGCAGAAAATTGTTGGCCGTATATCAGTTTCTTGATCGTAGACCTTTCGTGTGATCGATCTTACATCACCGTTTGTGTGACATTTTCTAAGGCTTCGGATTATCATCGATGGTGACATCTGTAGGTTGTTGTCGACGTTTGTGCCGGATCAGATACATTCTTTACGCAGCTGCCGTCCTTCAGTCGTGGCTACTGTTCTGTGTTCCAGTAATCCGCGCCGGTCCCATCAATCAAAACACACGCACGTACGTAATGGTTGCTAGATGGCGCATGCTTGGACAGCTGCAGCAGCTGTGTCACGAACATCTCTGGCGACTTCATCCGACCATAATTGCACACGCGAGCGTCACTCAGTCTGTGTTTATTCAGCGGTGGACCTAGCGATGACCACTCGGAACTGATGGCTTCAAACAGTCAGAGAATGGATGGTCGCTCTACGGCGCTCGCTTCGCCAACAGCGAATGGACACCCGTTATGCCCATGTAGCCTACGGGGTGGTCCAATAAAGATTAACGTCTTTATATAACTTTCACGCATTCAATTATTACGCCCGACAGAAAAAAAAACAGATTTTCAAAATTTTGTTATTAGCCAAATCAGTGGTAGACTTAAGAACTAAGAAGTACTCAGTGACGTGGTCTATACTGGTCTATAGGCCTACTGTCCACACACAGTATAGACCATTTCGGGGACGGATATCGTGACCATAGCACGCCATAGCAAGTAGCCCATGTCGCAGCACATTCATGCGATAATGAATGCAATCTACTGACTGCGTGGCAAACTAGTAACACTACCTCTTCGCGATTCTTAGACGGGATTGGGCTTATTACCGTTCATAATGGTCTCGTTCGACAGGTCAGCCGGCCACTGAGGTCATTGTCGCTGCATATTATATAGGTCTGCTTCACCATCGACCATTATATGCATGCTGCCAGTGACGGTCATCATCATGTCAACAGGATTCTTGTTGCTGAGCGCAACAACTCTACACAATGTTGGTCGACATCTTTCAAAGATGTTCGAGGTTATCAGTTTATCAATAATCAATCAATCAATCCGAAATTTTTTAACTGTAGTTATAGTCAAGTCCGTAGGGATAATAAATCTACATGTAATTAAAATAATATAAACGAAAAAAGTATCTTAAACGGCGACTGTATATTGTGCTTAAATGATGACGGACATCAGCAGTATTTTTGACTTTTTATCAAGCTTCTCGGATTCAACATTTTATAATAGTCGAAAGTTTTGATAAATTGTAAAGGCGCATACAGAGCGACGTAACTAAAGTGAACGAATCTGAACTGAACTGACATAGTTTAGTTTTGGACGAAGTGACCAATGGGCAAGCAGTAGGCCTAATGCATTACAGTAGATACCGTCTAACGTGACTACGCGCACGTGCTCGTCAACCAATGACCAGTGGGTTCTCCCTGCTCGCCTATTGGTCAGTTGGTCTAAAACTAAACCGTGTCAGTTCATTTCAGTTACGTCGCTCTGTATGCGCCTTAAGAAATAGCGTGCCGTTCACACGTGGCTGATGACTGCCTGGTTACAACAGAGAACTGTAATATAAGTTGATCGTTTTTCATTATGTGCATCTCGGTGTTGGCTTTGCGTGATGAGACGCGAGCCAGCTGCAGCAATCCTTTGACGTTAGCATCACTTGACTGACGACAGATGCTGAGTACCTGCTCTCACAATAATAACTGCACGCGATAGGCCGAATATTTTGCGACCATCTGTCATTGCATGCTTATTCTAACTGCATCCCATTGCAGATTTTCATTGCTAGGGTAATTCTCCAGTGACTTCTGACGTTTTAATTTCGGTCGGCTGCAGTTTGGATAGTGTTATGTAATGCATCATGGTATATCGTGTAGACCTATATGAATGTGCTTCGTGTTCTGTGTTATGCAGACAGTTAAAAATTTGCGACAGATGAGATTATGAGTGTTCAAAATTACAATTTTTAGCTAAATTTCTTTAAAATAGGTTTTAGCGCTACATTTTGCATTCTTGGACAAAAATTTTTTGACAGCAAGATTAACGACATTTTTCGACAGCTAAAAATTTAAGGTAGACAATTCTACTTAACCCCCTTGTCACGATGTTACAGGCACCCTTACGTAATAATCCTGCTTTACATTGCCGCTTCGTTCTGCAACTCTCTCGGGGCGTTGACTGGACGTTAGCGATATGGAATATGGAATCATGAAGTGCGCAACTAAACATCGACCACTGATAGATGGCGCTCAGACCAACTTACTATGACAAACCAAACTACACTGTGTCCAGAAAAGAGTAACCCCCTAGCAGTGGCGTATTTAGGGGGGCCATGGTGCGATGCCCCCCCTTTGGCCCGACCATGAAAATTTTTTCCAGGCGACTTTATAT
>Ga0209671_1006930_pt1 | contig 11697 bp, 6 predicted proteins | sample WorMetHERISLAND2_2_FD_187401 | JGI IMG/M metagenome (GOLD analysis project Ga0209671, IMG submission 187401) | Marine gutless worms symbiont microbial communities from Max Planck institute for Marine Microbiology, Germany - Olavius geniculatus... | ecosystem: Host-associated > Annelida >...
ATGTATATAGTATATAGCTGACCCCCCAGTACATGATTTGACAGTGTGTTAGGGGGTTGAGAAAACAGTTGGGGGTCAACCCCTCGGCAATTCAAACTCTGCTGCTGCTTAACTAGGCATCGTCACCGTGTTAGTTAAAAGTAATTTTTGTTTTATGAAGCGTTTGTGTAAATTTGTGGAAAATGTCAGCAGTGTTGATACGTAGCTGAAATTGCTTTTATATCATTGCAGTTGATAGTATGTATAAATAATTTTCTGTTTGTTGATGTTCTGCCCACACTGTAAGTTCTGTGCGGAAAATAAATTAATGTTAGACACACCGATCATTTTCCATGATTTTATTGACTTGGTCTAAAGATATGCCACTCTGTCACACAATTTTCTATCCTGAACGGTGTCTGCGGTTTGCTTACTTGGCTGAATGCAAGAACCTCAAGCTTGCACACTGCGTGGACAAGCACTCCCCACTGTCGTTCTCAGTTCATACTGCCATTTGTGTCAGTTTTTTAACTAAATTTTTCACGTCCATCACACTTTTATTGTTACTTGCGAAACACCTTGCACAAATGTGTTTCTCCATAACCCTCGCTGACTTGCAAACATTTATCAAATTTCTATCTTTAGTAGTAAACCCCGCTACTCACAGTGTAAATATATGATGCCATTCAACACCTGTAGAAATTTTGTATAAATCTTCACATTTTACGAGAAGGTGTAGAAGAAAATGGGAGTGGGTATTTTTTTCTGAACACCCTAAGTGACACAGTGTTAGTAAAGAAGCAGCCATATAGCCACAGTGTCGGCCTTACATGTACAGTTTACAGACTGAGCAGTTTTGTTTTTTTCAACGTAAACATAATGTTTAATAACATCATTTCAGTTAGGGAATATTGATGTGTTTTTTCATTCTAGTGATGATGTCACGTTCACTGCAAGGTTATCCTGGATCATTTGCATCTGATGTATGTGGCTGTGATTTTTTACTACTTTCCATTTATTGACACAATTATTATGTAGCAGTAGTAGAAGTACGTAGCTGTAGAAGTAATATTAGTAGGCCTACTAGGTAGCTTGGTAGCATAACAGTTAAGAGTTGGACTTACGACTGAGAGGTCGTTGTTGTGACTTTTAGTCAGATCTTGTGGTTACTGTTTGGATGCATTTCAGTATATTACCTTCACCAAGGTCAACTCAACTTGTCATCCCTCTCGGGTATGTTTATGGGTGCTATAGTGCCCAAAGCTATATTTATAATTTTACTGTACTGGCCTGCTTGGCTGGGATTCAGGCTGCGTTCACATAGACATGAGTCCGGGACTGTCCGGGTACCCATCATGTATTTTAATCGTGATACATCAGCCGTTTGCATACATGTACATACGAGTATGGGTTACCTGTAAAATTCAGTGTTTTTTTTAAATTTTACCAAAATGTTTGTTGTTGTTGTTATGTATGCACATTTCTTTGATATTTCACAAGGTAGCATAGAGACACATTTACGGTGTGGTGGGATGTGTAATAATCACGTTATTACAGATTGTCTGGAGAGTGTGCCAGTGAAAGAATTTTGAAAGTCGATCATTAACTGGCAAAGATATGGACAAAAGTAAAGTGGCACATTTTTTGACCCATCTTGTAGTTGTAACATTTTAGTTCTTTTACTTTATGTGGTAGGTTAAACTAGAGCTCATCTGTCAGCTTTCAAGTGCAAATCTGTATTGTATCCGTTCATTTTAGTTTAGTTCAGTACGTTCTGTTTTATGTTCACCCAATTCTAATAGCAAATAGCTATCATGAACGTGCTGGTATCATATCGTATTGTAATTAATTGCATTACGACTTTATGAATTGTTGTTTTGTGACGCTTTGTTATTGTTAGGCAAACTCAAATTTTATCGGTCCTGTTGGTCGTGGGATTTTGGAGCTGAACATCATATGCGCCAAGGAGCTTGCTGCCAAAGACTGGAGCGGCAAGTTTTGTCTATATTTGTTTCCTGTGTCATATCTTCTCCACCATGTGTGGTTAGATGTTTGCCTCAGTTGATAATAGATAATCGTGTTGACCTTGAGTTGGTTTATGCCACGTTAGTACAGAGATGGATGGCTGTAGTATTATCTGTTATGGATAAGGATACATGTCTTGTCATTTTATCAGGCTTTTCAGACCAACTCGGTATGGCCGTCCTTTTGTGACTAGGCACAGTGAATAATGGTAAATTGGTAATGGTGTCGTCTCATTTCACCTGATCTCATTTCGCCTAATCTTTTCTCTTGATAAGCGGACCCACAACAACGACTTGCTTTGTTGTTTTTTTCTTTGCCTCTTTGACAAGATTGTTGAGGCTTTGCGTATTCACAGTTGTGCAAAACTAGCCTACCGTTTTCAACTGAAGCATATTTGAACTGAACAACATTCCTAACATTCAGCTTAACACACCTGAAGCCTGTACAAAACACTGAGAAATAATTTCATAACTTTAATGCTACAGAATTCAACAGAGTTAAAGTTTCTCTGACAGAATTAAGGATTTACAGAAAATACTGGCTGAACAAAATGGCTTTGAACCCTTAGCACAAGGCTGTAGAATTTTACAGTTGAGAGGATAACTAGAGAGTTTAAGAAAAATAACCAGACTCACACTTGGAGCTGCACTTTCCACAAGTCCCGCACTTTCAGATTTTAGGGTCAAAGATTTCTTGTCCTAAAAGCCCGAAAATAAGTGAAACAAGCGCGTCAGCTCCCCTTGGGCAGGCGCCACTCTCCGCAAAGGAAGGATTTTTTTAAAGTGGAATTTTTGGGATCTGTTATCTTTTTTGAGTCATTTTAGCAAAAAAGTGAACATAATCAACTCTAGTTTTCCAGTTATTTGGCCTTCTTTATGGGTACTATAGTGCCCGTAGCTATATTTACAATTTTTGGCATAAAGCTACTATACTTTGTTAGAACAGCAGCCATATAATAATCATCCACGACATCTGTTTTGTTTCATTGTTTTACCTTGTGAAGTAACTCTGTCTTTAAGTTTTACTTTTTGCCATACAAAAAAGTAGCAAAAAGAAAAATATATTTAAACATGAAACTAAATCAAATCTGCAAGTTTATGATATTTCTAATTGTTATCATAGTCAAGCCTGAGAATGCGGGAAGGTGCATGTATGGTAGTGATGACAGGAACAAATGACATGTAAAACAAGATTCTCAGCTGTTGCTAAGCTGGGGCCGACCGCACCCCCTACGTCCGAGAGACGTCAACGACGACAAAGGGTCGACCTTAAGTTTACAACTTAGAGGTTGGCTCAAAAAACTGTACAGAAAAAATGATGAACGACAAAACAAAGCTTGTCAAATAGGCAAAGAAAAAAAACGACAAAGCAAATTGTTGTTGTTGGTCCGCCTATGAAAAGAAAAGATTAGGCGAAATGAGATTAGGTAAAATGAGATTAGGCGAAATGCTACCCTACCTTGCTAATGGTAGTACGGATTGCATACCACTCTGATTACTTTAAGGCACTGGCTGACTGGCTGACTTGGAATGTATGATGACTTAACCCTTTTCAGTTGAAAGCACATCAATGGAGTGATCCGCCATTCAACAGTAAGGCAGTGCCAGTATTTCAGTATAAAAATGGTGCTAAATTTGCATATTTACCTTCGCCAAGGAGGTTACGTTTTTTGCCGGTTTTTGTCTGTCTGTTTGTCTGTCTGTGCGTTAGCAAGATAACTCAAAAAGTTATGGACGGATTTTTCTGAAATTTTGAGGGTATTTCGGACATGGCATAAACTACCAGTGATTCAATTTTGGGCGTGATCTGGCAGGAATCCTGGATTCTGGATCACTTTGAAATTTTTGTTACCATTGCGTTAAAGGGGGCATAAGGAAACCGCTGACAAAGTGAAGATGGTGGCGCCACCTGGCGAATAGCTTTGCCTTGGCGGAGGTACCTGCGGGCTATGACTGCTTTCTAGTTTAATGGACTGTCTTGAGTTTGTAAAATATTGTTTGTTTATGATTGACTGAGGATGACATTGCAGGGAGCAGCGATCCATTCTGTGAGGTTTACATCGACAAAGAGCGCACATTTATCACTGCAGTGAAGAAGAAAACGTTATCTCCAGTCTGGAACGAGCGAGTTATTCTCGAGCTACCTCGGGACAACGAAAGTCTCAAAATTGTCAGTATTCTGGTATTCTGAAAATTAAAAAAATACGTAAAATTTTCTGTTGTCAATTGCGTAGCGTTTTCTCATCATTGTAGAAAGTACAGTTTATGTATATAATCGGACAAAATCAATTAATTAAATTGATTTAATGCACATTTCTGCTGTTAGCTTCAGTTTTCTGGTTGTGATGAAATTTTGCATGTTTTTTTGTTTGCAGCGAGTGCTGGATCATGACAGACTGTCGCGTAATGACTTTCTCGGATCCGTTTCATTTACTTCAATGGAACTGGAGACGATAGTCACCAACTTCCAGGTTTCTGAGCGCACATGTCTTAATGACTATGTATCCAGAAAGTGAGTACTGGGTAATTTGAGTCTAAATTAATAGAGCACATAACTTTCAAAAAAACCTTTAGTGTGCTAGTCACACAAAAACTGAGCAAGATTGTTTTAAACAACCATTTTAGGCTGTCATAAATCACAAGACAGATCATCTGAGCTCATCTGGCAATGAGTTTTAGACTTGAAAAACCTGGAATTTGACAGGGATTAGGGAGAAGTTGTAAATCAACTGACCAAAAGTCTGCGAGTTGTCAAGGAATTAGGAATACTGTTTTGTTGTTAGCTTTGCATGCGACAACAATAATGTTTAGTCAGTATTGATCAGTGAGATTACTTGGGGACGTTTTTTCAAATGATATCTCAAGAAGTGCCATAGATCCAAATTTGAAAATTTGTACACGTGAGTAGACTTCAATGCTTATTCTGATATCGTCTTGGATTGTTTGTGGCAAACATTAATAATAACCGGTAAACATTATTTGCAAAAAAATACAAAACTTTTGGAAAAGTGGCAACGTGGTACTAAATGTTATACAGTTGTTCACCGACATGTGCAATGGATGGCTGCATAGTGCACTGCAGTATTATTGGCTCATGCTAATCAGCTGCCACTTTGAGATTGTAATAAAACGCTTTTGGTCATGAGTTTGACTTTTGTAGCCAAAACCTTTGCCTTTCTCCCTCATTAGTAGCCGTGGTAGTCATAGTAGTGTGTTTGTGATAGCATGATGGGTGGTTCAAGCTTGAGAAGGCAAAGTCGGGGTGGGTTCAAGTAAAGATGATACGGCTCTTCACTGATTTGACATCCACAGCGCCTACCACCACCACTGCTGCTGCTGCTGCTGCTAATGAGAATCTGTCTACATGCAACACACAGCAGCTGCCTGCTGATCACAGAGTGAGATGTTTAGCTGATTATTCAGTTTATCGTTTACTAGGCAGAATCGCTTTTGCAGCACTAGTGATTCCGCCTATTCCTACACATTACTCGGTAGTGTGGTCTGTCTTTCGTCTGTTTGTCACATTCATGCTCTCAGCTTAAACTGTTTGATGGATTTAAATGCCATTTGGCATGTACATGTTCCCTAATGTCGACTGGAATGGAAGATTTGAGAATAAACTCTCAGCTAAAACATGCATTTGCAAATTGGTATCAAAAAATCAGTTTTATGCTGCTGCTATGCAAATACAGCTGAGCAGTTGTGTGGACTCGCCATTCCGATTCCACCTTTTGCCAAGTTGCAATTGTCTTGGGCCATCATTGTTCATCAAATTATCAAATAAATAAGATATTTTTATTTTTGGTGTATTTGCTACTAGTTAACCAATTAATTATTATTGTCAGTATTATTACAATATTGATTGCTAATTAATTAGTATCATTGTTGCCAACAATAGCAACCAAGATTTCATGGTAATTTTTTATCTGGATTTCATTTCTAGTGCTTGATATTGTAGAGAATTAATATGGTTTAGATCATTTAAAGCGTTTTTCTATTTGTATAATCACACTACTCTGTTATGGCGACGTTGCCAGTTTCAGTTTGCTCAAATGTTGGTATGTAATATAACTGCTGGTTGAATTATGACTGAGGCTTGTATTTCAGAAAAAGTTTGGCAGTAATTTTATTTTTTTGTGTGATTTTCCAGGCAAAGACACTGAATGATTTGAAGCATAGAAGTGCAGATGAAAGGCACTTAGTTGATGGCGAATCACGTGATGTGACTGTTCCACATGGCGGCACTCCGAAAACTTCTATTCTTGAAGTTTGTTCTTTGCTTTACCACTTTGCGTAGAAATTCACCATAGTTTGTAAATAATTAATAGTTGTTTGTATAGTTTGTTACGATGTTTTAGACCGAGTTATTTTTGGGACAGCAACTGGAGATTTTTCTGGTTACTGTCCGCAAGCATCCATAATTCTCTGTGGTTATGTGTGAAATAAAAATGCTGCAAAAATGTTGAGAGACATTTTCAGTGCATTGACCCCATGTACACTGTGAGGCATAAAAACGCATCAATTTCTTGCCGTAAATTGAAGAAGGGTTATCCAAATTTAATAGTTTTTGGTACATGTATTCACGATACAACTGGACATCAAATGGCCATTCAGTTTCTTACCTCACTCAACATCTGCTTCTGCACTACCTGGGAAAAACAGAACATACAAAATATGCATTAAAATCAACAACTTCAATAAATTTAATCTTTCCAGATCTGTGGCCACCAACAATCAACCAATTACAAGGCAGCAGCACATCTATTAAATAGGCCTAACATTTAGAAATCTTCATGAATTCAAGAAGCGACTGGTGAAGTCTGGATTGGTCTGGAACGTTATCAACGCTGCTATCAACGAATGAAGAAAGTATCTCTAAGTGGAGCCCATGTCCGTGGGCCAACATTCAAACATTTTTTGTAGACAGTTGAAAAATGGACAATTAGATGAACTATTAACTAAAATAATGAAAATATAGACAAAATGTGTGTTCTGTGTGCTGTTTTGGTTAAGCAATAATACCAAAGTGGCTAAAAATGCAATATTTTGTTTGTTTTCTTTCCCCAGGTAGTGCAGAAACAGACATTGGGTGAGGTGGGAAACTAAACAGTCATTTGATGCTTAGTTGCATCACGAATATTCGTACCAAAAATTATTAAAATTGGATTACTTTTCTTCAAGTTGTGATAAAAAAATTTGGCTCTTTTTATGCCTCACAGTGAAGATAGTGGTTACATATAAAGACATTCTGGCAAAATGTAACCACGGCAGCTTAAGTTAAATAAGTGAAATTGTTGCAGACACCTAATAAGTAGACACATAGCATTAATTTTTTAACGCATGCATCAATGCGTTAATTACGCATCGTTAATATTGCTGGGGCGCTGAATTTGCAGGACCTGAAAATGATGGATCACCAAAAAAACAATGACTGGAAATTGCAATACCTGGAAAATAAAGGATCAAATCACACGCTGTTAAGTGAATACTAATATTAAATCAATAGTAGTGATGGAACGGCAACAACAGTTTAATTACTTGAATTCATTCAGTCGTCGAATAACCACCGTTTAATGGAATGTTGGAACTAATGCTTCACAGAATGTAGTAAATTTATTTTTTACATGCGCGCATTAATTTTTTAATGCATACATTAATTTTTTTTAATGCGCATTAATTTAGTAACGCATTGACGCGTTAAGTTAACACATTACTTTGACAGCTCTACTAATCTATATAAATTTATCAAGTCCTCATCTATCAATATGTTGGCTTTATGGCAACCGCTGCTGCAGCTGCTATTTTTTTGGAACAATTTTTGTTTGCTGCTGATTGCTGGATGTCCCTGCGACAATTAGTTTATGACGGATATGAGATTGAAGGCCTCAACCTTGGTTTATTGACTTATTTATTATTATTTTTATTTTTTTTTTAATACCCCCGGTAGTGAAGATCCCGGGGGTTAAAAACAAAAAAGGTAAAGTTAAAAACTAATCCATGGATGGCCAGAGGTCTGAACACGTGGGAAAGCTGTCGTGGAGAATGACTGCGTTAAATCGTTGCACTGTGACCGAAAGTCTCTGGAACTACTATTACTATTACACTTTACTACTAATATAACTGACACAAGAACAGTAGTAAATTTGTATAGACCTGGTGTATTATATTCCAGAGAAGTTACGGCAGCGGGGAAATTGCCGATTGAGCTAGCGATTAGTCACTTATAATATCCCCGAGGCGTTTTTCATGCTTTAGAATCTAGTCAAATAAATCTTTGGGACATTTCTGTAAAGGCAAAGACATTCGCATTGGCGAGCAGTTTTTGGTTACAGTATACTTAGAGTCAACATTATTAATTTGCTTTTTGCAATTGTGTTCATGTAGCCTAACTTGCCGCAAAACGAATTGCATTTGTTGCTTTAGTCTGTTTATAGTCGCTTTCTAGTGCTCAGTTCTGTCGATTTTCTGCTTTTCAAACGTTTCTGACGTTGTGTCGCATGTGTTTATATGTTGTACAATTTGATTCGTAAGTCGTTTGCGTAGAATCTGAATGTCATGCACGTTTTGTCAGAAGTTAGTTGCGCTTTGAAGCCAAAATGCTGTTGTTGCTATGTAGCATCGTTTCCTTAAATGCTTTACAGTGCGGCGCTTATCTTCTGTCATTCCTGATATTAACTGTTGATTTTGTTACTAGAGCAAAAGCACAAGATGGGAAAAACAAAGGTCAATTTTGTAATTGTTGTCGATAACGTTTAGTAACATCTTTGCACATTCAGCCTAATTGCAACTGTGATGACACTATTAGTTCATTGCATTGTCCACGATCTCAGCTTTTGACATCTTTTGGTAGAATAAACGACTTTGTGTTGTGTTTAGCTTGTACGCGCACTGCTTTTTGCCGATTCTGATATTATCTGTTGACGTCGTTGTGTCTTTTGTTACAGGAAAGAAGGAAAGAGATAATTAAACGTGTTTGCTTGCAGCAAAACGGTCAGAATGCTACACCAACGTCTTGCAATTTTGTAGATTGTAGAAAACATTTGTATTGCGGCAAAATTTCTGTTACTGTTGGGTCTGGAGTAATAGTAAAAACTAATATCAGTAATAATCACAGTTATATAGCGCCAGTATGCAGAGATACAGAGGCGCTGATCTCGTCTCTAGACAGTCAGTCAGTCCACAGAATGACATTGACATGAGATAGTAGGCACTACTAGGACGCCGTTACTTTTAGCCAGGCCCGCGGTTTGTTCCCACGCGCAACCACAGAGCATGCATCAATTGACCAAACCAAATTACACTTTGCTTGGTGACGGGCAAACACACGCGTCACGGCATCACACGTGTTACGCATACAGAGTTGTTTCGCGACAGCGAAACGTTTCGCACAAGAATACACTTGATTGCTACATTCTGACCGTTATTTCACTTAGCCGTACAGAGAAAACTGAAACGAAAATGCTAAAGAAAACGTTTTATCACCGCAATGAGCAAAGGTTAGTCTTAGAAGCGTGAACAAGGCATGCCGTAAAACGTGCACTCAAATCGGCCAATAATTGGTAAAATTAGGCTTCTAACAGAAACTTGGTGCTGCATGCGTTTACTAGATTCGCGATGTGCTTATTGCTTGCAAGTTGCAAAGTTGCGAATCATATTAGCAACAGTGACAGTAATAGCAGCAACGACTTCTAACGCGACGTGTGACATGACGCAAGCCGTTATTACCACGGTGCGAATTACATGACGAAGTTACGACAAAACGGGACGATGGCGTACTTTTTGACCGAGCGTACATCGCGACTGCCTTACAAAAGGTAAAACGAAGCGAACATCGACTTGTCGCTTTTGACCTCTTGACTTTCAACACGTCGTGTGATTGCAAGCAAGTGGCACTTTGCGTCGTTCTGGAGCAAGCACGACCCGTCTATGAACGGCGTCGGCGTTTACCCGGCTCCAAGGGACACGAAGACTCACCCATCAGGCAACCTACCAGACGTCCGGCCGACAATTCTATCGACGACGACGACGACGACGTCTCAGCGGTCACTGACGGCCGAAGCGACCGGTCGGTAGCGGCCCGGCGGGCGGCCTGTCGGTCCGGTCCGGTATTAAGGCGGACCGACGATCGATCAACGGGCGACGTGCTGAAGGAAGACTGGCGGCGGGCCACTCAGTGCTGGGGCTGGGCATCTCTCTCTCTCTCTGTCTCGTCGGCGACTTGAGCGGCGTTCGTCCGTCCTTCGGTCGACGTTCGGTGATCTCTAGCCCTTCTTCGATGAATGTTCCGTCGACTGCGCCAAGGCACCGCAGGGTACTCCGGCCTGTGACCCGGACTGCTACCATGTCATACGTTCGAAGCGTTGGTCATTCCGTAAGGCTAGGAACTTCGGCATCATTCACGGCTGTCGCCGGATGCGCTGGGCAGAATGCGAGATTGGTATCGGGATCTTCTTCTTTTCCAATAATGCACATATCCTCTTGCGAGTAATGTCGTGCATGGATCCCCCGAGGTTTTAATTTTCCAAAAAAATTTTTCTGAGACAAGACAATGTGCACTATCAACAGCTTTAGCACAAAAAATCCACAAATCTAATTTTTTGTGCTAAAAGACATTTCTACAACAAAAATGCCGTTTTCAAACGTTGCGGCGCATTTTTACCGCGATTACTCTCACAGCCTTTGCATGCGTTTCAACCTGAATTGACCAGGCCTTGTACACAAACAGACACACAAGCGACAGACGAACAGACAAATGCGAAGACATAATTACTTTCTGGACTGAGATAATAATAATAGTAGCAAGTGCCAATGTGCCTAAATGACAAATTAAGAAAAAGCACCAGAATGTTTCGTTCGTGAGCGTCGCAAGCCTCCGGTAAACGGAGACAGGAAAGCGCTTCCCACTCCGTCCCCTCCTCTTTCTCTCGTTTCCCTTTCCTCGACGGACGTCTGCGTATTTTGGCGTCGCCGTAGTCGCTAGTGGCGACTCAGTCGGCGCTGCGCCCCGTGCGTCCCTTGTCGTCGGCGTTGTCGTCGCGCGGAACATTTCGACGACGACGACGACCGAATTTCTCGACGACACGTTGCGTTGCTAAGCAGCCGTTCACGGGCGTGTGGAGGGAGGGGAGAGGTAAACAGTGAAGGAGAAATGTTCGTCTCCGGCGGCGCCACGCAGCACCAAACAGGCGAAATGACACGGCCATGCTCACATGCAATTAGCCTACCGCGCCTATGTTGTAATACTTGAACTTATGGTTACATGCAAACTAAACACGTTGCAAAACATGTTTACAAGTCGCGCGAGGCATTCAAAAGCGTCTTGAGTATTTCTTGTCGAAGGATTAAAGTAAGATTTCTGAGAACTGTTAACATCATTGACGTAACTGCCAGTCTGCGATGTAATTTGCGAGTTCTCCCAGATCATCCGCAGCTTGAGTTTAGCGACAGATTTCGGAAATTACCAATCAGTTGTCAATAAATACAATAAAAATTTAAAACAAAACGCCTAACAGACTTTGTTCATCAAGCTTACGCTACTCTGATGCTTAGCTGTTTTCGATACATACTACTCATTATAAGACTGCTTTTGAATTTGCAAAATCACGATGCTGCCTGGCAAAACTCCGTACAGCCTAACTTTGCAAGAGCAAAAAAAGTATCAAATGATGCTAGGCTTTATATGCAAGTGTAAGTA
>Ga0209671_1006932_pt1 | contig 11696 bp, 4 predicted proteins | sample WorMetHERISLAND2_2_FD_187401 | JGI IMG/M metagenome (GOLD analysis project Ga0209671, IMG submission 187401) | Marine gutless worms symbiont microbial communities from Max Planck institute for Marine Microbiology, Germany - Olavius geniculatus... | ecosystem: Host-associated > Annelida >...
GTTAAATATTAATTTCAAATTTTTTAACCCCCAAAAGGCACATCCTTGCGCGAGACCGCGTCGTTTGAGCCATCGCGCGCAAAAATCCACCGAAGGGTCTGACCTGTAGGTGAGTTTCTGAAAAAAAGGTATATGGATAGCTATAAAAATTTTTGCGTATATTTCACCCATTTGCCAGGAAGCCCCCATCTAGGGATTTGCATAAAATTTTGCATGACGGGTCCCCTCGCCGACGTAATCAAACGTGCCAAATTTTATCTTAATCGGGTCAGGGGTTTTGATTCTGTGGGGGTCAAATTTTTGGCTTTCCCATAAGAAAGAGAAGTCGCCGTTAACGCAGGGCTTGAACTACCGTTCAGCCTGTGATATCATATCACATAGAATAGTTGCTAGTACATGCTAAAAGACTGGGTTGATAGTTAAATAAAATACATGGTGAGATCTGATTAAAAACAGTTATGGACAATGCTAAAGTGTCACTAAATACAAATCTCTTCAGTTGTGATTTGACGGCTGGCTGAGACAATGTTCTTTGCATAGACTCGTGCAAATGATTTAACACGGCTGGACGTGAATAAGCAAACCAGCGGGAGAATGTAGTCAGCTTCGTCCGCTGAGCGTAAACGTTTGGTTCTTCTGTTAGAATGATGAGTGAATTACGTGTAAAAAGCTGCAAGTATCGGTGTTTTTTTTAGCATTACACTGAAGCTCTCTGTCACTGTAGGCCGGAAGGCAACTTAGAACAGATGACCCAGGCAGATGCAGAGAGATTCTCAGAAGGCATCAATAATACAGTTCAGTCTGTGGTTCCACGCCTGAAAGATTTCCACCAGTTGCTTCTACTTCCGCCAAAGGTTAGTTGATCCTGATTCTGTGTATGTTACATATTCAGACTTCTGCCCCAACTGGTTCCAGTTTTAATAAGTTAGGTAAATTCATAGAATTGGGTTTTTTGCAGGCTCTTTTTGCAGCCTTTTTGAGAACAATATCTCATTCAGGAGGAGACAACAGTTGTTGCTTAAATGTCAACAGATTAGTGAATAAAGATTTGGCGAATTTCTTTACCTCGTTAGCTACTGCTTTAACTTAAGTTGCTAGTTTTTTAAACATTCTACAGTTGCAGAACTTTTGCGGGATATGGTCTGCAGTGTGTGATGTATGTTGTGTTAGCAACATTACGTGCCTATGCCGTGGACGCTGGGTGTGTTGGAACGGCCGCTGGGCAATGCCCGCCTGCAGACTGCTTGTCTCATAGCCACTCTGCTTAGTTCTAACTCACCAGCTGTCAACGATGAACTTTGCCGACTTGGCACAATCAGTGTTTTGCTGGTATGTTGAAAGTTTACATTGCACTCCTTATAAAGAGTAAAGTTCAGTACTTGTTATAGTGCTTTTTACATGTAAGACATTCGTGGCCAGAAGCGCTTTACAGTCTCGGACGTGGTAGCTGATTGGCAGGAGCTAATGATACCGCAGCACACTATGCGGCCATCCATTGCCTACATCAGTGAACAATACACTCGCGGTTTACAGCTAGCAGACATACTTGCACCTCAATAGGCCTTCACTGCATAGCTCATAAGCTACTACTCATTTCCCATCTCGCCGAGGGTAGGAGGCTGAGTTTACTTGAGCAGGCTATAGGCCGTGAGCCAGTAGGGTTTGTTAGTGCCGTCTGGGGGGAATATTGCTCATGTTGATTTTTGTTAAGTATTCATCTCTAGACTTAGAAAGAAATTTCTAAAAAATGGGAGATTAACAGCTTTAAATTTCATATTTTTGGAAGAAATGTTTTTTGGACAAGAAGATTTTTTTTCAACAGGCTAAAATTTACAACTGCTTACCTGCCACAATGCTACTGCATGCTCTGGCCATGTACAGGGCTCTTGCATGTTTTTGAAAGTCTTTGAATTTTTTTCTAGATTTTCAAGGCCTGGAAAGTCCTTGAAAACAGACATTGTCTTTGAAAGTGTCTGAAGGTCCTTGAATGTGCTTGAATTTGATCGTCTAAAACGCCGTGATTGAACAAGTGATTTTCAGAATCAGTGTTGCCTAAGTCTGAGTGGTGAATAGACTTCATCATTACTGTTACTTACTGATATTTCTGATAAGTCCAGTTTTTGATTAATGCTTGAAGGTGTTAAATTGTCGAATGTAAACTGAACCTGCTTAGATATGCTCATAAAAGTGTCGGTTTGATTTAATTCAGTTTTTCTTATATATCTTTTGTATGCTCCTTGAAAAGTTCTTGAATTTGATTTTGACAAATGGGTAAGAACCACGCATGTAGTCACTTTATTACCTCATGCAGGCATTAGATTGACTGTGTGATGTTTATTTACAGGATCTCTATTTTGAGTATTCGTGGAACAATTTTCTACACCGACAGGTGGAGCTGTGTCTGTCATCTATTATAACGTCCGAGTCCACAGATTATGCTCTCCTCACCCAGGTCTGCCTGTTTGCAGTGTAGTTGTTTGTAGCACATGGTAAACTAGAAATTTGGGGCTGGGTTTAATGTGTGGCTGCCAGGCGAAGTGAGTTCGACTGGTGGTGCTACATAGTGAATGAAAATACAATAATTGTCATATGTGCCAATCGTCATGTGGCCCATAAATAGTCTCGTAGGCCGAGCCATTGTCGACATTATAAATACCTCTCCCGCCAAAACCCCTCAACGGATCTCGTTGAAATTTGGCTTCAATTCCTTCTAGATAAGGGTCGTCCATTTCACAGATTTTGGTCCTGCTCCGCTGTTCAGTTTCGGAGGAGAAGATAAGAATACAAATTTTTCAAAAAGTAAAAAAAATCAAAGCGAAAACATAAGGCCTCCATTATCATTACTACACGCGGGTGGCCTAATTAAAAGTTCTGGCAGTAATGCTGTTCAGTTTATCACAATTGCCACAATGCATTGGGCAGTGCAGGAATCGGCATATGACAGTTTTCTTTGAATTCCCATCATGCATCTGAAATGGAATCAGAATTCCTGCACTGACCAGTGCATCATGGGAATTGTGATAAAACGAATAGCACTACTTACAGATCATGGCTTAAGGAAACCGTCAGTTTGCAATCTCAGAACTGGCAGCCGAGTGCAAGAATTTGATAATGCGATCAACCATTGCCTGTGCTAAGAATTAGTAGAACCCATGGTCCTATAGTGCAGTTTGCAGACATGGCATTGTCCCATTTGACTTCACAAATATTTTAATGCACATGTTTAGTCCCACTGAGGGTAGGAGGTTGAGTTAACCAGACCACACTGTGGGTTTGCCATCTGTTTGAGTTTACTTGGAGTCGACTGCCATTTGATATTGCTTTCATTTACGTTTGACATTTGAAAACTTTGTTTTGTGCAGTTGCACTTTTTATGAGCAAATCTAGCAAGAGTAAGTACTGAGAGTGCGGAATGTGAACAGTTGTTTTGTTGTTTTTCCTGTAAATTTAAATTTTGCATCACGTTGATGTTGTTCATTTGCATTTTATGGTATGGTTTTATGTTTAATTTATTTAATTTAAGTGGTTGAATAAAACTTGAAAATGAAGAAGTTGTTTTGTCACTCAATTGCTGTTTTGTTTTGTGGGTATTTATGTGTAGTTGATAATTGACTTTAAACTGTTAGAGAAAGTCGTAAAAGCTTTCGCTGACAACAACGACGAACAGAGGTATATAGCCATGGCATTTAGTTGTTAAGTTATCGGTTATTTTTTCCTTCTCCTTAGGTCTTGAGCCATGCAGCATGCTTAAGACCATTTCTTTTATGTCCTGTCCTCTGTCTTCTATTGTATCTCTGTGAAGTGCGAGTTTCAAGGGTGGTATTTGTCTTATGTTATAGTTCTAACATTGTTGAAAGAAAGATAGTGTGGAGATTATGAGCGATATACTGCAATACTAACTAAGTTTCGTGTAAGGTAATGTTATTATGACACAAGTTGAGTTATAGCCAATTTTGTCCTGAATTTCGTTGCTATGGCAATGAGGGCCAGTTGGGCGTAAGTATAAATGGCACTGTTAAATTGGCTGACCCTAATTACCCCACCCTAGAACCCAACTGGAAGTTGATCAGATGATCGGTTTTTGAGGTATGGCTATTTGAAGCTCTTCCAGGAAGGCTCTTGAATTCTGGAAAGGAGGTTAGTCGTCGGTCATCGATTAGCTGGTGGGTCATCTATATTACACTGATGTCATATACTTCTCGTTACTACATTAGGAATGTAGTGTGCACAGTGTAAAAATACGTGCATCAGTTGTTGTTTTGTACCAGGTCTGCCGGCAGTCGCAATCGAGCTGGTTACATGGGTCACTTGACTCGAATAGCAAACTTCCTTGTTAACAATACAATCAACAGCAAGAGTGCCCAGAAGCTCGATGACCTGATTCTTAGTCAGTATTAAGCTCAAATTCCATTACACTGACTTTCACTGAAACCTCCTCGCAATGCCAACTTTAACGCGGATGTCACGGAAAGTTTTGGGCATTTAAATTATCTCGGAATGTCGAGATGGTTGCGACAAATCTGTGACAAGTCTGCATCAAATCTGTTTGTCATTCTAATAGAATTTAGTCGGACAAGACGCGGGGAAAGTCTGCGACAAAGGTTGTGAACTTTGTTGCACATCGACATAATGGAATTTGGGCTCTACAGTTTACACAGCACACTTACAGCCAGATATTTAGATTTTGTATGTCGGAATTTCTCCACATGGATACCGGAAGCTTTTTTTTTACAGTCGACTTGGCACAGTTTGTTTGATTTCTATGCCCCATGATGACCAGCTGGCTAAAGTGCTCTATGTTGCCATTCGTTTATTTCATTTTGTGAATAACGTATGCTCCAATATCTAGCTGTTTGCAAACTCTGTTTATTTAGTTTTTATTTTTTTCTCAACCGAAATATTATAGCTAACATTCTTGTGAGATGAAAACAACTTATGTTTTGTTTTTATTCTTGTTTATCTCTTTGTGTACCCATGGAATGAATAATAGTTTTCTATTGTGATATCGGCGGATCTGTGTTGTAGGTCTGCCGGAATCGGTTCAGGAAAGCTGGGAACACTTTAAGTCTGGTCCATTGGCCGAAGTGAACAAGATAAATGCGTGTGAACTGGTATGGCGTTAGTTCTGTTTGTCTCATCGGCTTTTTTCCGATTTCCTGTTGGCTTAGTGGTGTAGCGGTAGCATGCCGGACTGGTAACCGCGAGATTGCTGGTTTGACTCTTACCAGGTGCGCTGGGGGCACTGCTAGGTAACAACCTTGGATGAGTTGTTCATGTACATGTTTTTACTGTTCACCAAGCAGTAAAATTTGGTACCAGTCAAAGGCAGTGATGCTCTGGAAAGGTAACCATGGGTCTGGCGTTGCACTGGCCGTGCGTCACAGACTCAGTGGTCTATCCACCTACAGGCTCAGCAGCCATAGAAAGGGAGATGGGCACTCTGCTGATGTTCCTTGTGGATGTGGCACTCTTTGCCTTTATCTTACCTGTTTCATTGCAGACTTTTGGAATTTCTGATCAATCGTGTAGTGGTCAGTGATAGCCTTGTGTCGTTACATTTATTATCATTTTACATTATCCATCTGTCCGTGTGTATGTTTTTGTCGTTGTTTTTACAATATCAGTGACATGCATGGATGGGTTTTTACCAATCTTTTGACAGTTTTGAAAGAAGAAAAGCCCAGCTAATGCAAAGGGGAATGTGCGACACCGGTGCATGTTCAAAGGCCAACTGCAAACAAAATCTAAGCTCTCCAATCCCAGGAATGACTTTAAGTATCTATAGCATTTCATTTACACTCACCAGAAGGCGTGACCTGTCTTGCCTAACCGTATTGGCTGAAAATTGCAATTATTTCCTACCTTCCTGTCATTTAGTGCCCTTGCTGAGGATGACCCCTTTTGGATTCATGGAAAAGTTTTACGGATCCAGAAACTGGAGTTTTCCAGGCAGCCGACGGTGAAGATTTGGTGATCCTAGCTTGCACCATTTTTGACTGATCTACCTGTGTGGCAGATGATGGACAGATGAATGGACAGACAGAATTTCGTTGACTAAGACTATAGCAGCACCTGCTGTCGCGCATAGAAAGGATTGTTATAATCTGAATGAGAAGAACAAAAAGTAAGAAAGTTATTAATTATCTGTCCGGTTGCTATAGCATGGCAAGGGACAGATTATAAAATCACTTGCGTCTGTCTGTCATTTTGTCAGTCTGTCTGTAAACACTCCTACGACCGCTATTTTGACTAGATTCTGATGAAATTTTGCACAGTGATTTTGGGGCCCGAAAAGTAAGATTGAGTTTGTTTGGGATAAAAATCTGATAACTCTTTCCCCTATTTTACCCTAATTTTTAAAAAATTTGCATTACAGCCTATGGAGACTTCAAAGTGGTATAACTTGGTCCCTGTAAAAGATAATTGCGCACTGTGTTTACCTAGCCCCCTATTTTCGGGGTCAGGCAATCTAACGGTGTTATTTAAATCTACCCCCTATCAATCCCTGTTGCCATAGCAACCATTCAAAAGTTACAAAATTTTGCATTACAGCCAATGGAGATTTCAAAGTGGTATAACTCGGTCCCTGTAAAAGATAATTGCACTCTGTTCGCACTTACCCCCCTATTTTTGGGTTCGGGCTGTTCGATGATGTCATTAAAATTTCTTCCCTGCCGACCCATGTTGCCATGGCAACGAATTATTTTCGGACAAAATTGACTATAACTCGGTGCCCGTGAAAGATAATTGCTAGCTGTTTTTACTTACCCTCCTATTTTTGGGCCGGTACTATTCGATGGTGTCATTTAAATTTCTCCCCTGCCGACTACTGTTGCCATGACAAAATTGACTATAACTCGGCTCCCGCAAAAGATAATTGCGTGCTGTTTTCACCTGCCCTCTATTTTCGGGCCCCGGCTATGCAATGGTGTCATGTAAATTTTTCCCCTGGAGACCCCTGTTATCATGGCAACCAACCATTTTTATTCAAATACAAAATTGGCTGCAGGCTCACAAGAGTGTCAAACGCTGAAACACAGCTGCTAGGCTATATAGCGTGGCAATGGGACAGATACCTCGTTCCACAGAACGTATTTCTAGTCATTTTATGTAGCTCATTAACAGTAAACAGGCTCAAGTGCAGTGGTTGTGCTGGTAGAACGAGAAGTAGTAGAAATGAATAAATGATGGTGTATTAATGTGTAGGGACCGAATGTTAGCATATCATCAACGAGTGACACAGATGAGTTTAGTCGTATTGAGTTCCCACAGGACAACGCTAATCCAAAGGTCTGCAGTCTGCAGTGTATTTCGTGTGAATTAATGTTTATGCAATAGGTTTTGTTGTAGCCCCCCCACCTCCCATACCATATTGGTAACAGAGGTATTTTGTTATCACTATTCAACAATTAATAACTCCGCTCAGAAATAATATTTTTCAATGAACTTTGGTGATCGCTTCGGCAATTTATTGGTGATTAAGTATAAAAAATGCAATTTGGATTCGTTCGGATTTGACCTTCCTATTGTACAATGTTTAGAGGTTTACTTTTTTCCGGACAGTGACACAGTGCATTTATCTGCAAGCTGACCAAATGTTAGATCCTGAAGTTGACTCTGTTTATATTACAGATTGGCCGCACTGCCAGACTGGTAAACAAATTTTTGTCATGTCACTCCGTGATTTAGTGATGACTCGATATCAGGGTTTCAATTTCGATACGATATCAATACAATATTTACAAAATATCACGATATCGATACAATATCAATATTTTTCAAAATAATACGTGTACAAGTCTTATACAAGCACGTGAATGAGACAGGAACATTGAGCCCTGAAAAAGCAGTAGTTATAAACTAACAGTAATAGACATAAACATAAACATTAACACTTATGTCATGGAACTAGACTCGTAGACCTGTTTTGTAACTTTGGTCAACAATTAATTATTAGATGTTCAGTTATTCGCTGTGTGAAATTACCAACATTGTGAATATTGAAGCAAAATATAAACATTTTTGCACAGAATATTGCGATATATCAAAAAAGTTCATATTTTTGATAATACAATATATCGATATCTTAAACAATATTTTTGATATATCCAGTCATCACTAGTGTGATCGTATACTGTGGTGCTATTTTGCTTGCTTTCTGCATCCTTGTTCGCTGCATGCATGCATTTCTGTGCAGTCCCATTTCTGACGTGCTGTTGCAAGCTGTTTATTTTATTTGCACCCGGTGATCGTTGTTTATTTTCTGTTATTCTGTTGCAAAGCCCCTGTGACTCAGTTTCCTATCGATGTGAGAACCAACAGTGTAGGCGGAAAAACTTGCTGGTGTGACTTTTGATTCATTACATTGTTCTGTGTTGGAATTATGCATCTTGATGCTGTTGGCTGAGTGCTTTATCGGCTTGATAGCCTACGAATGTTTGAATTGACTCAAACTAATTTTTTTCTGTTCCATTTGATCTATTTTTCTACGACAATCCAAACTTTTCGTCATCAGAGGTCTGCTGTGGTGTCTGGCGTTGTACGCTATGCATATGTTTCTGGCTTTGCATGTGTGACTTGTAGAAAAAGTGGTAACATTTATTTTTTGGCTGCAAGCTGTAGTGTTTTTTGTTACACATCATAAATTACGGAGTGGAAAACATTAGAAGACATATTTTAATCTGTCTGCAGGCATATATCCAGAGTAGAAATGCACGTGGCTAGAAATGGATCACTGATCGCCAATTTACCCTTATCGCCATTGTTTTTTTTTAAACACGTTGATTTATATATTTTAAGTGCATACTGTAGGGATGCTAAATAGGATTTAGAGGCTTAAGCTGGTTGAAGTAACAGTTGAGATATGAAATCACATTCCAAATATAGTACAGAAATACTGAGCAAGTTTTGTAATGCGTGGTTTGTTTGATAATTTATACAAAATTTACTGTATCGTGAAACTGCTGTGATTTGTTAAATGTTTTAATTTAAACAAAAATGTTTTTGCTGAACTTCAGTGCCATCTTAAACGTTTACGTGTTTTGTCTGTTGTACTGCGGAGAATAAGTATGATTTTTTGAGGAAAATGTGAAGTCGAAATTGTTGGATGGATCATTGCCACTGTTTGCAAAAAGTTTTTAAATACCAGTATTTGCAGTGTTTTTTTTACAGGGACTAATGGTAGCATGTCATACTAGTGACCGTGAGGTTGCTGGTTTGACTCCAGCCTGCTGCACTGCCAGGTAACAACCTTGGGTAAGTTGCCGCTGTTCACTAACCAGTATAATTTGGTACTGGTCAAAGGGCAGTGTTGCTGTGTGGCTGGAAAGGTATCCATGTGTCTGGCTTCGCAGTGGCCATGCATCACAAGACTCAGTGGTCTGTCTACTTACAGGCTCAATGGCCATAGAGAGATGAGCTCTTCACTTATGTCGCTTCTTGGGCATATTCACCTTTGCCTTACTGGTCATATAATGTAGTGTTTGTGTGACTGTGTCGGAATGTTTGTGTTGTAGTTTGGTTTTGATGAAGATGACGTGGAAGATGCTGATTTCGGTGGAAGGTGAGATCGTATGCAGTCATAATCATCTGTCGATGCAGATGTCATGTTTACTGCTGTTGTACCCCACTCCACTGAACCAGCATTGAATGTTTGATTATAATGCTAGGGTGTATAAGTTTTGCGACATTTCCTGGTGGCTTTGTGGTGTAACGTTAGGGTGTCAGACTTACAGTCAGGAAGCCATGTAAGTTCGACTGCAGGTAGGGTCGTTATCAAATGATTGCTACTTGGATGGGTGACTGTCAGTAGACAGGTAAACCATCTTAGTGCACCGGCCTGTCTGGCTGCGGGTAAAGCGGGCACATTTACCTGTGTTGGGTGGCAGCCAACATTGTGTGATGCCATATGGCAGGTGATGCTCTGTAGATCTGTGACAGGTTTTCTGTTAAGAGCTATACATCACCTTTTACCGTTACCCAAACCCCAGTGAATTATGACAGGCGTAATTGCTGTATTGCTGTAACATCAACCAACTCAAGCCCACATGCGTTGTGGTTCAGACTATGGCAGTTGTGCCCTTTAGGGTGTGGATACCTCGGGTCAAGAACTTATCTTTATAATGTTAAAAAAGACATAATATGAAATCGATATTTGTGTGCCTGATATTAAGAAGTTTAGAATAGTTTTTGATGATTTTGATTGAGTAAGTCATTGCAGAGAAGTCGAGAGAACATTTGTCAAGTAACCACATTAGTATTTGTTGTCATATTAATCTTTTTGGCGGTATGAATCTGGACAGAGTTTCTGTCTGAAAGCGGTACATATATCTGCTATGGCAAGTTTCTCGCGACATTCACCTAATGACAATTAAATGTAGTGAGCGTTCCACTGCATATACTCCCACTGGACCTGCACCCACAATACAGCCACGCTGATGGCAAATGTCAGCCAATGTATCTGGATGCTCTGCAACTTGTGTGATGTTGATAAACTAGCTCAACACAGATGACATCTGTCAGTCGGATGCGAGGGAAGGAGGATTTTATCAGTTGCAACTGACCACATGACTGTGACTAATTGATAGCACAATTGATATTGCCCACTGATGGTTCTGGACATGTGTATGATCGGCACCCTGTAGCACATATAATAGGGAGATCACTCTAGCTGTGCTCCGTGTCTCAGTCGGGGTTACCGCTTTCAGTACATGACAACCACTCCGAAATGCTCGGAATTACTGAGGTTAATGACATTACAGTGGTAACCATTTGTGCTGTTGTGTTGTCATATTAGAGTTAGTATATTGTTTGCAAAATTTACTGCTTTTCCGTTTCGTGTCATGTTTATTTCATGGCATCTATATGCATCGACTGTTTGTAGTCTGTACTTTGCGGAGCAAAGATCCAGCTTTAGTCCAAACTCCAACAATGTAAGTTACTCACTGTTTGTCTTGTAGTTATAGATATAGACAGAGTGAGGGTGGGTACCTTGGGTCAAGAACTTATGTGACAGTATTGCTGTGTGTAGCTCCAGTTTTATTATGCCGACTTTTACTGAAACTTCCCCACAGGGAAGGTTGCGATCAGTGAAAGTCGCAGACACAAACCATAAAATGGGGATGTCACGTGTAAGTTTTGGGCTTTCAAATCATCTCGACATGTCTGCGACAAACCCGTTTGTCACTGTAATGGAATTTTGTCCGCGACAATGTATGGAGAAAGTCCACAGGTCCACAACAAAGTCTGTGGACTTTGTCGCAAAGTCAGTGTTATGGAATTTGGGCTTATGTACCTTTGTGCTTTGTTGGGTTGGTTTGGTCGTCTCAGCTTTTCATACTTAAATGTTACCTGATTCTGTGTTTGGTGGGGATTCTGCATTTTTTCTGATTTTTATGTGCAACAGCAGCTACTGCTGTAGCATGTCTTAGCCGTCGCAGTTCTGTTGACCTCCAGTCTAATTCTCTCATCTAAAAAACAATACTACTCCCAGCTTGTTTCTTCATCTTCTGCTAATCCTCGGCGTCTCTGGCAAACTGTCAATAATCTCTTACATCGTAAATCTTCTTCACCCAGTTCACTTGCCGATAGCTTCGCCTCTTTCTTTACTGATAAAATCTCCAAACTTCGTCTTTCCCTGCTCAACAACTCTACTCCTGTTTCTCCACACTCACCTTCTCCCACGGCTACACCTCCAG
>Ga0209671_1006934_pt1 | contig 11693 bp, 8 predicted proteins | sample WorMetHERISLAND2_2_FD_187401 | JGI IMG/M metagenome (GOLD analysis project Ga0209671, IMG submission 187401) | Marine gutless worms symbiont microbial communities from Max Planck institute for Marine Microbiology, Germany - Olavius geniculatus... | ecosystem: Host-associated > Annelida >...
AAAGTCGATTTGGGTGGGTATGATTTTACCTTTGATCTCCGTTATTATTGGACGAACCAAAGTTTACAGGACTTTTTTCATCGAACGAGGGAGGAATCGCGGTTGATGAAGTATTTGTTTGATTTTAAATATTTTAAATCGTTCCGTAGATATTTGCCGTCAAATCTTGCAGTCGTCCGAAATCGAGCCAAGTTTTGCACGTTATTGGCCCACGATTTTTTTGCGGGGGGGAGAAAGCCCCCAAAATTTGTGGACCCAATTTTTAAAATTTAGCCCGCTGCAGACCACGGTGCAAAATTTCGTGCCGATCGGCAGACGGAGTTCGGAGATACTGTAGCGAAACAAAAAAAATGCAGGAAAACATAAGTCTGCTCCGAAAACTATCGCTTCCGGGCGGATAATTATCTGTAGGTAGATTGCAGCTAGCCCAAGTTGTTATAGAACTCTTACTTTGTGACGTATTTAGCTGGTAGATAAGGTAAGTGAGCAATTATTGTTGGTGCGTTGCAGCTGGAGAGGCTGAAGAGTGGTGCAGAGATCCCGTGCGTCGACAGTGAACATAGATAGACCTCCAGTATGAGACAGAAAGAGCACCTGCTACAGCTCGACCAATCACAGCCCACCAGCGCCATAGACGCCACTGCAGTTTCTGTCAGTTCACTTAATCAGTGAGGTCGTGGCTGGGACAGTGCAAGAGGGGCGAGCTGCTCCGTAAATTTTGGGTTGTCAGAAAATAGTCAGAAAATTTTCCTCTTGAAAAGTTTGGAGCTGAGAAATCCTCAATTTTGGGGAAAAATAAAGGCGATGTTGAAATTTTGAACACTCGTAGTTTAGACCTAATCATTTATATCGTAAATGTGTAGCATTTTCTGTCAGAATTCTGTTAAAAATTTGCAGTGTTTGTAGGAATATTGCAACTTTTCCTCCCCCGTTTTTTACGCGAAACAGCAGCTACTGCTGTAGCGCGTGTTAGCCAACGCAATTCTGTTTGCCTGTCTGTCCGTCTGTCACACGGGTGGATCAGTCAAAAACGGTGCAAGCTAAGATCACCAAATCTTCACCGTCGTCTGCCTGGAAGACTATAGTTTCAGGAACCGTAAAGCTTTTCTATAAATTCGAAAGGGGTTACCCCAAATGAAAACGCTAAATAAGAGGCGGTGAAAAAAATTTGCGATTTCCAGCCGATACGGCGTTGGCAAAGCGAGATAGGTGGCGCTCTCTGATGAGTACAAGTAAAACACCATTAATTTTGCCGCCGGTCATTTGGCGCTCTTTACCGACTTATTTTGTTTTACTGGGTTTTCTTTGAAACTGTAGCCAAAAGCCGAACGGATGAGATCTACGGATGAAGTCTACTGATCATTAGCGTACGACGATGCACAGCTGTTGCGCGTTCCCCTTTGCGTTAGCAGGACTTTTCTTGTTTTTAATCCACGACACCTATGCGCTTAATTCTGCAAACGTTCACAGTTAACACAGATGAGAAAGAACTCTCAGTGCCTGGGCAAAGGTTCAATTTGGGTTCATTGCAGCTAAAAATAAAAGTTTGAACATGAACTTAAACTTGAACTTGACTGGCCAATATAATAAAATTGCATTGGCAAATAAGGGGATAAATATAAGACTTATATAGATTGCCTGTTTGGCTCTGGTTCGGCTCTGGTGTGATGTGTCTTCAGTTCTGATCGGTTCGATCCCTGTTGCCCGTTCTAAGAACGTTTGGCTGCGACATTTTTGCTTTAAATGTTCAACAACTGCCACTGCAAAACAAAATTGAAGTGAATGAACCTGTGCAGTATTTAATAATTCCCAAAGTTACGCGTTGAACTTTCTAAAACTTCTCAGAACACAAACAACGGGTTTTTTTCAGTTTGGTTTGAATTGGTTGCTTATGAAAGTGTACAAATATGGCTTTGGATTCCTTCAGATTTGACATTTCTGTTGTACATGATCTATGGTGGGGGTTTACTTTTTTCCAGGCGCAGTATAGCCTATCTGCGGCATAGGCCTACGTGGACAAATAGTGGCATATCTGGAGTGTACTCAGAAACTTGTCGAAGTGGTCACCAGCGTGAGGCTTAGTATGTAATCCACGCGTGCTAATACAAGAAGCCCAGCTGTCGCTAGGGAAAGCCGACAGTACCGCCTGCGTCCGAAGCCTAGCATCTCACTTTCAATCACTGAAAAAAAGGATTTCTCAGAGGTGACGCACTTCCATGCACGCCATGTTAACGGAACGATGCTCTCGAAAGCTACAATTAACGTTAGTATAACACACGTCGCATGCGGTGAGACGCGGTCGTCTCGCCAGGCGATAAAAACAACTACAATGGTAAATAACCAACGCAAATATCGGACGCAGGTTTCGCAAATTTTTTTCACATTAAAAACGTCTTGATATGGAAGACGCGCTACAGTCTATACAGTTTCTGTTGCAGTACTGACCTTCAAGGTCATTCAAGGTCAATGATTTTTCATGTTTTTTGAAAGCCAATATGCCACTTCCTATTAGTGATTAATATAGTAACCTTGGCCATATCTCTCACCGTTTCCGAAATACGACTACTTTTAGCTTGAAACTTTTCATTAAAAATTGCGGTCAAACCGCTGCGGATGGAAACATGGATACTGCTGACAGCTTATAGCGCCCTATCCGATGGTACCATCGCCGACCCCAATAGCAACAGTACCGCAAGACTGGCATACGATAGTGCCGATATATGGTCATTCAATGATTCTCATGTAATCTGGAAGGGCGTATGCCACTTCCTATTAATGATTTATAGTAACCTTGGCCCTTTTTCTTACCGTTTCCGACATATGGCTAGTTTTTATTAAATTTTATCCCTCTCTTTTTATTTAATTCCCAATTTAAAATTGCTCCCTTTGCACTAAATCGCTGAAATTTTGCATGCACGAGTCTAAGGCACATGGCTATTATTATTCGTGTAAAAAGTTTTTGCCCTACGACCTAACGCATAGCCAAAATACATCCGTTACAGACGACGACGGACGGACAGAATGATGGACGTACGACAACCATACTAATAGCTCGATCGTTACTTGAGTACGGTCGGCAAAAAGCAGTCGAAAACGTTTAAGTAGGTAAATTTTAACGAGAGTTTATTAGTCAGCGTGAACAATAGCTTCCACCAAGATGGACATTGAGACGCCATCACTGTAGACGAATGATGTGATGAATTAGTAGGACCAGCAGCTACAATAATAACACACCGCACAACGTTATAGGCCTATCATCTTCATCACCATAAACTTTTATTTTCATTTTATGATGTGTATTTTAGTGTATGCTTTTTTAGTGTAGGCTTACTTTAACTGTAAAATTTTATGTTGCGTGTTTGTGTGTTTGTTTTTAACTGTATATACAGGGTGGGCCAAAAAACCGGACCTGTTTGAGCGTTGATAACTCAGTGGTAGAATGACGCGTGATACGTCAAAAGTTTCAGAATGCTGTAAAAAAATAAACGACAAATTTGGATAATAAAGCATTCAAAAATTCGCTACAATATGTCGAAAAGTTCTTCATTTAAAAACTTACAAAAATAAGGTGGCATGCAAATTTTAGTTAAAAAATCCATCACAAAGCTACGGAGCGTCACCTGCCATGTGGGATCACGCAGTGTTAGCTGCCGGCCCGCCCGACACTGGTAAACGCACCCCGTCTTAACCCCAGCCAAACAGATTTGTCTCGATTTGCCTACCCCGGAGGGATGGAAGGCTAAGTTGCTAAACGTCCTGATATTATTCAGCGATGTATAATGTACTAACCGAGCAGTGTGGCATGGAAAAATGTGTTACTCAAACTCGTCTGGCTCTGCCTCTGCGCCTGTTTTTATGCTTTCGCTTCCGTTTTTTGTGAGGATGATACGGTTTGACGGCAGGCACTATAAGCAGATGCAAAAACATACGTACACATCTTTTAGGTAATATATACACTAAGGCTAATAGTGCGATGAAGCGCTATACGACGCGCTTCCATGCACTTCATACTTAGCCCGCAGTCAAGAGCGACGGTGAAACGCAAATTTCGACTTTACTCAATGGAAACCATTTCTACTACAGCTGCGCATTGCGATAGATATAGAAACACTGTCGACGTTTCTATATACACTGTGAGGCATAAAAAAACAAAAAAATTATCGATCACAACATAAAGGCGGATTATCAGATTTTAATAATTTTTGGTACAATTATTCTAGACACAACTTGCCATCAAACGGTTATTCAAGTTTTCACCTCATCCAACATATCTTCTGCACTACCTGGAAAAATTGAAACACATGAAATCAACGTTAAAATGAACAAAAAACGCCAAAAACCATCCGTGACATTATTGATAAAAACTTGGAGAAAGATAACACAATGTGTATTGGACCACGCCATGACATTAAATGCGCTAGCATTAAGATAAACAACCAAGACCTGCCATGGGTCAATGAAATAAGGTACCTGGGCATCTACATTGTTAGGTCAGATAAGCTAAAGTGTTCTTTGGACCATGCAAAACGTTCTTTTTACCGGTCAGTCAACTCGATTTTTGGTAAATTGAAAAGAACCGCATCCGAGGAGGTAATAGTACACCTAGTTCACAGCAAATGTCTGCCTGCTCTGCTGTAGGCCTATGGTCTGGAGGTTTGTCCATTAACTAAAACTGACTACCGAAGTTTAGACTTTGTGGTGATGCGATTTTTAATGAAATTATTTTGTACATCAAACAGTGTTATTTTAAACGAATGTCGAATGTATTTTAATTTCAGACTACCCAGCGAAGTAGTACCGACACGAAGTGTTAAAGTAATGTTGAAATTATCCAACGTTGCTGAAGCCTAATAGGCCTATGGTTATGCTTACTGAGTACTGACAGTTTTACTGACGGTTTCGTTTGTTATTATTATTAATTAAGTTTAGTTAAGATTTATTTTTTTTGTTTAAGTGTGCTACCATTATATTATGGTAAATAAAGTTGTATATATAAGCTGTCGTAGAATAATGCTATGGTTGCATAGTTCCCCTCATCTCGGTTCATCGACTTGCCTTGTTCCTTCCTATACTGATGTGTATCGCTTCCGTAATTCATCGGTCCATCATGTTACTTTCTCTGTCGATCACCTTGACGTGGTCGACTTGGTTGAGAGAGATGGCGTGTTCTGTGACTGCAGACTTGTTTTTCCTCTGTTGTTGTTGTAAGCGTGTTTTGACGGCACACACACAAACATTTTAATTTATAAAAAAATCTTTATATAGACTTGGTACAGTGCATTGGCGCAAATAAGTGAACAATTCACACAAGCATGCATGAAGTACATAGGCCTACATGCTTGCCGTGCAGCCGTGCAGGTATGAAATTTCCCATCTATATCCATATTCATATCCACAGATTTTTCGTGGATATCCATGGAAATATCCATAGACGTGTATCCTGCGTCATACATGTAACCACTAAATTTCCAAAAAGCACAGCGAGGACAAGGGCGTACTTCCCCCCCAAAAAAAAACAGAACGCAGACACTCTTCTGAATTTAAAAAAAATGGGTTTCTGGTCTCAAATTTAGTATTTTTGTAGGCAATTTTCCGACAGCCCAAAATTTGGGGACTTTTAATTGGCCCTCTTCCCAGCCACGACGAAGTGGCATGCATAGCCATCAGAAATCTACATTACATCTACAAATCTACAAATCTACATCTCGCCTTCCTTATCCTTTCTTTCCTCCATTTTTCGTCTTTTTTCTTTTTCTTTTTCTCTTTTTTATCTATCCTCATTTTTTTCTTTTTTATTTCTCTCTGTCCCTTTAGAAACAGGACCCCCAAAATTTAAGTAAGAGGCCTGGGGGAGTGCTGTAAGTTTTCCCAACGGGGTCTGAGGCAGAGCCCCAGCCGAAATCGAATTTGGTGCATTGAAGCTTTGAGATATGAAATTTGGTGACAACAATTTTAGTTATTTTTTTCAGAATCAACTGATGAAATTGGCACATTTTGTGCAGTTTAAACGTGTGCTTGTGTCTTCTCTGGGATACTGAGGGCGGGGGCTGATGGGCCCTCTCCCCTATTTACCCCCTCTCCTTTTATCTACGCCACTGTCACACGACGTCACGGATATCGATATTATCCACGACGAAAAAAATATAGATTAAAACAAAGTAAAACAATAACAATAACGACAACTACAATGATACATTTTATCTTGACAACGTCTATATAAAGTAGAATAGGCCTATAATCATTTCACATGCGTATGGCTGGTGATTCAATTGATTGTATGTTCATCGCGTCGTTCAATAGGCTATAGCCTCAGGAGTCGAACGAGCAACTTTGCTGCTAAGTGCAGCCGGTGTCTTCTGAATTACGACTTTGATCATTGATCATCATCATTTCGCGATTGCGGGACGATCTGCATACCTTGTATGCCTCTGATGGCTGCATTGGGGCAATCCATATAAAAGGTATACTGAGCGGTAAAGTCAGTAGTGTGATTGCCTCGACTGCTGCCTCATTCGTTAGATTACGAGCCGTTATAGGCAACGTGGCTTGCGACTATATACTCATAACGATCGCAGTTTTGTGCAGTGCGCACATACTGGAGGCAGACAAACAGTGGACGCAGAGATGCAGACACCAACAGACACGCCGTCTGACAACAAGTGTCGCTTATAGCAATACAAGACATTGCAGAATAAGGCTTTGCTAAGCTGACGCGTCGCGGTCTAATCGTCCAATTTTTTTTTTCAAATACATGCAGTGCAAAGAAAAATGAACTTGAGGTTATTATTAGTAGCGGTGAGAGGATTGGTGTGGCAGTGACCAAAGAACAAAGCTGAAATTTTCGGAACTGAAAAAAATCGTGCAATAAATAGCAACGTTCATGATCCGGAATTTTCAAATGCGAATCCACACCTGTATAATAGTATACACGAATGGTCATCAAAAGACGGTGCACGAATCATCTCAATACCCATCATGCTATATCTTAACAACAGTAGCAGCAACAGTAGGCCTGTAGTTTAATCCATAATCGAGTCGCTTGCTCACCGACAGCCCTCTCCCCTCTCCTCCCATCTCTCTCGCTCACAAAACAGCTGGTGCTTGGGCCCCTGTCTGTCTACATAGACAGAGCTTTACGACAGACTTATCGACTGTAAACGCCACAGATTGACTAACGCTGCATGGATAACTTACGACTGGTTTAGGGGAGGGAAGAGAAGGGGAAGGGCAGTGTGTTCTCGGGGAAGCACAGGGAACTTGCCCCTAAAGGGAGATGTAAAACACAGGCGCCGGGAGTTAGTGACAAGCCGAATCAGCTCAAGCATGGATTTTTTTCGCGGCGACGTTTCTACGCATGAGTTATCGATTCGGCAATCACTGACGACTCCGCGGGCATATAGAACGCCTGCAGTGATGGGCAAATCGGGCAAATGCAAATCGCGAATCGATTTAAATCGTGATTAAATCGCACATCGGGATCTGATTCGAACACAAACGATTCGACTTTGATCATTGTGACTCGATTTGAGATTCGATCTTTTCAACAAACTTGCAATTTAGTTACAAATTTTAAATCGCAGATCGTTAATTAGTTACTTCCTTTTAGGGAATGTAGGCCTAAACGTTTCTGTTATGCAAATTTTACATAGATTATCTGAACACTTGTCGATTATTGTACAGTACAAAGTTACAGAAACATTTTTCCAGGAGATTTGACTTGATTTGAGATTTGCACATCACTGATAGCACGTTCATCGATGATCACTTCAGACTACCCACCCCCTGTACTCGGCCACTCGCAATAATCATATTGCCGTTGTATTTCTGTATATACTTTGTCTTGATGCATCGCAAAAATATCTCCATCAAATTTGTTTTTATTTCATCACGCAGGAGCGCAGATGAACAGTTATTTTCTAGTCAAATGTATTTCATAATTTCATTTTTCTTCAAACGACATGTGCACGTGGCACGCATGTCGCTTTGACTTGAGTGCTGTGAAGATCGAACTGCAGACTATAAGCTTCAAGCTTTTTTACACTCTTTTTATACTTTACTTTTTTCATTTCTTGCCTTTTACGATGCGCACTGCACAGCTGTTGATGTTTAATTTATTTTTGTTGTTTTTCTTATTACTGACTCGTATTTGCGTAGAGTTAAATTTATTTTGGCTTGTAGTATTTTCTGTTTATTGAACAAATATTGACGCGCCTTTGTAAGTGCACCAAGAATGAAATACCGGTTTACTGAAAAATTACACGACAGAACAGAGACTAAAGCAAGCATTCATTGAATATGAATTATGAATGATACATTTAAATATAGATTAACTGGTATATTGTTACTTTATCGATAAGACAGTGCCCAAACCTATTTTTACCAAATATATGCTTATACACGTATTATTCAGACTGCAATAACTATATAACAACATTGAAACAATTAAGGACACATGTAAATGTAAATATACAAAATGCCAACGAAAGTTTAAAGGTTAAAGGTGCATGTGTCCAGCTGTTGATGTTATAGGCATAACTTATCTCAGAGCTACGTAGCCGTAGCGTCACCTGCCGTATGGGATCACGCAGTGTTACCTGCAACCCGACATAGGTGAACGCGCCCCTCCTGAACCCCAGCCAAATAGGCCGGTACTCGATTTGCCAACCCCCGGAAGAATGAAAGGCTAAGTTGGCCTTGATGTTGGTTATATACTGAGACGGTTTACCTGTCCACAAACTCCACATGCATACAGTCACCCATCCAAGTACAAACCACTCGATAGCAACTTGACCGGAAGCTGAACTGACAGCCTCGCAATCGTAAAGGCGCGTAGGAATACAGAGCGACGTAACGGAACTGAACTGAACTGACATGGTTTTGTTTTTGACGAACTGACCAGTGGGCAAGCAGTAATGCACTACAATAGACACCATCTAACGGCGTCGATGGCGTACGTGACTACGCTCACGTACGCGTCAGCCAATGAGCAATGGGCAAAGGCTCGCTCTGCTTGCCCATTGGTCAGTTCGTCAAAAACTACACTGTATCAGTTCAGTTCAGTTTGGTTACGTGTCTCTATACGCGCCTTAACTTAAGTAACCGCTATACCAAGCCACCAGTGCAAATCATTCATCACGATCACATCATATCATATCATTGTGTGAATGCTGGTGCAGTGTACGGTGCGGACGGTGCGGGTGGCTTCCTGCTGCCGTTCCGCAAGCCGAAGCGCATCCGGACAGCGTTCTCTCCGTCCCAGCTGCTGCAGCTCGAGGAAGCATTCGGCAAGAACCATTACGTCGTCGGTCAGGAACGAAAAGACCTCGCCACCTCACTCAATCTCACTGAGACACAGGTCTGTCGTGCATGTTGAGCTATTCAACTTGATTCGAAGAATTGAACAGGCGTAGGCCTACTGTGCGCATTAGTCCCGTATTCGCTGTCTCGCAGTGTAATCCGGTGTCGAACTGATTGCTAAGGAAAAAGTGATCAGCGCCTTGCATTCTTTTGCAGCGTAAAGCGCGTACAATGTAACGTAACTGAACCGAACTGACACAGTTCCGTTTTTGACGAACTGACAATGTGGGCGTGTAGGGCGATGCCACTGGTTATTGGTCGACGCGTACGTGAGCGTAGTCACGCAAACCACCGATGCCGTTAAACGGTGCCTACTGTAATACAAAAACTAAACCATGACATATCAGTTCGGTTCATTTTAGTTACGTCGCTTTGTGCTCGACTTTATGTTTAATTTTTTTTAATTTGTCGTCTTGTCTTTCAACGATAGTTTGTGAGATTATCGTTGAAGGACAAAATGGCGAAGGTTTCTGCTTTGTTAGTACTTCCACAAAGTAGTACAGCAAGCTTGATAACGTTGCCAATTCTCAACCGCTTTTCAAATTTTTTTTTACAGAAATTTTGAAATAAAACTGTCGGCAAAGATTTCACCACACCCAAAACTCATGGCTACATAATAATTATATGCTGTGTGAAATATGAATTTTGGAAAATCGTACCAACATAAAAAACACAGCAACGACAAACCAAGCGCGTTTGAACTAAAGAGAATGTGATCCTGTGGATGCGCTGGTATTTAACCCAGTTCCAGTTAGACTAGCTATGCAAACATCATTTAATGCACGAAGTGCACAAGGGTATAGTGTCATATCATTTTTATAGTGATAATAGATTGAAATGTTTTAAAAAACGTTTGCTGAAGAACTGACCAAAAAACTGCATGCTATCTGAGACATACGTGTGCTTAAAACTCATGATGACTCATGTTATTTTCATTTGGCTTAATGACGGAATACTGTTTACATTAAGCGTGGTGTTATTAACCGTGCGCTCGCACGTCCAATATGGCTATACATTTAAAGAAGACCTGGTGGACCGAGGAGTCGATTGGAACAGCGTCCGGGCTGTTGCTACAAACAGAAGCAGATGGTTAACTCTTGCAGCCCATTGTCCTGTCAAGGACTGGAGGATCTAAGTGCTAAGTAAATATATATGGACCGAACGTGCGCACGGTAAATATAATCATTGTTACATTAAATACGCTGAAAAATTTATACCGAGAACGAATTCATTGTGTAAAAGGCCAAACTACGACTTCTGCATTCCACAGAGGCCCGTCGAGAAAGGGAGTGGGAAAGTAAATTACCCCGGACCCCGCGACGTTTGGGGTGCCGCCGTCGATCAAAAATTTAAAGTAAATCAAAATGCGACATTTAAAAAAAACATTTAACAATGTTTTCCGCAGAGGGACCCGGCGAAAATGTTTCCTTGGGCCTTTCTGTGGCTCTCGACAGAGTGTTGCGTGCCGAAAATTTTAAAATTCGGCTTGTTTCACGGAGTTTTTGAAAAAATAAGAGTAGCACGTTTTTTTGAGACTCGACGCACTTCTGATCATCCGATGCGGCCGTGCCATGTTTGCATGAAGATAGTAAATAGTGATTGCTAATCATGCTGATGAAACTGCAGAATATGCCGAACATTATATATAGGCCTAGCTGCATGCTTGAGACTCGCTGTCGTTGCAGGTGAAAGTCTGGTTCCAAAACCGTCGGACGAAGCACAAGCGCATCCAGTCCGATGACGTCACGGACGAAGATGTGACGTCACGCGAGGCGGACGTGACGTCATCAGACGACGAGCTGGTCAACGTCGACGACTCCCCGTGCAGTCCTGCCACGTCTCCCACATCGTCACCGCCGCCCGTAGCAGCGACAGCAGGATCCCCAACGTTTCACCACGGAGCAGCAGCACAGGACCTCAGACACAGACTCACACCACCATCACAGACCAACCCAGTGTCGCTAGATCATCACAGGGACACGGCCGCGTCGTACCACGCTCCGCACCATAACAACCTGCACCCGACCACTCACATTAATCCCCCCAATTGTCACCCCAGACCGTCGCCCCACCCCAGAGACACTCTCGATCGAGGCCCCCAACTCCCGCATTCTCTCACACTTCCCGCCATGCATCACAACTTCCGCTCCGCCGCGGCCGCCATGTTTGGTCACCATGGCGACCGCGTCCCGCCCCCGCCGTCGTTTGGCGGCGCCACCGTCACTATGGCGCCATCGTTCACCGGCAGCACGTGACCACAGATATCGACTGCGTGTAGCACAGTTGAGGTAATAATTGTTGTACGTTGATCTAGGCTATCGGCTATGGCAAGCCGG
>Ga0209671_1006935_pt1 | contig 11690 bp, 7 predicted proteins | sample WorMetHERISLAND2_2_FD_187401 | JGI IMG/M metagenome (GOLD analysis project Ga0209671, IMG submission 187401) | Marine gutless worms symbiont microbial communities from Max Planck institute for Marine Microbiology, Germany - Olavius geniculatus... | ecosystem: Host-associated > Annelida >...
TTCCAACAGGGGCCCCAGGCCTCCAGCTAAATCCGGCCTTGTTCTGCAGCACTAAATGCTCGATGGACTCGATGTTGGCTGTATTGCATGTCTTTGTGTGTGTTTTCCTGTGCCACTAGCGAATGCCGAGAATACTCTGCAGGCAGCGGATGTGGAAGGCATCGTGATATGTCGCCGATATGGAATCCAACTTTCGGATCCATAAAAAAAATTATAACAGAATGGAAATGCAGATGGCTTTGTAAACTGCGACTTTGGTAGGCACGGTTATAGCTCGTGGTTAAAGAACACATGGTTAGCGAGTCATCGGCCGAAGGCTGATGAAGCCAGGTTTATTCGCTGCTGTAGGCCTATTTCGTAGGTCAAGTCAGTCAGGTGTGACCGTGTGATCGAGTATGCTGCCAAGGTAAGTGAATTGCTGATTCGTACTGAGGCAATCACTGCCTATCACTGTTAACTGTAAAAGATGGCTGCTGAGATGACAAATCTGAACCTGATGAAACTGAAAATAATTACGGGTAAAAACGACTCTGTGTGCTGAGTTGCATAACCGCGGTATATATTTTGAGTGACCGTGCATCTCTGGAGAGGGCTACGGTCGTACATCAGGAGAGCAATAATTGTTCCGTATGAGATAATAAGCCTTTGTCAACAGTGCGCAGCGCAGTCATGGACTATAGCGCTAAAGTTAGGCCTACAGAACGAATGCGTAAAACCGGCGTTCCATCTTTGCTTTAGATCCGTAGAAGTTCTCTGAATTGCTGAAGTTTGGAACATGCCGTATGAGTCAGTCAGGTGGACTAATGCCGTGGCTATACTCACCGATTTCCTCGTCCAAGAAGCTCGGACACACCTCGGTCGAGGAAATCGGTGCGTGTGGCGGTGTGGCCACTGTTTAACATGCAGGCTAAAACAACGCCTGCAAACGAAGAGGACTAGAATGACACAACGACTCCTAATAAATGACGCTAGATTGAAGTTTGCTGTGGAATATAATTTTGTAGCCCGTGTTCATGTTCCATAATCCGTTGCGCAGTTAAAAGACAAATCCTGACGTTTTTCATGATTTTGCAGCAACATTAATTTTGAACAACACTCGTCCTTAAAAAATAATAAGTTTATTGTAACCCACGATCGCAAGACTTCACAATGCACGATACAGCAGCAACCTTCAAAAATGTAGAATGGGTTATGTAGAAATTTTTAATGCTGTTAACCTAAACAACAAAATTAGTGCCACCTGAACTCCAAAACTAACGGAATGTCGCCGCCAGTATTTTAGGAACATCAGTAGTGAAAAGTTTTATTATTGTGCGTGTGCTGTAGGCCTAGGCCTAAGTGCGTACGATATCGCGGAGACAACGCTTAGGCCTATATTGGCAGCGATATCGTTGTTTGCCAGTATTGATCCAATAACGTTTTGCAATATTCGTTCTCATGCAATATTGGCCCAGTGTTGGCTGCCAATATTGGCTCAACATAGGAAAAGCTTCCACATGGTAATATTGGACCCATGTTGGCAACCGATATTGGGCCAATATTGTAACCACAATAATGACCTACATCAATTAGTCAAAGTTTGATGAAATTCTGTTGCGGAAATTATCGGTCTCTAATTCGTTCCCGACATATGGCGATTGGCGATATATAAATGTGTTTTGACTGATTGATTTCATAAACGTAATAAGTTTTTCACGTTTTTTGTTTGCTCAAATTTTTTTTATTTGAAAAAAAAACGTATTTTGAAAACTTTATCAAAGACTTCGAAAAGCACTTTTGAAATGAAACCACGGGAACGAATTAATAAGTTATAGTGGTGGTAGTTCAGTTACTTAGTTTAATGATACTTGGTCTTATGACCACATGGTTTAATTGAAAATGAACAAGGTTTTCTCTCCCTCTTTAGTTCCAGCTACACCGCATTTTTACAGCATTAGGCATTGGACAAGAGATTGAACTAATCAGAGCTAACGTTTTATTAACCGTTGTTAACGTTTTAAATTTTTTTTTCTCTAACGTTTTTAATTTATGATTAATTTATTGATTGAATGGTTTGATGAATTTGGTTTTGAAATATGTTTTTGCTAGCAAATATTTTTAGAAACAGGGACGGACGGACTACTCAAAACACAGTGCGTCTGCCGACACTGTAATCAGACGCAGAGGCATAAAACGTAATTATGTAAGTAATTAAATGAGCCATCTGCTCTTGTCGGAATTGATGGAAAAACGGCACTCTGGCAAAGCAATGGCATGGGATGTCACTGTAGTGTAGTCAACACACTGGCTGAGTCTTTTCTGCCAGTCCAGGTGGCGCAGCAGAGCATGCCGGGGCCAGGAAGTCTGCGAAATATTTATCACTTCCAGCTTCACATACATTCCAGCCTTTGGCTTTGGAAACACTCCGACCGATAAATTCTACTGGAATTTCCTTCTTCACCGAGCTTGGCCGCAGGTTGTCAGATGTCTCGGGAGAATGTCGTGAAACCACATACTTAGCCTTCAAAGGAACCTTTACAGTTCCTACCAAATTGGACTAGTGCCACTCCAGCAACCTGGTTTTTGTTCTTAACTTTTGCTTTTAACTCCCGGGAACCTTTACTTCCAGGGGTATAAAAATGAACAATTAATATTATGAGAGAATCATTTCCAGCCTCAGTCAGAGCCAGCTTACACCAACGTATACCGACTTGTCACGCTTTGCTACATAGCCAGAATTTTAACCGTCATGTCGTCAGTCGTCACCGACTGCGGTCGTTAGGCCGGCATTAGAGTAATTGCTGAACAAGACAAATAAAACTGTCGACGAGCGAGTTAAGCCGGTTTTTGTCGATCCAGCGATCAAGAGGATTGAGATCAGCGCCGGGCCGGGCGGCGGCCAAACGGCAAGTGTACGGTCGGTTGGTCGGTTGGTCGGTCGGCGAATTATCGCCCGTTGGTCGGCCACGCTTCGTGCCTGTATGCTTCGCCTCGCCATCGGTCACTTGCCTTCAACGTAAGCGCTGCCACCGCCGACGCCGTATTCCGTCAAAGGTGCGACGATTGCGGATTTAGATCCACTTGCGGACTTCCCTCTGCCTGAATTCGTCCACGCATTGCAACATGGCAAGAGTCGGATGACTTAGGCCCACGAAAATATTTCGTCGTCTCGAAATTATTTTTTGGTCTCGAAAGGTGTCTTGAGTTACAAGGTAGGTAGTTGCACATCCAGGCCGCAAAATCCTCCGTCACGGAACCAGCTGCGACTGGACAGAAGGTCGGATATTGTCAAGCGGAATTGTGGCATGATAGCGGATCGAAATAAAACGGTCCGCACACTTCTGGTCTGTGGGTCGGCCAGCATCCGCAGCATTTGGCGTCACTTGCTTCGTATTGATCCGTCATTGCCACCGCTCGCTGCTGTCCGCACGCTAGTGATGCGCCACTTGACCGACTCTAATCCGAATATATTCGATACCATATCGAAACGATTGAAATCTGTGGTCTGTGTTATGGTTTCAGAAAAAAACGGCGTCAGAAATATTGTCCTTACGCCTACGTATTAACGTCCATTGCCGTGCAGCGACTTTCTTATCTAGCGTGTAATTTTGACAGTGTGCAGTGAAAAACTGAAAATGTATGATTCTCAATTCAAATTCCACTGCTACTAGCATTCTGTCAACTTGAGAACTTTAGAGATACGTTACCGATTAAAATTTGATCTGTGGTTACCACAAGAAAGGGTGCTTTTGGTGCCGCCGGTGCTTTATCTATGCAATGTACTATTTTGAATTGTACATAAGGACATTACTTTCTGACCATGCCGTACCTACTTGCAGATTTTCATGTCCTGATTTGTGTTAATTCACGACATTTCGATCAGTCACTTATCTATAAGATCTAATGATCTATTCAGCCACCCGATTAGCTCAATTGGATCGCACAAAGGATCAGCTGCGGCGAGCGAAAAATAACCTTGAAAGAATAAAACGCATTGATTTCCGCCGATATAAACTGGGTCGAATAGGTAAAGCACCGAACGAGACGAAGGCGATGTGTAGTTCGGAGAAGCAATCGTCGCGGTGAAAACGAACGGCGGGTTGCGCAGCTCCGCTGACCGGCGCTCAGCACGATTGTCCCGGGACCACAAACGCCCATACTGCCGTGCGTCTGTCCGTCCGAGCGGCCAGTCGGCCGTCTGTCCGTGCGTGTTCGCGTACAACGGCATTTATACGCGCGTCGTCGTCGTCGTCGTCGTAGTCGTATATACGTCGGTCGGTCGTCCTGCAGGTCGATTGCTGCTGACAGCCACCACCAGGCTTTGTGAAACGGCGCACCGGTGGTAAACGCCAACGGATTAGCACCAGGACAAATCGACTGAAGGTTGGCCTACCTCTGCCAGCGTAGCACAGGGGCGGCCAACGTCAACGTGAGGCAATTGAATATTAACGCCTGATTGACATCTCTCAGTCTCACAGGTGAGTCAGCGATCATTTGTAGACCGTATTGTATGTCACTCAACCAACGCGCAGATCAGGTGCTTCTTGCCTGCCGCAGTAGCCAATCCCCACCCTCGCCCCAGCGCTGACTTATTGGCTGCCGACAGCCAGCCCCTATAGGCTCAAGCCGACGAAACATTGCATATGAACAGGCAGTTGCTAATTTCTGCCGGGGTATAGAACACAGAATATCCTTGTTGTTAAATCTAACTGCAGACCCCAGCTGACAGCTGAATTGCTGGGTATCGCAATACAACGCTGTAAAATAAGAAGGAAAATAATTAAGTGTAATATTTAACAAATAATGGCAGTATAAAATGCAAAGCTCTCGCTGACCCCAGTGGGCTAATTGGTGACAGAAAAGTGATACTATACGTCGTTTACTTTTTCATCATTAAGTCTAACTTGAGGACCAGAGTCAACAAAGACCTACAACAAGCTCTTAGCTTAGCTGACTGTCGCGCTCTACGCATGTCGTGATGGTTATTGCGACTTACCGTGTAGCCACAATACCGCACGATTAGCATACCATAGTGCGTTCAAAGTCACCCAAGGTCATTGATTTTAATGTCATTTGAAAGCTAGTATTCGACTTTCTATTAGTGATTAATAGCAATCTAGGCCTTATCTTGCACCGTTTAGCCACAATACACCCGTTACAGAGGACGACAGACGACGACGGACGACAACCGTGTAAGACGCCTACAGCATTGCTGTAATCTGGCGCGCTTTGACTCGAGCCGGCGTTCCCAGCATGAAGGAACCACACGGGCTGGTCCGTGACGACGGCAACTCCGTCAGCAAGCGACCTGACGGTTTGACATTCCTGCCATGGAACTCTGGGCGCAGCGCCACTTGACGTCACAGTGGTCGACACTCCGGGAAACGCTTATCTGCATCAGAGTGTCATCACCAGTGCCAGTGCCGCTGAGACTGCAGCTTTCAGAAAAAGGAACAAGGACATCTCACTCAGCGGCACCCACGACTTTTTTCGAGTGGCACTGGAAACACTTGGACCCATGAGTGTCAGCACCCAGAAGTTCTTGGCACAAATCAGAAGGCGTTTGACCGAGGTGACGACGGACCCTCGTGAAACGACGTTTTTTTCCAGCGCTTGTCGGTCACCGTCCAACGCTTCAACGCGACATGCCTAGCTGACACGTTCGCAATTTCCGAGCCCGCATCGTAATTGCCATTACGGAGTAGTCCATGGCTGAGCCAAAGTCAACAGATAGGACGGAACGGCAACGTCTGTTGATCTCGCTGAGTTTAATGACTGGCTTAGCGTCAGTGCTTTTCGTCCGTCAAATTCGGTTGGTTGGTCGTTCCGACCAAGCATTCCGATTGGAGTGTCCGTGGAGCTGTAAATAGAGAGGACAAACAGACAGACAAACCGACAGAATCTGCAGTTGCAGACTCTGCAGCGTGCAACAAAGAGTGATGTCTAGCGCCAGCGCGCGACAGTCAAAAAATGGGGCTCACAGCTCACCTGGGCGAAAGTAGTGGTAACGTCGGAGTGTGGCCAAATATATCTAGTTAGATGCGGGATTAATCAGAGTCAAGGTTAACTCGCTGAATTTGGTCGTCACTTAGTTTTAACGGACCTGTTTAAAACAGATTAATGCTGTGAACTTTTTAAAATGTTGTATTTGATTTTTTTTTCTGATTTGTTTGAGACATAATATGGACTGTCTTTTAATTGATTGACTGATTCTTAGTTAGTTATCGACTGCGTCAGAACATAGGCTATTTTGTACATTTTCTTGGTGATATTATCATTTTGCGTTTAGAACAGTTTATGTGGTTGCTTAATGTGTTTCACACGTCGAATAAGTTGCCTAGTAATGTGTGACGTCGCCTTTAGGTTCTGCTGCAGCGTCGGCGGCGTCGCCTAAGCCTGTCCATTATAAGTCTATCATTGTTAGGTTCTGCACACTGAATGCTGAGTTATGAAATTATTAAACACCCTGCTTTGATCGACCAGATCTCCGTGCAGGTAATGTTGTCATGGTTTTATTTTTCTGTACACGCACGTGAATACAAGTAGATAGCTCGTGTAGACGTAAGTCTGCAGATATCCTAACAAACATTCGGTGCATCATCGGTGTGGAGAAATAGAATTTTAATGTACTAATGAAGTCGTCATTTCGCGGCGAGTCACACATTGCCCAGCAATGTGCATCGCCGAAAAAAACGCACCAGTATAGCGAAAAGAGGTAAGTAGTACTAAGTAACGGGTAACAATGAATGTAGGCTATATACAAACATTGTGCATAAACGTAATTTAGGCTATATGATAAAAGTAGCCTATTCGGTAAGGGTATAATAATATCTGTTTATCGCGGTAAATACTATCCCATCTAAGCGGCTCCAAAAGAGTCATCTGAACCGGAAAATAAATATGCGTCAAACATATAGTTTTCTTTGTGGTTTTCTCTTATACCACCACGATGCCGAGGTCGGACTCGAAGGTTACATCGCTTCTCAAAACCCCTGATTGGCTAGTACAGGGAATATTGGGTGAACAGAGCACAACTCCAAGTTTCACTTCAGTGGTGTAAACAAGGGGGCAGGGGGCCCAGCCCCCCCAATCCTACAGGCAAGACATAAGCATACGTTTGAACTGCACTAAATTTGCCAATTTTGGTCAGTTTATTTTCGGAAAAATAATTAAAATTGTTGCCACAGGATTTCATCTCTTAAAGCTAAAATTCACCAAATTGCCAGGCCCCAGACTCCGCTGCAGGAGCTCACAGGCTCCCCCAGGCCTCTTAGCTGAAAATTAGGGGATCCTACTTCTAAGGGAAGCGGGGAGAAGAAGAAGGAAGGATAGGGAAAGTGAAAGGGTTAAAAGAAAAGGAAAATGGAGGGGCGGGACAAAAAAGAAGGGAAATGTGGAAAAGACGAGGTCCCCAATTGACATTTCTGGCTACGCCACTGTTTCACTTCTTGTGGACGATTCTTAAAGAGAACGTAATCATTTGTGCAATTTTAGGGGAAAATCGGTAAATGACTTTCATAAATACAGGACTCCGAGAAACATGATTTTCCACTCTTAACTTCAATCACCTTTCGATAGTGTCATGATAACAGTGCAGTGCTGCACAGCGAAAACTAGAAAACTTTTCTGTAATGTCAAAAGTTATTTTTAAAATTAAGGCGCAATGCCAAAACTTGGAGACTAATCTGCCTTGCAGCAGACCGTAATTATAAACAGATTGGATTCCGGCGGATTTGTAGAGAAACCCGGAAAACTATTCGCTACTACGCTTATACCACTCCAGACAGTGCGGCATCGTACTCAAACTACGCTTCAGTGGCATAGACCACACCACACCGTCGTCTGCTTTTATGTCGCACGACTGCAGCCGAATATTGTGAAAACAGTACCATGCGAGCTGAGTGGTTTGACTTTAAGTGTGCTGACTGTCGATATTCTGCAGGTGGTAAGCAAGAAATGTTTATATAATTATGGTGGCGTGCTATAGGTCGAGCGATGGATCAATCCGGCGACCAGGCATCGACTAGCGGCGGTGTCCCAGCATGCAACACTTCCTCCCCTCCAGCCCTGTCGACGTGCGGCAGTAGCAGCAGCGTCAGAGTGGGGGTAGCAGGCGTCGACAGTGTGTTGGTACCGGTTGTACTCGATGACCTCACTTTTGACAATCGACAGGTGCGTCCACGCGCTCACGCTCGTTGTAATGTCACGGTGTCCTACTCCTAATGCTAAGATGTCTGATCTTTTCATTATTATCCTCAGCGCCGCCGTCGTCGTCATCATCATTTATACAATTTTATAGTGCGCCGTTTCTTATAATAAGAAAAGCGACCATTACAATAATTGTTTGTGTTCATGTGGTTAAAAAACTTATAAATTAAGAGCAATGGTTAAATAGTATGTTTTCAGATAATGTTTAGATTTATTTAAAGTTACTACAGCTCTCATTTCACGCAAAAGAATGTTCCAGGCTGGTGGTCCAGGGTATGAGAAAGATCGTTTGTCGAAGTTAAACAATTAATTTGAGCAAAGCTCATGAGATGCACGACAGCCTAGCAGTTTTTGTTCGCAGGTTGTCTTGTTCTATCTGCATCCACTTCGTCGCAGTTCGCTCTTAAAATCTGCGCCGCAGCCACAAATTGCAAAAAAGCGCTAAGGTCCTCTGTTTTAAGGATTCAAGTTCATTCAAAATCATTAATGTTGACACCAGATTAAAGCTTGTCACTATTGCTTGTTATGGTAAGCGGCATGTCTGCCTGTCTGCAACTGTTTTCACGCTATACGAGCCAATAGGGGCATAATAACCACTTTATAGGGGGTCGCCATCTTTGACGCCCGCCTACACAAGCCTTCTTGAACCTAGGGGGTCGGGACTTAAACTGCTAAAATTTACGTTTAATGCTGAAAATTTCGTTTGCAGGTTGTCTTGGTCTATTTCCAGCCATTTCGTTGCAATTCACTGTTGAAATGTGCGCTGCAGCCAAAATTTCCGAAAAAAATTAACAAAAAAACCCCTCTTTTAGAGGGCGTTTAAGGTCATCGATGTCGACAAATCTAAAAAGCCCCTCACTAGTGCTTGTTATGATAAGCAGCAAGTCTGTGCCTATCTGCAGCCGTTTGCATACTATAAGAGTCAATAGCGGCAAAATAACGTCTTTTAGAGGGGGTACTCTTCTTTGACGCCCTCGTTCGAGGGAAACCCCCTCACCCAGCGGCACGAAATTTCGTCACGATAAACTAGAATCCTTGGGGCAGCTCATATAGTAAAGATTTCGTAATCCTAGCTTGCACCTTTTTGATATAGTACAGCAGTGTGACAGACGGACGGACGGACGAACAGACAAACGCCCAGGCCGTAGCTAAGACGCGCGAAGCATTCTGCTGTCGTGCGTAAACAATAAAATGATGTTAGCATGATAACGGGTAGCATCTATCATATGGAATCATACAGTTACCTGCCAATCAACACAGGTGAATGCGCCCCACCTCAACACGAACCAAGCAGGCCGGAACTCGATTTAACAACCCCGAATGGCTGAGTTGAGCTTGGTGTTTGGTTATAAAGTGAAATGGTTTACTTGTCTGCAGACAGTCACCCATCATAGTAGTAACCACTTGAAAACGACCCGACCGGACGTCGAACCCGTGACCTCTTGATCGTAAGTTCAACGTACTAACTGTTAGGTGTGTGGCGGATGCAGGCGTTACGTCTGAAGGAGATTGAACGGCGGCTGATGGAGGACACTCGACGCCGGAAGCACGACTGGGAGCGAGACGTCGAGAAGATGCGTGAAGAGTTCCTGAGTCTTCACCCGTGCGACGAGGCGTATTATTGTCCACCATCTTCATCGACCGCCACAGACACGGACGACACCAGGCGGCGCGGCAGCACTGACGTTCTCGACAGCAAACAGATGAAGACCATGTTTCTCGAGTACCCGGACGCAGGTAGTGATCGTGTGTTGATAATTAAGACGACGACGATGATTAAATAATCGCGATAAGTGACCAGAGCAATTCGGTAAAACGCGAAATCGCTGATCGATGCTGCCTTCTGGTGGGCAAGCGCAAATTTGGGCTGGGGTTTCAACTCCAAGTCTCCTCTCCCTTTTTCGGGAATCAAAGACTTAGCTCGATCTAACACGATGTCATTAAATCCCGCAAGCATAACTGGCAAATGACATGTAAATCAGTCGAGCTGTTTAAGCAGGATGCACGAATGAGAGAGACGAAAGACCACGCTACGAAGAAATGTATAACTATATGCGAAATTGCTTGCGTTAGAGCAATGACGTTTAATAGTAAGGCATCTTCATGTTACAGTGGCTGTCGTTTTTTGCATTTTTCGACCTTGCATACTGCACAGTCATGCTTCATTTTTTCGTGCTTTTTTCCACTTTATACTTTTTTTTGGTTTTTTTTGTGCTTCAATTTTCAATACTTGCATTTTGTAGTACTTGCATTTTATCGTTCTTTTTGTAAATATAGCATACATTTATCTGTTAAGTCAGACTAGGCTCACCAAAGTTTATAATCTGTTCGTGATGCACAGGTCGTCGCTATAAGCTGCGCTTCAACGTGGCGGGGTTCGACGCCGAGCGGCTGCGAGTCGTGACGGACGGAGACCGAATCATAGTGCGAGCCATGAGAACCGAGGAGAACCAGCACGGCGTCATCACCGAGCGCGAGTACGAGAGGAAGATCGAGAAGCCCAAAGAGGTTGATCACACCCGGCTCAAGTCGTTTCTGACGACAGACGGCATTCTCATCATAGAAGCGCCGCTGCCGCCCAAGTCGCTCAACTTACGCAAAGCTAACCACGCCAACTCCAGTCCACAGCGATCCAGTCACGGCGGGTCGTCAACCTCTCTGAGGTCCTCCTCGCCGGCCACCGTGGCCGTGGTGACGTCGGCTGGCTCGGCGGTACTACCGTCCACCAGTAACGGCGCACCGCCCGCCTCCGTCGCCAGTCCGACTCGTGAGAGATTCTGCGTGCCGTCATTCTTTGACGACAATGGACGCCGCAAGATGTCGCTACTCGTCGACATCGGTCTCGCTTTTACCGCCAAGGAGATCACCGTGCTCATCATCAAGGAAAACCGGATCCAGATCAAAGGCCGGCACGAGGAGCGGACGGCAGAGAAGTTGTGCAAGCGGAAGTACACCAAAGAGTTCGAACTGCCGGAGAAAATCGAGACTTACTCGCTGAGGGGAGGTCTAACGGTCGACGGCAAGCTGATCGTCTCGGCCTTAGCCAAGGGTCACGCCGCGTCTTTGAATAAGGTAACAGCCGGAGAGCTCATTGAGGACGACATTAACTCGCGAGCGGAGAACCATTCGTGCAATGTACTCGACCTGTCTACCTTCCCGCCGACAACACCGCAGCTGATCGCCAGCTCGTACAACAACTAAACAGACACGCGCCAGTCAATGTCTTACTTGAGTCGATGTCACACGCGATGGTAAATCAGCGCAGAGTTTACGAATGGTCGAAAACCGGCACCGATTCCAGTCAACTAAGCAGTGGTGGTATGACCGCATGCTGCACCGCGAAAGATTTGTTTTACTGGATTCCTGACGTCCATTCTTCGTATAGGCCTTGGACAAGATTTGGAAAAGTAAGGCGATCACTCTGGAAACAAAGCTCAGCATCCTGAAGACATGTGTGTTTAGTACAATGCTGTACGGTTGTGAAACATGGACAGTTACAAAAC
>Ga0209671_1006936_pt1 | contig 11689 bp, 10 predicted proteins | sample WorMetHERISLAND2_2_FD_187401 | JGI IMG/M metagenome (GOLD analysis project Ga0209671, IMG submission 187401) | Marine gutless worms symbiont microbial communities from Max Planck institute for Marine Microbiology, Germany - Olavius geniculatus... | ecosystem: Host-associated > Annelida >...
CTGGGGGTTTGATCGTTATTGTGTGCAGAATGATCTTATTGTATGAAGGCAGAGTCACCAACATTTTGTTGGGCAATCATTGACTCTTTTTGTGGTCTGGACTGCTACTGGATTTATGGCAGGGCGCTCGGGGCTCGCTCTCGGGTCCCCGCACATTAAGGGCTTTCGGGCTACAAGTCAAGAATGTTGCTACTTTCTTCGTCAACACAACAGATGTTATAAACTGTTAACTTCTCGATAAAATTTAACTGGTAACGTTAAATTTTGACGCGACGTCACAGTTAGCTCTAGCGCTCTTATTTACGACCAGCACAGACTAAGGCTATTGTACATTTGAAGGTGCAAATGAGAAAATCGTAAACGTATATTTGTTAGGGCTTCCAGAAAATCATATGCTTCAGGGCACCACATTGCTAAATTCGGCTGCAGACTAGAAAACTGTCATGCAACAACGAGCCTAATTCTACGCTGTTCGCGTTAGCACTCCAACTCGTTTCTGTTTAACTCGCTGTGACGTCATAAATTACAATGACGTCACATCTGCAACAAACCCATATGTGTTTGAAGAAAATGTACTTTTTACAGATATATAGATTGTAAAAAATGTAAGTCTAACACATTGATTCTTACTACTTATTGATCAACCCTCGTAGTCTTGCGTGAATCACGTGGTCAACTGATGTGCAGGGCGTACGGAGTGTTGATGTGGGAAGTGCTGACGCTCGGTCAGCAGCCGTATCCAGCACGCACGAACACCGAAGTGCTGCAGTTCGTCCGAAGCGGTGGACGATTAGATCGACCCGACATTTGTCCCGATGAAATGTGAGCTTCTCACTGCATGTGATTTCGTCTGTAGTGCTTACAGCTACGCAATTCCTAATAGAACGTCCTTGCAGCTACGATTCGTTTATTCATTCATTTCACTGTTTTTGTGTATCATGAGTAGACAGTGGTTAGGCCTGGAGTACCAGTAAAAGCTGGGGCGTAAACAGGTACACCGCGCGATGCACTAGCCTTATGTTTGCAGTAGTCTCGCAGTTTAAGCTGGTGTTTGGCTGAGGTCTAAAGAAAGTAGGAAACGGATATCAGCGCCGCGGCTGCTTTTTAGGCCTTCGCTGTAGACGAAGATTTAGCGTTTTTAAGCCTATAGGTTCGACTCTGCAACATTCGTTTTCAAACAACCACGCCAATTTGCAAAGGTATTTAGTGGAAAGAAAGCGAAAGTACTGCTGTATGGTTTGCACAGTGATTGATGTGTGGCGTTTGCAGGTATCACTTGATGTTGAAATGTTGGCTGTATGTACCGCACGCACGGCCGTCATTCAAATACCTCGTTCAGCAGTTGAGCGTATTCGCGCGCCGATCCGCCGATCCACTTGACGTGTTTTCCGGTCGACGACGTTCTACTGCTGCCAGCGGTACGTACGCTACGACGTAACTCACACGCCGTCAGACTGTTCTGTTTTACACCTAACATTAGCGATATAAAAACAAGAGAGTTTGAAAAAGCATCGATACACAAGATTGCGATAAAAATTGGTCTAACGTCGCTCAGGGCGTATGAGTTTTTACGGGAACGTCATTGGTGAACGTATTCAAAACGCTGAAACTATTTTTAACCTAGAAAACTGTTAACACTGCGTGCGTTGTAGGCCTACACATCTTTTTATAGAAGTTTTTGCCGAATTAAGCATCATTGTTAATGTATTAAATTATTTCAGTTCTGCTCATGCTAGCGACGTAGGCTCGAAGCCGCAAATGTTTGTTACCATTCTCAGTGACGTATTTAGGATTTGGCAAAGGGGGGCCATGGCGAGCGCGCGGAGCGCGAGCTGAAACACTTTCTGCTTCTGAATGTTCAATGGAAACCGCAAGTTCGCCCATTTTTCTGAAATTTGGAAACACAAAAGACCATCGAACATTGTTGAATTTTGCAATTCTTGCTGGAAAATGGCAGAAATGCACCTTTTCATATAAAGTCGCCTAAAAAATTTTCATGGTCGGGCCAAAGGGGGTAAATACGCCGCTGACCATTCTGAAGCTTGAAGCAACCTCCACAGGCTTACAGCGGTATTTACAGCGGACGGAGCGTACGTACAGCCAAGTAACTGAATGAAGTACGTATGCTTATGTAGCACGTTTAGTTCTGTTCCTGATCACGATTCACAAGACAGTGTACGTACATTGGAACGTATACTGTGTGCAGCTGTTTCACGTTTTGTACAATTTGTCATTTCGCTTGCACGAAACTCTCAGACATTTTAGTATTGTAAGAAGTTTTAAGGTTAACTATAGACTTAAGGCCCTACAATAAATTTGTGCAGGTCGTCAGAGATCGTTATCTCAATCGACAGCGTCACGTAATCAGCAAGATTCAGCTGCAAGGCGACCGATGCCTAGTGATGCCGGTGAAAACAGCGCATCGCTCAATCACCAACAACCGCATCCGGTACGCTATTTATGCTGTGTTTAAAATGCAATGTGTAGCAGTTAGACCTGACATTTAATTGTTTTGATTATCTGCAACTATTGCAAAATTTTGGAATTTTTTGCAAGACTAACAAGTGATTTTGCACCCTTAAAAACTATTTTGAAAAGACCGCGGTATTAGGCCTCACACGTCATGTAATTAAGTAACTTGTCTGTTTGATTTATTCATTGACAGGTTTCGATAATTCCAGTAAAATATCTAATGTGATTACGAGTATGTTACATATTACTGTCGCAAGCACTGAATACGATCCTGTACAATCTATCCCTGTGGTCCTAAACAAGATTGAGTAACGAGTATTGACAAGTAAAAACTTCACGCGTGAAAGCTGGTGGTGATAACTTTAAGCGTTGGTCATGAATTGCAGATTTATTGTTTTTCCCAACGAGAACATTTTTCTGCTATTTAGTGCAAAATAGTGTGATGCCATCTTTAGTCTGCAGTAATGTAGGCACGGACGTAAGAAATGTTGTAGTCACTCAAAACTCGATAACTCTGGCCCATTCACGACTTTCACGTAGCGCGGTCGAACATCGTCGTGCAATAGCCTAATGTAACTACATGAGATCTACACTGATTTGTTTAACATCGGCCAGTGCCTAAAAGCGCGTACAGAGCGACGTAGCTGAACTGAACTGACACGGCTTAGTTTTTGACGAACTGACTAATCTACAAGAAGGTCGAGCCCATTTGTCATTGGTTGATGTGTACATGAGCATAGTCATGTAGCTCATTAACGCCGTTAGACGGTGCCTACTGTAATGTTTTACTTTTTATCTATTGGTCAGTTCGTCAAAAACTGAACCATGTCAGTTCATTACAGTTACGTCGCTCTGTACGCGCCTTAACGTGAATGTTTTTTGTTTCTGCAGACGTCATCAGACAGCGTGGCGACGTTGCCTGCGGCGGCCGGCGACAGACAGAATCAGTCATTGGTGTCAGCGGTAGAACACAGTCGATCCTGCAGTACGAGCAGCAGCGGCGATAACCGCACCTCATCACATCGTGCCTCCGACTACCTGCGACCCTTGGTCGGCGGCGCGTCGTCCAGCAGTGCCGGTCACCCCATCAAGTACCTCCAGCTGCTCAACGGCAGCGCCAGCGGTTCCACGACCTCGTCGACGCCGCAGCTGTCCGCAGTCAGACGACCGGACCGCGACGAGCGCCGACGTCGTCCCGACTACTCGCCACTCGTCTGCGACTCGTCGTCCGGCACGTCGCTAGCGCCCTCTGCCGCCGCCCAGCATCAGCAGCAACGCGACTCTCAACCACGACATCCGGTCGTAAGGTCCGCCTACTCGCCGATCCGCCCCGGACCGAGTCCGCTCTACGGTCGACACGCCGTGACTGCAGAGCGACGCGTACAATCAATGCACTGTGATGACACCGGCTAGACTTCTGCAAGGCTTCCACTCTACCGGACGGCGCGGAAAACGCGGGACATAGGTGCCTAGTCTATATACATGCTTCACGTGGACTGAGCAGTCAGACAGTCTTAAAACGATTAGCCTCGATCGTGGACATGTTGCAATACTATGTTCAAGTGTTCAACGTGACTGCACTTCACTGCAATGGTCAAAGCTAAATGTTTACAAAACTGTCCATTGGCTTAATCTACATAAAGCATGCGTGTTCCACATTTTTTTGCGCCACTCTATATAATTTTTCACAACATTTATTTAGTTCTTCAAGTGGAGACAATGACAACTTCATGGCCAGCGAGAAAATGACAAATCTATAGGCCTACTGGGATAACAGTCTACCATATCAACCTTACTGGCTGAAATTGGATTTTTCTGCAATTTTGATATATCATAATGATAGCCACAACAAATCTTGCTTATTTCAGGGCAGTCGGGCATTTGACAACAAGCTTCAAATTTCATAATAAGTGGGAGGCTACAGTACAGTGTAGCAGAACTTTGTACATAGTAAAAGACTGATAGCACTTGAACAACTGTGTCGTCCTTTTTCACTGTCCTGCAGAGAGCTTGCAATATAACACTGCAATTTTTCTAAAAATAACTCATTATCATGCACATCGTAGCCAGGCGTTGTGTGATACACTGTGCTATACTACCTCAATGACAGTTCAAGCTTGCCTAGTATTGTACATTGTGTGTTAACCGTCTTAGCAAGCTACAGTGATGCATGAATCAAGGTTCCTACAGGTCTTCTGTAGCAAAATTCCCTTACTTTTCCAGTCATAGAATGACAACTTCCCTGACCTTATCGAAACAACAACCTATCGAACCAATGTCAGAAATGGTACATTATATCATGAGGTAATGAAACAGTATTAATGAAGCAATATACAAACGAGAGAAGCCCTGGTCGGGGGGGTCAGTGGGACAAAGCCCTCTGAAGCTGAAACACTTCTAGCTTTAGTACGTTCAATGGAAGCCGCAAATTTGCCTGCTTTTTAATATTTGGAGACACAAATGAAATCTGCAGTCTGCATGATCCAAGATCATTTTCACTGACTTCTCAAAAATAATATTTTTCCCTGACCACACAAATTCCCTGACTTTTCTCCAGTTTTCCTTGACCTGTAGGAACCCTGATGAATATGGATAGAACAGTTTCACAGCTAGGCTTTGACTGCAGTGTAATGAAAACCCATAAGTAGTGGGAAATTTCAGGCCAATAAACAGATTTAAGCACATAATGGAAATGGCCTAGACGATGCATGACAAACTTTCATGTGCATCGATAAGCTTATCAAAAGCCAAATGTTCCAAAATTTTCCTGTGCTCTCTCCTAAGGAGAAAGCCATTATTGCACCATCAGCACTAGTCCCTCACTTGAGATGGCAGCCACAGATACATGTATCTTAAAATCTAAACTAGTCTACATCTCTGGCAAGCTGATACATGATTAACGATGTTTTAATTTATAACCCTTAATCAGATGCATAGCACATGATGTTTTATTTCTTTTGATTATTGTGTATGACCTATTCTATTAGATCCTGAAGTCTAATAAAATATTGCATTATCAGTCATATAGAACATATACATCTTTTATTTAAGCTCAGCACTTATAATGTAGCTATTAATTTAAGAATTGTACTTGATGTGTTAGGAATTATAGCATATTAATGCACTCACAAATAACAGAATGCATGCATGAATTTTACCAAAACTTAATTTTAATCAAAAACTAAACCTATAGGTATAAATTATACTGGACATTACAGTACTTCCTAACCAACCAAATTCTTGCATTTGACTAAGTTATGCTATGTGAATATGGCATTAAACTCATGACATTAAATTAAATGTGGCATTTATTCTGACACTTAACTCATAGGTCACTTTTTTCTGTCATCAGTAGCATTAAGACACAATACAGATAATTCATCAAAAAAATGGCAGTCGACCGTAAACTCCAATGAACTGGCAATTATTGGCACTGCATTTATTTAGTGAGTATTAGTGATGAATGAGACAGCTTCGACAACATTTTTCTCACGTCACAACGCAAAACAAACACAAACAGTATAGCCACGATAAACACAGGTATAACAAACTGCCATTCAAACACAACTACTTAAAAATTTTTTACAAATGCCACCACCAAACTCAACAAGTAGTCACTGAGCCAGAGTATGACGGTTAACGTAGTCTACATTGCAAACGAGAAATACGTCAGTAATTAGGAATGATAACGAATGTATCTGATCCCTTTCACACTCGGTGAACGTGCACCATGGCATGTAAGTGGTGCTTATGCTCAGTAAGATGTGTAACCATAGACGTACAAACAGCGGCTATAATTCCTCCTTCTTTGACATCTGCAGTTGGAATGATGTAAGAATGCTGGCCCTATCCTTCAACTGTGCTTTCTTCCTCTCGCTTACCTTACCCTCGCTTAGTTTCTCAACCCTAGCTATTTCCGTGTCTATGTAACCATCCCCATTTTCGATAACTTTCTGCATAGCTTTCACATAGACTGTAGCACGATCCTTCTTCACGGAATCATCGGTAATCGCCTCTTTTATCGCCTCGGCTTTCTCCATGATCTGCTTGCGGTCGTCGCCAGTAACCTCGAAAAACTGCTTCACAAGTTCATCAAACTCCTCAATGCACGCCGGCAAGCCAAGCCACAATCCTGCACACATTGTACACAAACACTACACACTAATATAAACAATAAGTATGTGCTTCAGTGCTTGGTGATACCATTGGTACAGCAACAGAAATGTCATTTGGTTGCTAACAAGTACTACTTCAACAATTTCCATAGGTTCTCTTACTGGGAACCAGCATAGACCGTAGTACATGTGAAAAATCGCTAGCAAAACAATAACTGCATAACAGCACATATTTATGCAAAATGCAGAAATGATACTGGAAAACAATGCAAAATGACAGAAGGCATACAAAAGCAAATGAACATTATTTAAGTACAAATTGTCGCCTATTGCCAGGGTGTCATCATGGGCTGAAATGGCTGGCGAGACAAGAAGTTGCAACATTCCAACAGACATTTGCAAATTTCCAGCAAAAAAGATACCGGTATGGATTTCCACAATTTCAATTTTGCCTTGAAATTTTCCCAAAATGGTTTGATGAGAAAAAGTTTTCAAACGGGCTAAAATTTATGGGGCAGGGGCCAACTGTCGCCCTGTCATAACAGCCCCAAAACCGTCCCATTTCTATCATCTAGTTACGAACATTGATTTACAACCTCAAAAAAATTTTAAAAACTGTTTTTGTTCATCAAAAATAACTTACCAGACTCTTGGACAATGAACTTGGTGATGTCATCCGCTCGTTCCTTATTGCCAGTATATGCAACCGGTTCAGATTTCCCCTGCAAGAACAGTCGATATTCCGGCCAGTCATCTTTCTTTATATCAAACCGAGCAGCCAAATCAGTGTTTTCCTTGTCTCCGTACTCTACAGGACACATCACATTGCACACATGTTCAGACAGCAGGCATGCACAGAAAGCCAATGACGAATATTTTTGACTTCTTTCATCATTTAGGTAAAACTTTTGGAAAGCTTATTAAACTTTACAAAAGTGTTGTCATTGATCTTGCATGTTGAAAAGGAAGTTTGAATTTCGCTTAAAATTAACCAGAGGACATGAACACTAAGGGCCGATTTCTGGATCTTTTAGTTAACTGATCAGTTAGTAAACCACCTGTTAATTGTAACTTGCTAGTTAAGTCTGTGCGCGTTTCTGAACAAAACCTTGATTGGCTGTCAGCTAACTGAGCGGTAAACTATAGTTGCTTAGCAAGGATGCACATGACATTTATCACTTCCGCCTGGTGCAGGTGAGCGTCATGAATATTAATAAGCGCAAGCGCACGTCAGCCAGCCCATGAGCCAGCCAACCGATTGCAGACGGCCATTTTGTCCATTCATGAATGGGTTTTGTAGTAAAATTTGTAGCAGCAAACATCTCCTCGAGTGTTTTGAAGACATTGCTATACGGTAAAATCGTTTTATAATATCACATTCTTAAATTAACTGCTTGCAAAATGGTACAAAAGTTGCGTTAAATACGACAACTACGATCGAGGGTTAAATTTTTGGCCATTTTGACCATTGGTTAGTGCATCGGGCAACACAAGTTATGCAAATCTGTCAGTTAACACTAACTTGACCGGCCAGTTAAGATCCAGAAACCGGCCCTAAGCAGTACAACAAATGGTAAAAATGATGTCTGTATGACCAACTTGAACAAGAAAGCTCAGCTAACGCAAAGGAAAATGCACAACAACAGTGCATGTTTGAAGGCTCGCTGTGAACAAAATCTAAGCTCACCAATCCCAGCAACTTACATTGGACACAATGATTATGAAGGCTAGTATCTATAGCATTTCATTTACACTCGCCAGAGAGTGTGACCCGTCTCATGCAGCCGCTAGCAGTAAAACAATAGCTTTTTAGGGGGTACCCATCTTTGATGCCATCATGCGCAGTCCTCTTTGAACTATGGGTTCGATACATGGACCGTTTAAATCTACATTTAATGTCAAAAAATTCATATGCAAGTTGTACAGATCTATCTGTAGTGATTTCGACGCAATTCGCTCTTGAAATGTGTGTCTCAACCCGAAATCGCCAAAAAAGTCAATAAAACCCCTATTTTGACGATAAATGTCAACCAAAGTCATTGATTTTGGTGCCAATCAAAAGCCAGTGTACGACTTCCTATTAGTGATTAACAGTACCCTAAGCCCTATCTCGCAACGTTTCTGAGATACAGCGACTTGTTGGCTAAAAATCGCAAATTTTTCTCACCCCCCTTTCATTTAGCACCCTCGCTGAAGGTGACCCCTTTCAAATTTATGGGAGAGCTTTACAGATCCTGAAACTAGAGTCTTCCAGGCAGCCGATGATAAAGATTTGGTAATCCTAGCTTGCACCGTTTTTGACTGATCCACTCCTGTGACGGACAAACAAATGGACGGACAGAATTGCGATGGCTAAGACGCGCTACAGCAGTAGCTGCTAACACGCGTAAAAATGACAGTCAAGAGAAACTGTAAATGACCATCGTTAACATTTTTAATCTTTCATGGCTATCAGTTGTAGCTTTTTATTTGTCAACTTATTGCACGAATTCAAAAGAATAAGAAAAAAATATATAAATTCATGGGTTGCAACTAAAAGATGTCATTTATCAAAGGCATGCACAAAAAACAACATAGTCTGGTTATTTGGTACAAGACAGATGAGAACGTTCATATAACAGAATAAAGTCATTCAGACAGTAAAAAAGACCACAATTAGGCCTGCTTAATTTGATTGAAAACAGATACAAAAGTACAGTGACATTTCAGCAAAAATCTGCAAAAAAATAAAAAGCAGGTTGCTACAGAACGTGAATAACCTGAGGCTAACAAGAAAGACACTGAAAGTCACAAATAGAGAGATACAATAAGCAGTTTTGTCAATACAATGTTAAAGTATAAAAAGAAAATTCATGTTCAATTATAAACCCTGAAATATTCTGTAGTGCTGATTTTTTGTACATATACGAATGAAATGCTAGTAAAACAAGTCGACAGTGATACTAAAAGCAGTAATAACATTAAGTATATACACAATGCACGGAAACCTTGTATCGGCACCTCAGCCACCACGAGCTCAGGCTGAGAAGATGCAACTAGTGCAACTTTCTTAAACTCATCCTCTGTGTTGCCATATGCATACTCCTTGTCAAACTTCACCAACACTGCTTTGAACTTTGGAACAATCTACAATGCATACACAAACAAAATAAACACGAAACAAGATCAAACACTTCCTATAGCATTGACACCTGAGCTATTTATCAACTCATCACAACACAATAATGGTGTTTTTGTCAACGTACAAATAAGCGCCGGGTCTCTAATAATCGCCGGGTCTCCAATAAACGCCAGCCCCGTATAGACATGGGGTACCAGCCTGGCAGACACAATATACCAGTACATAGGCCCATGTATAGGCCCCTATTTGTGTATTTATTATGAAATCGTAAGCCATACAGAAGTCCGGTACAGTTTAAAAAACAGAAAAAAACATCTGCTATACTGAGACTGCACAGTGCGTTCAACATACAATAATTTTCAATAATATCAAATAATGCAAAGAAACCAGTCCATGTTTACCAGGCAATATAGTTTTCTAATGATAAAAATGAAATCCATTTCTGAATTACTGGTACTACAAATAACAGACCAGGTTAGCTTTTAGCTGACATTTTGACATACCAGACCTTATACTGTACCGAGTATGTGTGAGGTGCGTGAGGTCGAAGTTAAAGCTTGGAAGAATCGGATACCCCCGGTAACTTATCGTCGAGAAAAAACGAGACAAGTCGAGACTTTCAAATTACAGAAACCAGTCATAAGAGGTCGTTTCACTACGAAAGTCACAAATGGAGAGATACGATAAGCAGTTTTGGGTGCTGTTAGTGTTGGACAGTATTTTAAGTTGGCAAGAACTAGAACTAGAACTAAAACTAGAACAGGAACAGTGTGGGCCTCATGCATGGGGATGATACTGGGTGGTTAGTTTAATGGACATTCGATAGGCGCTCAAAAATGAATGCCGTTGCCCATTTACAAGACTTTAAGTTCTTGGGAGAGGTCATGAAATTATAAGCATTACGTAATTTCCCTGACTGAAGGGTACCTGTATTTGGTAACAGGAACTTTCATTAACACGTACTTTCGCTCCCGGGAGCGAAAGTTCCATACATGGAACTTTCACTACCCTGAGCGAAAATGAGGTGAAACTTTCGCTCCACACTCAGAGTTAACATTATAGGCCAACACACTTAATAGAAGCAGATGAAATCAAAGGACGCCAACATGTGGTGTAAATGCTCAATGTCCAAAACAAGAAAGCCCAGCTGTCACTAGGGAACGTGCTACAGCTAGCCTATAAAGGTTTTCCGAAAGATGGGTTTAAGATTTAGAGAACAGACTAGCATTTAAAATAATGGTAAAAACTTGATGCAAAATATAATTTAAGAAGGAATTTATAAACAAATATAATTTGAGGAAGAATTTAGAGAACTTAGTAAATTTAAGATAAATGAATTAATAAAATAATTTGCTAGATCCTGCCATCTTTTACTTTAATGAAGCTGTACAAAGATACGAACAAGCTATAACACCTTAATTTCCATTAGTTAATCAACTAAATAATCATAATTTGTGTTGGAGAGCGAAACTACGTTACGTTGACTGTGGGAACGAAAGTTCCATGAAACGAAAGTTTCGGGGAGCGAAAGTTCCACATCACTTTTAGTTCCAGGAAACGAAAGTTCCATCTATGAAACTTTCGTTCTCGGGTGCAAAAGTACGTGAGAACGAAAGTTCCATAATTCCCTGTATTTTGCCATTTGTACAAGATAAAAATAAGGTCAGTGCTAGGGGTAGATCGGCGATCTCGCACTAGTGAACAGAAAATTACTAGTGGTAGATCGCCACTTTATCTAATTACATTTATCACATTATTAATGTAAGAATGCAGCCATATTTCTTCACTACATTACCAGGACTGTGGTTGGGACTGAAATATCAGTCACTTTGTTATGAATTACCAAATTTATTCAAAAACAATATATTTTTAAGTCACGTGTTACAAAGAAACAGATATGGCTTGAGATGGACTCTAATATAATACTGAGTAAGCCTGATTAAAATACATGACAGTGTCGTGGCACGGTCCTATGCCTACC
>Ga0209671_1006937_pt1 | contig 11688 bp, 8 predicted proteins | sample WorMetHERISLAND2_2_FD_187401 | JGI IMG/M metagenome (GOLD analysis project Ga0209671, IMG submission 187401) | Marine gutless worms symbiont microbial communities from Max Planck institute for Marine Microbiology, Germany - Olavius geniculatus... | ecosystem: Host-associated > Annelida >...
AGTGGTGTGGGACAACCCTGCAGGAGTTAAGCCACGCTGCCCTAGATAGGCAGCGGTGGGCAGCGATAGTAAGAATGGCGTCAGACACCAACGGGCATTGAGCCCACGGTTGTCGATGATGATGATTTCTTCAGCTACATCTGGTAAAAATTTCGTGTAAATTGATCGTCATTTGAGTGAATTATGAAAGAAATAAAAAGGGTGCCCGTTTTTTGAAACACAGTGTATTTATTTACGTTTATAAAGCTTTTCTCAAAATTCGAAAAAAAATCTTTCCGGCTAAAGGTGCTGAATAAAAAGGAGATAAGGAATTGCGATTTTTAACCAATAAGTCGCTGTACTTCAGAAACAATGCTAGCTTATTTAGAACTATCTGAGTTTCGATTTCCTAAGTTCAAGGAGTTCTCCGTACGGAGGTCTCAAGTTTGGGTACTCTTTCAAAATATATTATTATTTTATTGCGTGCTGTACACCGATGCTGCCGCGTGTTACGTGAGTATTGCTCAAATTACTTGCTTTCCTTTGTGTTTTTCTTATTTTTAGTATTAACTTGTGGATCAATCACATATTGCACGTGTGCGAATGCGTCCACGCACACAACAGTATATACTGCAGGTGCAGAATGCGTCAGATACGCTACGTAGCCTATACGCACAAATTATAAAAATCCGACTAAGCGAAAAAAAATCTGCTCTTGACGTTGTTGAAGCTCTACTTTATCACTGAATTGAACTCAAATCATTCCAAGCAAAAAGTCGTAGGCCTATAACGAAGTTAAGCCCATAAGCCTAACGTTTGCAAGGGCGACAGCGTAGTAGCTTTTATGCTAGTAGCCTATTTGTTATCGTTAGTCGCGCGCTTCGTCTTTGGTGGAATCAATACAAACTTTCAGGTACTTAAAAAAAGCATTTAAACATTTTTTTCGGTAAAGACTAGCTTAGCTTAAAATGTTATCCTTCTTTTCTTTTCTCTCAGGTAAAAATTAAGTTAAATCTAAGACAAGTAATTTGAGCAAAGCTCACGTGACGCGCGATACCAGCGGTCCTGCCACTTTGGCAATCACGCCAATCAGTGTAGGCCTACACCAATAAGATATTAATGCATCTAGAAAGAGTACTCAAATTTGAGGCCTCTGTAGGGTAGACTCCTTGAATTTAAGAGATCGAAACTTGACTTTTAAAACGTACGTTCTATGCTAAAATGCCATGCACAGGTTGTCCAGGTCCATCTTCAGTCATTTCGGCGCAATTTACTCTTAAAATGTGTGTCGCAGCCGGAAATCGCAAAAAAATTCACCAAAACCCCTATTTTAAGGATTCAAGATCATTCAAGGTCATCGACGTTGACACCAATAAAAAGCTTGTCACTATTGCTTGTTATGATAAGCAACATGTCTGTGTCACATCTGCAACCGTTTTCACGCTACACAAGATAATTGCGGTAAAATAACCACTTTTTAGGGGGGAGCTGTCTTTGACGCCCGCCTGCGCCGGCCTCCTTGAAGCTATAGGGGTCGGAACTTGGACTGCTAAAATCTACGTTCAATGCTGAAAATTTCATACTGAGGTTGTCTTGATCTATCTTAAGCCATTTCGTCGCAATTCAGTGTTGAAATGAGCGCTGGATCTAAAAATTGGGAAAAATTCACCAAAAACCACCTTTTGGGGGTTCAAGCTCCGTTCAAGGTCATCGATGTTGATAAATCTAAAAAGCCTGTCACCATGCTTGTTATGATAAGCAGCATGTCTGTATTTATCTGCAAGTGTTTTCACACTATACGAGCCAATAACGGCAAAATAACGTTTTTATGGGGGTACCCCTTTTTGATGCCCTCGTTCGCGGGGAACCCCCGCATCCACACGCACGAAATTCTGTCGCGATAAACTAGAGTCCTTGTGGCAGCCCACAGTGTACGTAGATCTCGTGATCATAGCTTGCGTCGTTTTGACACAATACCGCGGTGTGACGGACGGACGGGCAGACAGACGGACGTACGCCTAGACGATGGCTAAGACGCGCGAAGCATTTTGCTATCCACCACTACAAATTATTGTGCACAAAATTATCAGAGATAAACGACATTTTACACAGCCAAGCTGAGAAGCGTCGGCCTAAACAAAAAGAGATATACTTAACTCGCATCAATAATTGAGGATATGAGAATGGTTCGACTCTAGCTTTTGTTTTAGATCATAACCAAATTGAATGCGAAAAATGTCGCTAGTATAGCCTATAATGCATAAAAAAGGAATATAGTAGGTCTAATGTTACTGCAAGTAGGGCTTACACAGACCATAAAAACCTTATGCTGATAACACGACGTTATTTCAATCTTCTTCAGCCGACGCATCTATGATCCACGTGTCTCACGAGTTCAGTCGAACTACTGTCGATCACTCGGTCTTACGATATCTCATTGTCAAAGCCCAAAACTCTGGCTGCAGTTCTCAATGGCTTGCAACCTTCAAAAATCTGTGTTTATTTCGGCAGTCTTTATTCTTCAGATGGTTAATGTTGGCCAGATCTGAACCGTCGCATTGATTCCGCCTCAATAACAATTTTGGTCTCACCGTCCCACGTATCTGGAAAAACAAATTTCTTACAGAAACTACCAAGATCCGCCTCTATTAAGACTTTTGGCTTCGACCACTGACTACGTGAGTCCACGACACACACGAAATGGTAAGTTGGCAACGGAGCGGTTACTAGCGCGGGTACCAGTAACAGAGCAATAACTGCCGTATAGACTCTATTTATAAAAAGATGAGATAACTTGACGTCTGAAATTGCAAATTGTTGTTTTTTTAACATGTGGCCAGTGGCGGCGAACTTTAGGTAGCCTAATGTTTTTGTACGTCGCGATAATTCCCTCGATGACGAGTGCGACGCCGACTAGTCGTAGTCGCCGTCGGCGACACGACACGACACGAGTCACACGACCAAATTCCGCTTCGGCTCACTTAAGCAACAATGGCACAGAGCTGGTTGCTTAGAATAAACATTACAAGTTTATTTTACTCAATTTGTTTGATTAACTAGCTAAGTGTATGAATTAATTTGTAACGTTTTGAGATGGAAGAAGAAAAGAATCCTTATCTGGCGTCGTTGCTGCATTTAGCCAGATGTCTTGCATCGTTAAACCCTGCGCCGGCTGATAAGGTTTGTGGTTTTTGACATCACGCGACGGCGCTGCTGCAAATATACCAATTCGCTAATGCAGCTGAAATCTGCTTATTCGTCGATGATGCTAAAATTTCTGAGCACAATGATTTGCGGTAACTTTTCCGACATAACTGCAAATGACAAGGAAGTCATAATGGTTTTGTTTTGCTAAAGTTATATAGTTAGTACGTTAGTTCTGTTACTGATATTGAATAGGTCCCATGACCCAGATCATGTCACAGTTTTATGCACTGTCAAAGGACAGTTCGCAATAAAAAAAAAACGGTAAAAGGTTATGCACCTGTCCTCAAATTTTATTGATTCGAAAAGCGTTTTTGCAAAGATTTACATCTTAAAGAGTTATTATCTGTAATAAAAGTGTTGTTTTTTTGGTTATTTTTCTGTTGAGAGAAATTTTTTACAGTAAAACAGCAAGAATTGGTGTAGACATGGCATTATGCCTTTCAATAGCCAATGTGACGTCGTGTACAATTTTAGCAAAATTCCGTTCAATGTAAAATGTTACACGTACCTTTTTTGATGGTTTGGCATTGCAGTCATTGATTTAATCGTTTTAACTTAGCATTATTCCGGTTTTTATGCAAGCAAAACAGAATTTGTCAACATCAACATTTGAACTGAAAAACATTGAACACAAAGTAACGTAACGTATTTAAAAGTTCGAGCTATAGTAATCATAGTGTGGTCAGTATTCTGCGCTTGTTTGCGTTTGCATATTCGATGAAATGTCAGCGATTAAATGTGAAATATATGACCAGGTAACATAGCTAACACTAACCCTAACCCTAAAACCTAACCCTAACCCCAAGCCTAACTGAAATTTTTGCTCATGAGTGATTTAAAGTGCCCCGGTGTTACCAAAACACCGGCGCACTTTAAATCGCTCGTGAGCAAAAATTAAGCAAAAACCCACAAATTTTGTTTTAGATATCGACTATTAAGATGAAGTAGTATGCAAAAAAGTGTTTAGAACGCAGTGATCCGAGGACAGGTTGGTAACCCTTGGCCAGAAAACATCAGTGATTAAATCAGGGTATTTTCTCTTCAGGTAGTGTACTCTTGTAGCATGTTCTAATGATGTGGTTTCTAAAATTAAGTAGCATATAGAAATGAAATGTCAAAAGGATTACAGTGACTAGTTGTTTACAAAGAATATGTAGTGTTCAGGTAATGTAAAAAGTTAGAAGCAAAGGTCTGAGTAGTTATTATGTTTCATTATGTTATAAAGGTCAGACGGCTTTTGGCAGTATGTCCAAAGAATATTGGTGGTGGTGTCTTTCGGGTCGACCAAAGAGGTCTGGATGCTGTTGTAGCTCTCGGGATCTACCACTGGGAATCTGGTCTCAAGGCAAGTGCTGTTTTCATAGCTAAAACTAAATTTTATTTGATGTAACTATTTCTTAGCAGGTATTTGCAGCTGTCACTTGATTAGTTTTCTTTATTGCATCATTAGTTGTTCAATCTACATTGATTGCGGATTTAATGCATATCTGGTTTGGTAATGCCAGCACTCCAGAAGGTCTTGAAAAGTCCTGAATTTGGCTAGTTTCTCCGTGAAAAACCAAGTAATTGAATCATCATTTTTCTGTAACTGTAATTTGTCTTAAGTACTATTAAAATCACTCACATATTTTACATGCTCATGTTAGCAAATTTTTGGTTGAGTGATATGTTGCACATGATGTATTGTTTTTGTACTAATGTTACCTATGTGTTCATATTTTACAGTAGAATAGGTCATCAAATAAGTACTAAAAAGTCTTGAATTTCAGTTATCGCTATTGATATGTCATGACTGTGGATGTGGAAGTATTTCACTCTGTAATGCTTTTTGTTGGGATAGCAGTATCATTTGCTAGATGGGCGCATGAGCAATGAAGTTAAACATGTCTGCAGCTCTGGGATTTCAGCTGTCGAAGTGCTTAAATTCGTTAAGATATGTTGTCTAATTGTGTCTATCAGCATGCGGAGGACATACAGCCTTATCTGCTCTCTTTGCTCAAAGGCCTACCAAAGGTCAGCTGGGTTATTTCTGCTGGACCAAATAATGCACCAAGTATGTGTTTCTCTGCTTGTATATTTGTCATTTCGTTTTTTATGCCCACTTCACACCTGCAACACTGACGTAACTCAACTGTCGAGTTGAGTCGCGTTCATGTTGCAGTTGTGAATTGGTACGGTATTAGAGGCATTTTCTATCAGGAGGTGTATTCATTGTGCCTTCGGTGTTTTGACATTGTTGGTTAGGCGACAGGAAGAACATTCAGCGTGTAAAACTTTTTACCTTAAAACTTCCTGTTTTTATAATGGTGGTAGGTGCAAGGTATAGGCTGAAAAAGTTTTCAGGGCCACTGCACCTGCCTGTGTCAAAAAGAAGGGCGGATGGAGAACCTGACCAAATTGTAAGGTGGAAACCACATGTTTGTGAAGCTTGTGGACTCAATACATTGACACACAATTGGTGTTGAGATGCACTATCTGTAAATGCTTCTCTGTAAATAATACCGCAGTGATTCTGCAAAACAGTAAGTTTAAAAGTTTTTTGAAAGCCCATAGGTTGGAACAAGGGCATATAAATGGGGCATATTGGTATAATATATTCTCAAAATTAAACCAGGTAAACTTTGAATGGACCAGCAATGACATCACCAAGACAAATTTTTGGCTACCTCTCTGGAAACAGTTACTAATAGACTATATAATTTCACCAAATGACAGCACCTTTATTCATGGCAACAGATCGATAATACGAAATGTAATTTGAGAAATGTGTAATGTATAAAGTATAAGTTAAAAATGTGCCATTGTTGTAAATGTGCTGAATGCGTGTGTGTATTTGTTTGTCAGTGTTACCATTGAGTGAGAGGTTTTCATTCTGTCTCAATACGTTGCTGTCGGACATTGCATACATTGACAGAAACGTCATGCCTCAGGTAGGTAAATGCTGCTGCTGCTGCTGCTGCTGCCACCAATTTTGTTTTTGTGTTAAACTTCTTTTTTGACCTGCTGCTGTCTTTCATCACAATGTCTGTAGTGTTTTAACCACCCGTAATCTCACTCCAGTCAAGTGTAAAGGTTGAAATGCATCTGATGTCTATTCACAATTCATCAGCTGTGGCATTTGCTGAAATGATAAATGTTCTGAAAAGAATGAAAATGACAGAACAAATTAATGATGCAGTTTATTGTCAGATTAAAAATAAAACACAGTTTGGTTGTCTTGGTATTTTTGTTGTTTCTGGTATCAGCTCTTGAATATTCTTTTGTATGGATGATGAGATGCACTTGAAATGTTTGCAGATACTGAGCAGCCAGATTGCTGTATTGAAGACACTTTGTGGCATGCTCCAGCAGCAGAACCATACCGACATTACAAAAGGTTGGTTTTAGTTGCACTAGCTCAGCAAATAAATCATTTTTTTGGCTTTTTGGTATTGGGTTAGCATCATTGCAGAAGTTAAAAAGTTCCTCTAGCTCTGCAGTGAGATGATTGGTTAAAACTGAAATGTGTGATCATATATAGTCATAGATTGTTTGTATTTAACCAAGATCTAGAGGCCAACTCAGTCTGACTTTTTCTCGGTATGTATGTCCAGTGAGTACGTGTGCTGGTTAGTCATGCTGCAATGTGTCAGTGAACTGTTGGGGATATCTAGGGTCACGACAAATATGTCATTCAAAATGTCATTTTTCATTTGCTGAGGAATTTTGTTCAAAATTTTAATTTTTTTTAAATGCTGAATTTCATGATTTTGTTCATTTTTTATCCAAAACGAAGTAGTTGTGCCCTCAGGAACAGTACACATGCTTTCATTTTTGTTGTGTGAAATGGTCTATTCCTGTGTCGTGTCGTCTAGATGCTCTGTGGCAGTTCACCGTCCCATCATTCCTCGGTATGGCCCGGTCCATCGGAAGGGTTCCAACCTCAGCCAACTCCTCACTGCTCAGTTCTTTGTTTCCACCGCCGCCATCCGGTCCTTCGCTGGATGCGTGTTTTGTACGGACGCCTTCGGTTGTCCGGACATCTCAGGTTATATCTCAGCGTCGGACATTCAACACATTCCGGTCGATTATCCCACGAACGATGTCGCAAACCATCCTTTCTAGCACCAGTCCGTCGCCTCCGCCACCCGCGACTGATCTGCTGTCGAACGTATCCGGTCGTCAGAGGTCACCGTCACCCATCGACTCCGGCATTGCAGTTCTGGAGCCGGTTACTGTGAACGATCATCCCGAGCCATTGCTGCAATACCTCAACAGGATCGGCGCGTCGTTTCCACAGAACGTTGTCTTGGGATCGGAGAACTCGGCGCTGGAATTCACAGCTCCTCAGCTCGATGAACTGTTGGCTTTGGTGAGTGAGTTGGCGGAATTAAAGGTTGAAGTTTTTGTATAGCTGTTTATGGGTAACCAATCTCGGAGCCATGCGATCACACAGTGTTACCTGCCACCCAACACGGGTGAATGCGCTCTACCTTGATCCCTGCCAGATAGACTGGTACTAAATTTACCAACCCTGGAGGGATGGAATGCTGAGTTGATTATGGTGTTGATTGTTTACCTGTCAGAAGCCAGTCACTCATCCAAGCAGTAACCACTTGATAGTGATCCATTGCAGATGGATTTGCTAGAAATTTTCGGGGAAGTTTAGGTTTGGCAAAGTCTGTCCTGGGCATAATCTTCCCCAGATATAATTCTTTGGAAAAAGTTTTTTAGCCATAATCCCACTGGACAGAATTCTTTGGATAGGACAAAATTTTCCTGGACATAATTTTTCCCTTGATTACGTTCTGTTGCTCAGGCATGACCCACAAGCATTTGCCAAAGGCTATGCTTGACTATCTTGTTTATCTTGTTCTTATCTTTATTTTGGTGTAATTTTCAGAACAGTTGACTGTTAAGTTGTTTTGCTGATTTGCTGTGCGTTGCAGATAAAGATTATTGTGAACAGGGATCTGCTAACCAGCTTGGACTCTGTGGCAAATGAATGCCATGTGGTCAGTGGATTTCGATAATGTCACTGTGTGCATCTGTGTTTAAATTTTTTCATACCATTAACACTTTTTACATCTTAAGCATCCTGTTTTATTTTTTAGACAACAGAAATGTTGCTTTGAAACTCATTTGAAACTCATGTAGTAAAATGCAAGCTGCTAGTTGCGTAAACTGCAGTAAGTGAAGCAAGTTGCTGATGGAGTATAAAAGCACAGGTAGAACTGTGTGATCGCATATGACTGATTCCATATGTACCTCTAAGTTCTGTACCACTAGAAGGTATAGACAATCTTTAATCATTCTGAGGAAATTGACAGCGGTTGCCTAAAACCTGCTAAAAATAAAGGTTGTGTAATTCATAGTGCTTTGTATAGCAATGTTATTTCTGTTTGTAGGTGCATACGTCTCGGTCTTTGTCGTGTAGTCCGTACAAATCGTTGAGTGAAGCTATCTGTGTGGTTTTGTTCTCCATGCTACGAGATATTCTTCAGCATCAGAAACGTAACTACTGTGCTTTGCTTTAGTTTAATTTATTTTAGTTGTTAATTAATTATTTTTCCCATCGGTGTTTCTGTCATTTCTCATTATATAGCACATATCCAAGCCACTTTAATTATCTGTTACTCGGAAGTGTTTGTTTTGTTTCTGTCAGATATTATAGGTGGTCCTTCTCTTTGTAGCTGATTTTTACCATTCTTCACAGCCATTGGATTCATAAGCATCCAGCTTTTTGCTCCACGTTAAACAAGAACCAAGTATCATGTGCTCAAAACCAGAAAGTATGTCAAAATAAACTAAACCGTATTGTTAGAGGCCTGATGAGTCAGTGGTTATTGCATTAGGTTCGTGATTGGAAGGTCACGAGTTTGACTGTTGCCGGGCAAGTTGTTTACACACGTGTGTCTGTATAAATTGGTGCTGGCCTAATCATTGGCAAGGTAATGGCGGTATATGGGAGACATCTGGCTTACATGGCTTTCAGCTGAGTTGCGTTTGCAGCTCACTGATGGCTCAGGGCTCAGGGCCTTGAAACCGAGATGAGCATCAAGCCCTGGGGTCATAGAGTGTTTTTAGGTATCTGCACACAGTGCCCCGGTGTCTCACTCCTGTTAAGTAAGTATCGAAACTGTGCCTGAGACCAAACTTTACAGGTCTGGTGGCACCTCTAAGGGCCAGTTTCTTGATCTTTTTGTTAACTGATCAGGTAGTAAACCATCTGTTAATTGTAACTCGCTAGTTAAGTTTGTGCGTGTTTCTGAACAAAACCTTGACTGGCTGTCTGCTAACTGAGCGGTAAACTACAGTTGCTTAGCAACGATGCACACGACACTTATCACTTCCGCCTAGGGCAGGCGAGCGTCATGAATATTAATGAGTGCAAGCGCACGTCAGCCAGCCCACGAGCCAGCCGACTGATTGCGGATGGCCATTTTGTCAATTCGTGAATGTGTTTTGTAGTAAAATTTGTAGCAGCAAACGTCTTCTCGGGTGTTTTGAAGACATTGCTATATGGTAAAATTGTTTTATAATATCACATTCTTCAATTAACTGCTTGCAAAATGATGAAGAAGTTGCATTAAATACAATAACTACAATTGATCATTAGCTAACTGGTTGATTTTGGCCAGTTAAATTTTTGGTCATTTTAACCATTGGTTAGCAATGGGAAACGCGAGTTATACAAATCTGACAGTTGACACTAACTTGACTGGCCAATTAAGATCCAGAAACCTGCCCTAAATGTTAGCAAATGGAAGTGATTTTTTTATGTAATACGCCTGAGTACATGAGAACAAAATAGCATCTTAGCACCGACAAAAAAACCAGCACTTTAATTTTTGCCTATACCTCGTGGACCACCCTGTTGACGATGATGTTACCTGGCTATCCTGGCGTGATGGCGTGCAGATCTGTCGGATCATTTTGCGAAGGACGTGCAGGATTTTGTAAAGGTGATGTATAACATTCTGCTGGCGATGGCACCAGGCTGTCCCAGCAGTAAAGAGTCATCGTCATCTTGTGCTCGAATCATTCTCAACCCGTCCGCACTGCTGATGCAGAGCATCGTCTCGTGCATAGAAGTGCTGCGATGGGCGATTCGTGAAGAACATGGTTAGTGCATCTGCCCAGAACTACAGACTAGGACTTTACGTGTAGTGTAATGGGTGTTTGCTTGCCATTGCCATCTTTCACAACAGTGGGGTCGAAGGTTTTGGAGTATTCTGTCCGGCATTTTATTTTCCACAAATTAATAACATGTTTTTTTGTCCTCGCTAGCCTGTGTTGTACACAAAATAACTACCTTGTCATAGTTAATGTGGCCTGTTTTATATTTTTTTTATGCAGCCTTCTATCTGTCTCTCTGTCTGTCCGTCAGATCCTCCCATGCAGGCTTCTAACTTGAAAATGAAAAAAGTGCAAAAGAATGAATATTGGTGTGAATTTTTCCCAGAGCAGGAGTGCATAGTGTGCGAAATCTTAGTTCAGAGATTAGGGTTAGGGTTAGAATTGTGCAGATCAAGGTGAACCGTGGGACAATATGCTGTACGCTGTAGAGGCTGACTACTTAGTAACAAGAATGTCGGACAAAATCAACAATAAGATGGAGCATCGCATGATAAAGGAACAGCATCTTGTTCTTCTGGCATCAATTGAGGTAAATCATGCATTAAACATGTTAAGTTCTGATATTTGCAGATGGTTCCACAGTTAGAAATACCAATTGGAATTTGCTTTTGCCATCTTCTGTTGTTAGTTTAGTATTAGTTAGCAGTCATGTAGCTTCTTAGCCAGATATGGCAAGGTTATAAAATGGAGAGTGAGTGAATGACATAAAATTGATGTTGCATGCATTATTATACAATATACTGTTTAAAGACCTGGTGGGTTTTATTGTGTGAACTCTCCTAAAAACCTGCTGAAATACACCAAAAATACCCATGCGAACGTAATCCAATTTAGTTTTTGGTTCCACTAATGAAAAAATATTTTATTATGGTTAAGTTTTTGAAACCTCTGAACCTACGAATTTGAAAATTTGTGGATATTCTATTCTGTGGGGAGCAAGAAGTGACTCAGATGAATCGACCAGCAGACTTTTCAGCCAAGGTCTACAGGGTGCGGCAAAAAAAAGTAGCCCCCTAAAGTTTTTCGCTGTTTTCTCAGCAACCGCTTGGAATTTTAATTTGAAATTTTAAACATTTATTTGCTGAAACCTGCTACATCTAACTGTCAAATAAAATTTGATTCTGTTAAAAAGTGACGAGGTTATAGACTTTGTAACATGACCGCCTACCGATTTTTCAGCATTCAAAAATGTTCTGGCTTCAACGTTAATTTAATAACATCGTTCAAACAACACAGTTAACTAATGATCAAATGCCAGAATTCTATTGTCACTGTGAGTGTTCGAAGTGTCCACTGCCAGCTCCAACACAAGCCTTCAGTCGCTTTGAGAAGTCTTTCACAGATTTGTCGATCGGTCCCTGTGGCAGGTTGCCCCAGATAACC
>Ga0209671_1006940_pt1 | contig 11687 bp, 9 predicted proteins | sample WorMetHERISLAND2_2_FD_187401 | JGI IMG/M metagenome (GOLD analysis project Ga0209671, IMG submission 187401) | Marine gutless worms symbiont microbial communities from Max Planck institute for Marine Microbiology, Germany - Olavius geniculatus... | ecosystem: Host-associated > Annelida >...
AGAAGAAGAAGAAGAAGAAGAAGAAGAAGAAGAAGAAGAAGAAGAAGAAGAAGAAGAAGAAGAAGAAGAAGAGGACGAAGAAGAAGAAGAAAAATAAGAAGAAGAAGAAGAAGACGAAGAAGAAGAAGAAGAAGAAGAAGAAGACGACGACGACGACGACGACGACGACGACGTCATGCCACCAACCATCAAAGAAGTAGAAGCAAAAATAAAATAAAAGCAACAATATATAACATGTACACATTTACAGTTAATGTGGAGTATAACATATAATAACTGATCCAACAAAAGATTATGTTTTTCAGCCTGTCCATTTGTTTTATAAAAAATAACCCACAAAATTAAAAAAAAATATTTTGATGGAATTTGAGGAGTTAGGCATAGACTAGTAAAAAAGTAAACAGTTTCTGATGCTGATCCCAATTCTTCTAAGTAATCTGAATCATCCATGATTCATTAACATTAGCAGATAAGACATAAATTGAAACTATAACTATTTCTAGTACTATTACTTCCAGTTTCTATTCAACTGATCTACTTTCATGGTCTTAATTCAGGTAACTGACAGTTTCTATAGGCTAGAAATTTTTCTAGTCAGCTACAGAAAATTACAAGTAATTTGAGCAAAGCTCGCGTGATGCGCGATAGCAATGGTCCTGCCACCTCGGCAATCAGTGTACAGCAATAAGATACTAATGCATCTTGAAAGAGTACTTAAATTTGAAGCCTCTGTATAGAAGACTCCTTGAATTTAAGAGATTGAAACTTAGATTCCTTAAAATGTACGTTCTATGCTAAAAATGTCATATGCAAATTGTCCAGGTTAATCTCCAGCCATTTCAGTACAATTCACTCTTAAAATGTCTGACGCAGTCGAAAATTGCCAAAAAAATTCACTAAAAAAACCCTATTTTGGAGGTTCAAGGTCATTCAAGGTCATCGACGTTGACACCAATAAAAAGCTTGTCACTACTGCTTGTTATGATAAGCAGAATGTCTGTGCCTATCTGCAACCGTTTTCATGCTACACGAGCCAATAGTGGTAAAATAACCAGTTTTTAGGGGGTAGCCGTCATTGACACCCGCCTGCGCTGGCCTCCTTAAACCTAGGGGGTTGAGACTTAGACTGCTGAAATCTACGTTTAATGGTGAAAATTTCATATGCAGGCTGTCTTGGTCTATCTCCAGCCGTTTTGTTGCAATTTAGTGTTGAAATGTGCGCTACATCCAAAAATTGCTAAAAATTCACTAAAAACCCCTTTTCAGAGGGTTCGAAGTCATTCAAGGTCATCGATGTTGATAAATTTAAAAAGCCTGTCACAAGTGCTTGTTATGATAAGCAGCATGTCTATACCTATCTGCAACCATTATAACGCTACATGAGCCAATAGCGGTAAAATAACCACTTTTTAGGGGGTAGATATCTTTGACACTCGCCTGCACCAGCCTCATTGAACCTAGGGGTCAGGAGTTGAACTGCTGAAATCTATGTTTAGTGCTGAAAATTTCATATGCAGGTTGTCTTGGTCTATCTCCAGCCATTTCGTTGCAATTCAGTGTTATAGTGTGCGCTGCATGCAAAAATGTCGAAAAATTCACTAAAAAGTGCTTTTTGGTAGGTCCAAAGTCGTTCAAGGTCATCGATGTTGATAAATATAAAAAGCCTGTCACCAGTGCTTGTTACAATAAGCAGCATGTCCGTACCTATCTGCAACCGTTTTCACCCTAAACGAGCCAATAATGGCAAAATAACGTCTTTTTAGGAGGGGGTACCCCTCTTTGATGCCCTCGTTCGAAAAAAAAACCCTTGCACCCAGGGGCACAAAATTTTGTCGCGAAAAACTAGAGTCCTTGGGGCAGCCTAAAGTGAAAATTTTGTGATTCTAGGTATTGCCGTTTTGATGCCAGGGTCTGACGGTCAGACAGACGGACAGACGCCCAGGCCATGGCTAAGATGCGCGAAGCATTCTGCTATCGCGCGTAAAAAGTACATAGCATGTACATCCACTATTATTATAATTGCCCTCACTACTACAGCAGCTGCAAGAATAAACAGTGTGTAAATCCTTTCTAACTACCAGTAACCGAATTATTTTATTCAGGACAATCGAAAGATAATGAACTTCAGACAGATTAAATCAACAGATGCCATGTTATCAAAAGTTCTGACTCTTGAAAAAGTAAGTACAAGTAAATTCTGATCTCTCAAGATCACATACATACATGTTGGGGTCTTTTTTGTCACGAACAAATGCTGACAACCCTGCGACAAAAAGTACACAACACAAAGTAGCAATAACTTAACAGAGGCAGCATGTGACTAACACTTAATCTTGAGCAAAAAAACTGAATCATCAGTGCTTTAACACTCCTGCTTTGGCAGTACATCATGGGATATATTAAGGGGCAGGGCAAATGTGTTATTGTCCACCACACATTTTTGTCCTTCCAATGAAATGCAATAGCACTGGACAGAGTATAAAATCACCTGAGCATGCGTTCGTCCGTCCAACATTTGAGGCTTCATATCTCCATAACAGTGCAAGATAGACGCATGGTCACAATGGACGACCCATAGATAGTGGCCCACCACGAGTCGAATGGTCACGTGACCAATGACGTCATGTGACCCTAAAAGGTCAAGGTTATGACTCTATTATTTTCAAGGTGGCAATTAAACTTTTTAAATTTTCACCACTGGCCAACTCAGCTCACTCATTTACGTAATTTATATGGACTTTACTGTTAGCTATCGAGATGCACTGGACAGACTCGGTGTTCGTTTCAACAGTATCTTGAGGGATCTTACTACGGCCCTACAGTTTGCTTGTAGAAAGAACAGTAATAAAACATATGACTAGCAATGTTTCGATCAAATGCAATACAAGTAAACATTCTGTTAAATAACACGAGCTGTAACTATACTGATCTTCACAATTATCAACTGATCTGTTAACAAAAAAATGACAATTCAAAAATGTTATACAACTTATAATAAATCACCTATCTGTGTGATAGTAAACTGTGAAATACTTTCACGAAGCTTACGGTATCTTTCTTCACCATCATCGAACAGACTACACAAACGCAAAAAATGCAACAGTTTATCTTCCACCATAAGATTTATATAATAGTGCAATCAAATTTCTCAATAAATACCAAGTACCGTTCTTTCAAAAATTATTATTAAGTCATAATACTTTGACGATAAATAAACAAACTAACCTGCCACAGTGTTCAGATGTTAAAGCAAGACCGGAGAATTCAGTATCTATAGCTGAAACACAACAAACACAACATTAGTAGCATGTATTGTAATAGTTTCACGCCAAACAGTGCATAAATGTAATTTATACACTGCCAAAAAGTAAATGCGTAGCATAAAGGCTTACAGGCTTGTATACATTTCTTGCAAGCTGCAATGCTCCTTACCAATAAACTCAGCAGTGATAATTGCAGCTTCGATTTCGGGAAGCAGATCTTCGAAATTCGACCTCAAAACTTCACACATATTTTCCTTCTTAAATTAAAATTAACAACTAATACACTTAATAACTTAATCACTATATGGGCACAATAACCGTATAAACTATATAAATCACACAAAATCGAATCTTGTTGACATTTGGATCATAGAATATTTAATTTTACTTTTTTCCTAGAGATGCCACTATAGTTTAATTTGTTAAACATTTAGCTATGAAAATTGTTTTGTACAATTTCTGTCCACCCCGGTAAATGTTAGAACATATTTACACTGTTGTTTACTTTAAATTACGCTCTGCCGTTTATAGCTTTATGCTTTTCAACGCGAATGCCGTGTTTCGAAAAAAGCGAAAAAAGTTGGTAGACTGTAACCAAACTGCTTCCATTTCAGCAATAGGTTAAATAAAGATTTCTTTTTGTGCATCAAAAAATCTAAGTGATTGTGAGTGTTTCAGACTAATTCTAAACTTTATATGTTACCACTTGCGAAGTTGCGACAAGTAGGTAACGAGTGCGCTGATTTACTTACTTATGACCTTAGGTCACGTCAGATGATAAACAAATACGGTGCCTCTGAGATTGTGTTGGTAAATGTTTTAAAGCCATTTCTGACGAATAATTGCTTAATACGTGCATGAACTGAATTTATGAACATGTTTTTATAAATCCAGACATTATGCATGTATGGTGACAGATAGGTTAGTAGTGATTTTCTTAGTTTACACGGCTCACAGTCAACTCGGGCCCTGGTAAAGTGCGGACCTGCGGACCGACCAGCGGGTAAACTGCAGACCAAAACTTGCGGACCGCCTTTGCGGACCAGTGGGTAAACTGCGGACCAGTAAAATGCGGACCCCGCGCGATCGAACGCCTAATAAGAGTTGTGCCATACTTACTTGTACTTGTGTTTGTAAGAAAGGACTTGATCGAATGAGGCGACAAAGGATGGGTTTCTTCGAGGACTAAGTCCGACAAACCCTATGGCTACACAAGTTCTCTCAAACTGGTGTGGCTACACCAGGTGAGCTACTTGTACTTGTAGTGTAGTGAGCTGAGAGGCTCAGCCTTAATTGCTCACATCTGCCCACATCTTGTCCAGGCTGTTCTTGAACGCATTGACAGATGGTGCATCAACGATTTCTTGCATCAAGTCATTCCAATGTGTGACGAACTGGTGGCTGAGGGAGTATTTCCGGCAGTTCAGATGACACCGCTTGACATACAGCTTCATTTAGTGACCGCGCAGAGAGTACACCAATCTTTTGTCGGTTCCACGTGTCCACACAACCTTTGCCTCTCGCGGTTTTAGCATTGCAGCCCCCACAGTTTGGAACTCACTACCCTTTAGCATCTGTAGTTCTACCTCTGCAGACACTTTCCGTCGCCTCCTTAGAACTCACTGCTTTCAGCAGGCCTACTGCTCCCCCTAGCGGCTCAGCCAAGTGCCTCAGATTCGGCCACTGGCTGACATTGTGCACTTTAAATATTCACATACTTACTTACTTACTTACTGGGTTGTTGCTGGCTGGAAGAACTGATGTTAGTCTACTTTCTCTTTCGCTGTCAGTATCTTATACATCTCGATAAGGTCCCCTCTCAATCGTCTCCTCTCCAGTGAGTAGATATTCAGTTTTCTTAGTCTTTCAGTGTATGATAACTTCTTAATACTGGTGACTAGCTTGGTTGCTCTCTTTTGAACTGATTCTAGATGCAGAATGTCCTTAACTAAATATGGTGACCAAACCTGGATACAGTATTCTAGGTGTGGTCTAACATAGCAGTTGTATAACAACTTGAAGTCTTCCTCGTCAATCCTCTTGAATGTTCTGTTGATTAATCCCAGGATGGACATAGCTTTATTGGCTGATACGGAGCACTGTTGAGGTGGTTTTAGGTCACTGGTGACTATTGTTCCGAGATCTTTTTCTTTGCGAGTCACTTCCAGTAAATTTCTACCAGTACTAGATGACATCGTGTACGGTGTTGGAAGAGAGTGCCCAATGTGCATGACCTTGCATTTTTCAATGTTGAAACTCAGTAACCATTCCTCGGACCACTCGACCAGTTTATCCAAGTCTTTCTGCAAGCTTGAGCTGTCATCTATGCTATTGATGGCAGCCCAAATCTTTGTATCATCGGCAAACATCCTCATACTGTTAACCACCCAGTGTGGGAGTTCGTTGACAAATATAAGAAAAATCAGTGGTCTTAAAACTGAGCCTTGAGGTACTCCACTTTTTACTGTAGCCCAGTCTGAGAAACTTGTGCTAATCATCACCCTCATGTGCCTACCGGTAAGAAAATTCTTGACCCACTGCTGCATGCGCTCTGGAATTCCTAGTCTTGCCAATTTGGCAATTAATCTTCTGTGTGGTACAGTGTCAAAGGCCTTACGATAGTCGAGAAAGATAACGTCAACTTCGTGACCTTCGTCCATTAAACGCGTCCATGACTCAAAAGCTTCTAACAAGTTAGTCAGACAGGATCAACCAGACACAAAGCCATGTTGAGATGGGCTAATCCAGTTTTTTTTCGGTAATGAATGTAGTAACTGATTTTTTTATTATAGATTCCATAATTTTACATGGTACTGGCGTAAGTGAGATAGGCCTGTAGTTTCCAGGGTCTTGTCTATTTCCTTTCTTGTAGATGGAGCTGATGTTGGCCTTTTTCCAGTCTTCGGGTAGCTGCCCAGACTCATAAGATGTTTGGAAGATGACAGAAAGTGGAACTGACAAATACTCAGCACACTGATGTAGTACCATTGCGTGGATGCCGTCTGGTCCAGGTGATTTATTTCCTTGTAACGCACACAACTTTTCTTTAACTTTTTCTGTTGTGAATTTGACATTGAGAGAATCAGGTTCATGCTGAAACTGTTTACTGTTATCACCAGTAATGCTAGTGGGTCCTGCTTGTGCCATATCCTCATCCACGAAAACCTGCTTAAAGTAGTTGCATAGTGTGTCAGCTGTGTCCTTGTCTGAAGTTGTGAGTTCTCTAGTATCTTTTTTCAACAGTGCCACATTGGTTTTGACTGTCTGCTTGCTCCTTAGAACTTCTTCTGATTGCCTTTGAATGACTTGAGAATTCTTATCCTGTAGACATTCTGATCTGATCTAATCATAGCATTAGCTTCATTCCGTATCCGTTTATACTCTGCGTAGTTGCAGGAAGTCCGAAATCTTCTGTACATACTCCAGGCTTTTTCTCTATCGCGGATTATCTTTAAAGTTGGTCTGGTCGTCCATTCACTCTTCTTGTTGGTTTTGTGGGGTTTCGTCTTAGGAATATGCTGCTCCACTTGCTCAAGAAGTCGCTGCTTGAAACATTGCCACTGCACTTCTGTGTTCTCACATTTTGACAGCTCAGTACACCAGTCAATCTCTCGCAATTTATCATTGATACTAACGTAGTTTTCTTTCCAATAGTTAAATTTGCCCTTCGTCCTTCAGTCTACTTGCTGTAGACTATCACAGTTTTGCTCTATCAAGTCAATGTCATCAGCAAAATGCAAGTTGTCAATAAGCCTTCCATGAATTGACACTGGATCTTTAACGCTGTTAACATCATTGTCCATAAGTCATTCCAAGTAGGTTATGAAGATCAGAGGAGCCATTGGTACTACTTGAGTGGAAGCTTTGTTACCCTATGTTACCCCTTTGTTACCCCGTGCATTCCCAGGCGTTTCTTATGCTCGTGCTATTATCATGCTGTTTTACTGCACAAAACTGTTCAACATTTTTTATGCACTCAGTACTGCCATTGGTCAGGAGACTTCAACTTGTTGAAGTACAACCATATGTAGAAGAAAGAAAAAGAGTGGTTGACATTCTGTGCACCATCTTTAGTTTTTACTGCCAGTCTTATAAATGTGTTACATTGATTTGAGAATCATAATTTGACAGCCTGTTTGTATGTATATGTGTTAGTCGTCATCTCCACCATGATTGGTTTTCGGCTGATGCTCGTTGCGGTTGCCCTCGCAGCTGTTGCGTATGTTTGGAATACCTCATCTCGTCTACCTGTTGTCATGAACATTGAACCAGCTTATGACTATGTGATAGGTAGTAATTTGAAACATTTCTTGTAATCAGCATTCTAGTCTTTCAATGAGCAATGAATGGATAGCAGTGAAAAAAAAATTTAGGTATAGTTTTAGTGCATAACATTTGGTAGGTCGTGTTAGCAGGACTGCTGGCATACTGATGTAGTTAGCTAAAGGTGCTTGCTTTGCTTTGTACCGAGCCAGCCATTTGGCTAACTTGGGTCATATGCCGGATGATTGTGTTTAACCCCTGCCAGCTCAAAGCACTGCAAAATGGAATGAATTGCAACATACTTTGGTACCAGCTATTTAAAAACTTTTTCTGCTTGTGAGAAAAAAAGGTAAAGGTGTCAATTTGTATAGTGCATCTTGCGTACACCTCTAATGCGCTTTTTGTCACTAACCAGAGCTGCCGGCTGCACGGCCACCGCGTGCAGCCTCCAGACACAGGCTAGCGCAGTGGCTGGCTAGGCAGCGCCAGTAAGCTGTACTAAGGTTACCATCTTCCGTAACCCATATATATGAGTTACTACTCATTAAAGCGACCCCGGAGGGATGGCAGGCTGAGTTGGCCTAGTTGGTTGACTGATAGCGGACACTTTTACCCACAAAGTGTTCATACAGCCATCTATCAGTCTAGCGCAGGATAGGGAAAGTTCGCCGTCCAGGACCGACGTTCTAACCACTATGCTACGCCACCAACATTAAATCACATTAATCTTTTAATCGAAATGCGGATCATGCTGCTTATCAGCTGCTGCATGTGTTAAGCAAAGAACATGCAAGTGATTCCAAAAAATTCATCGAACTTTTGTTTGCTCTTGATCTTAGGTCAGTTTTCAGAGTTTTGTGTTACTGTTAATGGTTTGTTTTTCTGGCTTTTGCTTGTTGTGTGCCGTTTGATTCTAACATTGATCAGCAAGTGTCTGTGCCTGTTTAGTGTTTTGCTGATACTAGATGTGACCATGATCTAACAGTTCAGCTGTTGATGTGTGGTAGTTGGTGCTGGCTCTGCTGGCTGTGTTTTGGCAAACCGGCTGTCAGAAGATGAGACTGTGAAAGTTCTCTTGTTGGAGGCTGGCAATGACCAGGCTGATGATCCAGACCTCGATGTGCCGTACGAAGCATTCTCGAAGCAAGCAGCATACGAACTGGACTGGAATGATACCACCGTGCCTCAGTCAGCTGCCTGCGAAGCTATGAATGAGAAGGTTTGTGGTAGTACATTTGTTTCATGCTGGTAATTGAGATGGTTATTTACAGATAACGTTATCTGTTTTATTATAAACATGATCAAAATTCTTATACATGCAGAATCATGTTTAATGTTATGCCGAACAAAACTTGCCGTACTGTGGCTGACATCCAGTCGTGATTTGCAGTATTGCCTTGTTTCAAAGGACGAAACAAGAATTGTGCAATCAATCAGTTAGTCAGTCAATCGTTTATTTCCGACGACAGGGTCCATATAAAGACTTGAAATAGAATTAAGCACAGACTGGCAGACAGAAATATGCATCACAAACAGACACAAGTGTTAATATAGAAAGAAATACAGATGCAAAAGAAGAAAAATTGTTGTTCTGTTGCGTTATGTTGTACAGAAATGTCGTGTCATTCGTGGTAAGCTTGTCGGTGGCACAAGTGCACTCGACTGTATGACGTACATCCGAGGCAGTCAGCATGACTATGACACTTGGGCTTCAGTCACCGGCTGCAGAGGCTGGTCTTATGATGACGTTCTGCCATATTTCATCAAGTCTGAGAGCAATACCAACAAGGAATTTCTCAAATCAGGTTTTTTTACCAAAACTGCTGCTAAATGTAATAGCTTATATTTAAACTTGGGTCACAGAATCTGGTCTTTTAAAACAATTTCTGCTGGTCACAGTGATTATTTGGATGAACAACATTGCCCATATTGATTGCTGAAAATAAGCTAGTTATACAAAAAGTGGCTTTTCATTTTATCAATTATAGGTCATATCTGTTCTATACTATTATTACTTTTTGCTAAATAAGTTATTTTCTTACTTGGTTATAAAGACAGTTGTTGTTGTAGTCCTTGTCGGTGTATACTCTACATGCTGCTGCAGGTTATCATGGAACTGATGGTCCACTTGTGGTTTCTGATGTCATGGTAACATCACTAGCTGAAGCATTTGTTGTTGCCGGTGCTGAACTAGATCACAAGTTCACCGATCTAAATGCCCGTGTCCAGCAAGGTATACTCAACATTCTTTGCATTGCAATAGCTGAACATAACAGTATATAACAATTTTGTCTGCTTTTTGTGTAGATTGCTGGACAATTTATTTCAGTATTTTTAAAATGTTGTGGTAAATCTGTTCATTTTATTTGCCGTCATGTTGTTGTTAGAGTTTTCAGAAGTTTGCTAGTGCTTTTTTTTGCACCTTTCAGATTGCTGGCTCATTACGTGATAGATTTTCCATATCATTTCGCTTTTGTCAAGTACCAGTAAATTCCTAAAGAAACACCAAGTTATCATTTAGTGGCCCATTTTTTGGATTGTCCAAGTAAAATCATCAGAGCTGTCAAACTATTTGTTTTTTAAACACGTTAACACATTACATTAATTTTTTAATGCATGCGTTAACGTGTTAATAGCGCATCATTTATATTGCTGATATTTAGATAGATTTTATCGAGATGGTGAGTGGAATGAAGCCCACAAAGTCGTGCCTGCGTACTGTCACAGGACCGCGACAGTAGTGATGGAACAACAACAAAACAATTTTTAGTAATTATTACTTGAATATTATTTGATCATCAAATAAACGTAGTTTAATGGAATATTGGAACTCTTGCTTTACAGAATGAAGTAAAATTATGCACGCGCGTTAATTATTTTGTTGCACATGAATTTTTTAACGTATCGATGCATTAAGTTAATGCGTTAATTTGACAGTGCTAAAAATTACTTTATGTACAATTGTTGTAGCCACATTCCCAGCCTTACGTCAAACAGTATAAAAGCATTGAAGGATAAATTGAATTTTCCTAATTATAAAATGAAAAACTTACATTACTGGTTTTCTCGTTGACTGTGTTGAGTATAATAAATTTCTAATGATGTGAAGTTTGCTGTGGCTGAGTGTACATAGCAACACTGTGTACTACAGGGCTCATGCACTCTCAGGCAACATCAAGCTACGGTCGGCGTATCAGTGCAGCACGTGCATTCCTGCTGCCTGTGGCTCATCGAACTAATTTACACATTGCTACTCTCTCCCATGTCCACAGGGTGAGTGGTTTTTCTAACTGTATGTGACTGAGATTATGTGATTGGGTGAAGTTTTGTAAGGCTCAGGTTGCAGAGCAAGGAGCAGTCTCGCTCAATCGCTTTGGATATAGGTCTCGATTGGATTTCAAGTCAAGTCAAGTCAGATGTGCAATCGTACATTTGTATAGTGCATTATCGTAGCAGTTAACCTTTAACGTGCTTGGCGGTCAAGCATGTTCATAGTGCCCGCTAGAGGTGAACTGTGACAGGTCCAGTGATGGCAGTGCTGGTGCAAACTGTTCATCAGATGGTAGATCCGTTGACTGTCAACGCTGGCGTTCACTGATGATGTTGTCAGGTCGACCTTTCACAATCCATCATTGCACATGGGTCGACAAGTGTATGTCTTGTGCGTGCTGGTCAGCAAGGCACGCTGTCACGGTCGAATGCAAACAATCGCAGACACGCGTATGCCCGGCCATGGCAGTCTAACCTAGCGACATGCACGTCCAACATGTCGGCCAGCATGAGTCAGCTCCCAGCAAGACATTGGGCAACTTCACTTTTTGACTTAGACTTTCACTGAGCCTAAACTTCGGTCTAAGTACCTACTTAAGTCAAAAAGTGAAGTGATTTCGCTGAGACTTTCGCTGAGCCTAAATTTACCTACTTAGACCGAAGTTTGGACTCAGCGAAAAGTCTCAGCGATTCGGTGAGTCCAAAAGTACCTACTTAGACCAAAGCTGAGTTGAACTAACTTGGCTAACGTCGGTTCGATTTGCATGGAAGAGATAGCTTTAGCCCTTAGGGCTTAAAGGTGCGTGGTCACCAAAATTAACATATACATTTTATCCATTTTCCTGAAAGTGCAGAATTTTATGATAACTTTGACAGTAATATCGGCGCCCA
>Ga0209671_1006941_pt1 | contig 11687 bp, 4 predicted proteins | sample WorMetHERISLAND2_2_FD_187401 | JGI IMG/M metagenome (GOLD analysis project Ga0209671, IMG submission 187401) | Marine gutless worms symbiont microbial communities from Max Planck institute for Marine Microbiology, Germany - Olavius geniculatus... | ecosystem: Host-associated > Annelida >...
GCATATGATCGATTATGAGCTCAGTTTTGCCAAGGGAGGTGTTGAAGTCCTGGAAACAAAAACTACAGCCACAGCAGGCGGTGATTGCCAGCTGACAGGTATGAGTAAAACAGTAAGAAAAATGTCAGTAAGTGTAAGCATCAATCCGAAAAAGCTTGTAGATACGAGGCAATTCTAAAATGCATTCGTGCATGCAATGCCAACTGTATCAAATTCACCGTTCATGAACTGCAGTCATGCCACCTTACATGCGCCGATGCCGCGAGAGCCGGACGCTTGCGCGTGCGATGACCGAGACCTAATATGATTTGCTCGGCGGAAGTGGAATTCGTCCACGTGACAGACCGGAAGTTGCCTCGATAGGCTTAAATAACGTGCGGTAGCGAGGAGAGGAGAGCGCGAAAATGAGATCTGGACACATGGAGGGCGAAGGCACGAAGACGGCGAAGAGACGCGAGTAATGAAGCGGTCGACCAGCACCAGCGGCAGACCTGATATGTGTTTATAAGGACGAGTTCGTCTGTCTGTCTGTCTGTCTATATCAGTCTGTCGGTGGGAGAAGAAGAAGACGACGACATTAGGATGCGAGTGACGTGCGCCGATTACAGGTCGCCGGATTACTAGCAGCGTGCGAGTTAATATGACAGGCTGCGGGCTTGAGGCAGGAGGCCGGTGTGCAGCAGCAGCAACATGTGACGGTCTGCAGGACGGGCGTGGATCAGCACATCACGTTGAGGTCGACGACAATTATAATTGATGGCCGCCTGACTCTCGACTCTCTCTGTCTCACAGGACCGATAACTCATCGTGACGACGTGATGACGTCGTGGCCAAGGGCGCACGACAATGACGACATGACGTCACGCAATCACGTGATGCTACAGTATAGGACGTCTGTCCCGTCCCGCCTGCTCCCTGCTTGCTTGCCTAGCTTTTCAACGCAGTGACGTCAGTGTTACGTCAAAGCTGAGGTGTTATGATTGCATACAGTCGTACTTAATGCATTTTGCGAAACATTTTCTGTCGTTTATGGAGAAGGACGGGATACTCAGCATTAAGATGCCCAACAACCGCTGAAAGGCTGGTCATTGTCTAATCTCTACGCATTGAGGCAGAATTGACGACGCATCGTCAAACACTTCGACCCTTGGGTGCAGTCTGACATTTCGGCATCGCGCCACTCATTTTGTGCCAACGTCGATTGGCGAAAACAAATCAGGTCGCGTTTAAATTTGCATGCCGACGGCAAATCCGAGCGCTGCATCGATCGCGCCGCCGTGTGCGGCCGCGGCTAGAGCTACTGTCGGCCAGATATTCGTGCGTGTAGGACAACTTGCAATCCGCGCCGGTCGGATCGTCGTGGTCGGTCGGTCGGTTGGTGTTCGACTAAATCCGCTACAGCCGTCGTTCGTACAGCAGGACGCGTGCCGACGTGCGTCCGCGGATAATATCTTTGTTTATTGCGCGCGCTGCTGCTGCTACTGCTACAAGCCGCGAGGTGTCGCTGCGCTGCAGTGTCGGGGCGTTGCGGCTACTTGACCGGCGTTTTGCGATCGTTTGACCCTGCAAACAATCGCCGGCGCCGCTGCTGCCGCTGGACGACGATCCATCATGTGGCGTCGTCGTTAACTCTGCATGCCAGGCTGTGCGTCGCTCCGGCGCCCTGACCGCGTGCGTCCGTCGGGAGAGCCGCCGGGAAGACGCTGCCGGTGTCACATTAAAATGTCTTCCCCATAAAAAATCCGCCCGGGAAGAGATAATCACAGATTTGACATGTCTCCCCCTTATTATAATATCGCCGGCCCCATACCCCATTTTAGGATCGCCCCCATAAAAGTTTCCCTCGGCCGACAATTTACCGGCAAAAATCCGTCGCACCCGGGCGGCCGCCGGGCGGGGCTGATTTTGGCCGGTAAATTGTCGGCCGAGAGAGACTTTTCTAGGGGGGGGGCGATCCTATAATGGGACACCGGTAAGACGCTAGCCTACTGACGAACTGCGACGAGTCACTCGCCACGCGCTAACCATCAGCTGTCTCGTCCGTCCGACTTGAAAAATGAATCTAATTACTGCGCTAGGAAGATCTATACACTCGTCTTCCGCGTATATCGTCCCATTTTTCATTTACGACCGGCGACAAATATTTGTTTGTGCCCAGTGTATATTTGCGCACTGCCATCTGCTTCTTTATAGGTTCGGTCATTTTTCGATTATGCAATGCAATGGGGAAGATAAATAATTGTCAGTTGTTGCCAACTTTAGCAGAAGTAGCCACACGCCTTAAAGTCAAGTCACATTTTTCATTGAAAGGTTTGCTCTAAATACTCTTTTTGTCTTACAAAAACTGGCAGCAGTATAGCAGTAACTGAGGTAGTTATTACATTGTAGTTTATTACCGCAAATAAGCTAATTATGCATCCATTATCAGGATTCAGACCGGATGAGGCGTGGGATAGGAGCTTCGCTGCGTTGTTCGGTCGTAACCACCCGTCGGTGTGGTGCGCCATCGAGTCACTGTAGAAGGATGCAGCAGCGGCGTCGACGACACTGCTGCAGAATGCACGTGGCCAGCCGCCGGCAAAGCATCTCAAGATGTCCACCCAGATTCTGCAGCGTCAACTGCACACCATCTGTGCAGCACGCATAACTATTACACTCTCCAATATACTGCATATATTGCTCTATGTGAAACATTAATGCATTTGGATATTTGCTATTTGACCATGTCAGCGATTGATGCTTATACACGAAATAGAACTTACACTCGGCAGCGCTATACATAGGGGGAATGTCCGGGTATGCAAAAAACACGGGGAAAACGTCCAGGGGGAACGTCCGAAAGGAGGGAGTGTCCGGGGGAGAAATGTCCTACACCCTCTAGCCTACAGTACGTGAAAGGCAGCAAAACGAAATCCAATATTCGAGTCGGAGTGCGACTTGGTTATCGACTGAGTAAGCGTTTGTCCATAAATTCGCGGAACACAACACCACATAAAATCGACGACTGAAACATGGAGGTCATGCTATACGGTCAGATTTGCGTATAGTCTGTAGGCTTACACTGCATAATAGAGAAGGAAGGGACAGCGCGGCAGACTGCGAAAGATCAATACCTGTAGTGTCGCAGATACATTTCAGTGGGCGCTCTCACGTTACCGGTATACTATGTTTGCGTCCACGGTCAGCAATGCATGCTGCACTCATTATACAGGTAAACTATGAAGGCCTAACTTACCTGCATGTTATACATATACGCAATTCGCATCATGCATTCGCGAAAGCTGAATGCACCGAGATATTCTGACAATATAATAGGCTATAACGGCTGATTGCCAGTACACGAATCTGTTTGTGCGTATATTAAGCAAAAGAATTACAAATATAGGCCTATTTGTATTTTTTACTGATTTATACCTAACTTTTACAGTCGTAACACACGGTTATTGGCGCACAGACGATAGACGGCAATGAACACAAGTTGACATTTTTATCGCGTTTTTGAACTGCACGATTATTACAGCTTCAGAATCTGCACATTACTGGAAATCTTAACACTCACCTTCGTTTTGTACGTTTATGATTTGCTGGCGTTTTTGCCCGTGTTGTTGACAGAATACCATCTTAACAAAAACGTTCGAACAGTTACAGTATAGGTAAACGTTCGTGTGTTAGCCTAAATGTGAACGCCTGATGTTTGTATAGAAATACTATTTTAAGCACAGGTATTTTTGTATATATGCTTTTAATTCATAAACTTCTGCCTGTTGATGGGTAATGTAAAAGAAAGATGGAGTGGACTGCAGCGCGTCGTCATAAAGCGACGAACGACGACGGCCGTGTCGTCGACTCGTCTTTGCAAATGACGTTTGAATTAATCGGCTACTGCAGGATGGTGCCTGTTGTCAACCACGTCACCTTGCAGCGGCTAATGAAGACCAGCGCCATCGAACGTCCGAGTCTTGAGTCAGACAGATACAGACTGAACGCTGAGCTGGTGCTCGACACGAATTCGACACATAAATCACAGCTGCAATCGCCGGGCGGTGGCGCGGCCGTGCAGTCGCGATTCTATGCATACCGAAATTGCTCATTAGCAAATTGCTGCGCACCAAGCTGACTTCACCCTATACGACGCTCGACCGCTGACTGACTGACGGACGGCACGGCTTTCGATCAAAACCTGAATCAAAATTAAGTTATCGCTGTAGCGAGGACGAGGCCCGTCGATCCGTGCTGCTGAAATACTGTGCAAAGTAATGAAAAGCCAGCGACAGTCCGGACGCGTGCTCTTCCAACAGTCATTGCTGTCACACTGCCACGATCCGACGAAACTTGCAACATTGACTCTTGACAATACATTATACAGAATAGAGTTCAATAGACAGCGTCGTTGGTCTATAAATGACAACGGAGTATTGCACGAAAAATGAACTGAGTGAGCATCGCAGCATACATTTTATGATATAATATACAAAAAGTAATGCAGCAAAGACATTTTATCGTAAATTTCTAATATTGTATCTAATCGTTATTAATTACTATTATTTATGTAGTTCCTAATTTTCATCTATTTTTCTGTCTTTTTTGTTGTGCTACCAATGTTGGTGAATAAAAGATTGTCATATTTATCAGTGTCTTTGTTAAATATTTATTGGCTCGCGACTGCTATAAACGACGCTTATTGTCAAACAGCGTGTCTGTATCTCACTCGGTCTGCGTCGACTGTCTGCAGCTCGGCTAGTGTACAACAGTCGCAAGCCACTTCTCCTACCGGCTTACAACAGTATTAATTGCGTTCTTATAACAATGGATTTCTGAAAATTTGGTCTGTAGAGATTTCCGTATAAAACACATTGACACATGCATGTAGGCCTAATATGATATGATCAAGTAAAAGTATAACGCTGCTATCATAATTCACTGCTAGATGTGCAGTTATTGGCAAGAGTAAGTATGGCGTGTATGTGTATGGTGTTCTTGAGCAACTTTATTCATCACATGAATGGTCATCACGTAAATGATATTTCAATAAAGAACTACTTAATTGATTAAGTACTGAACTAAAAATACAGGGATAAACAGACTACTGTTACAAGAGAACAATGCTGTCACAAAAGTCTGCAGAAAGCACTGAGCAAAAGAGTGCAGTTCGGTCGACGTTGACTGCAGCGGTGTGAGGCAGCTGCAGTCGTACATCGTTAGGCACGACGTCATAGGCGAGCCAGCGAGCGAGCGCTACCGCAGCTGCTGCAACTGACTGCTCACAACGCCGCCGCCGCCGCCGCCTGTCTGTCTCGGCCCACCCGCCCGATTATCATAATGCCGCCAGCTGCCTGCACAGCGGTGGGCGTTGACCGGCCTGTTATTATTTGATATCATAATTCGGCAGGCGTCGACTGACCAATCGGCGGCTCATATTGGGACGAGCCGGCAGCTGATTGAAGCGCTAGCGCGCCGGTTCGGCCGCAGACACACGACTCGACGCCGCTCGCTCCACGCAGCAACAGCACATCGCAGAGTGACTGCAGTCGATCAGCGACCACCAACCACGTCGACAATTCCTCGTCGACTGGCTTTCTTTATCGCATCACGCAACTACTACTAGACCAGCGTATACGTGCACTACTACTAGCGAAGTACTAGTTGCTGAAGTTCGCGGTGGTCTACGGCTGTGTATGTGAGACAGTGAAGCGAACAAACTCGAGGGCGGTGTTCGACAACGAAACTATTCACGCTCGACAGACGTGGCGGAAAGCAAGTTCTAGGTTAGCTGCGGGTTCGGACGAACGGACAGACGGACGCCGGTGCTCGCGAGATCAAGTAATTGAGCGGCGCGACGACAGCAGCACGCCAGCCGTGTCAGTGCGGGGTTAAACATCAGCTGCACGGAGAGCACACGGTCTGTTGGTCGACGGCGCGGGTCGGTGCCTGCAGTGCGGCGCAGATCCGGTGCATGCCGGGATGCCCTCGCGCCGGAAGCAGCAGAAGCCGAGACACGTCGACGCTGAGGAGGGCGATGATGACGCAGTCCAGACTCGACCTCCGCTCGACGACCAACGCGACCACGACCACGACCACGGCGACGCTGGTAAGTCCGTCTACTCAGATCTAAGCTTATATAGGTACTTCCTGTCACATGTCTGTCTGTATGGACGCCATACGGACCGATAGTAGATAGGCTCCATACGAATACGTTACACTGCCGTCGCAAGTTTACGTTTTCGACTAAAATATTTGCTAAATATTCACCGCCTAAATATATCACAGAAATAAACGCAGCAGCAGGGTTTATATGCATACAGTTCTGTTTAAAAATATACGTTAATCCATGAAGGAGAAAATTGCAAAGTGCATTAAAATAACAACATGCTCAAACAGTTGTTGACCGTAACGTGCACGTGTAGTGCTTTGTCTATACTGCTTGATGGCTTTATATTTTTGTACACACTGAATAAGTTCTAAACGAATACAATTTTTTGCTGGCTGCTGCAAAAAGAATGAAAGTGTTTATTTCTTCTAAGAAGCTTCACGCTAAAAAAAACTTGCGTCAGTGCGTCGTTTATTTATTTTTTTCTCTTTCCTTATTATTAATTGCATGTGTGTATACGTATGTGTTAACCTATCGTTCTTTCGATGAATAAAGATGCATATATAAAGATTAAAAAATCCCAAAATTGGTGCCAACTTTAGTTTTTTTGCAGATAGGCTATACACATTTTGCGCTGATCGGCGTAATTAATTAATTCGCCATCAATTAGTATCTAGTTGGCTACGACTGGTTAGAAATGTAACGTAACAACACGCGCCGGTCCTGTATGTGACATGTTCAACCTATCAGTTCCTGCAGGGAGGACTTGTCACGCATGCATGACTTGCTACCGTCGGTCCGTCGTGACTATGTCCCATGGCACCGCGCTATATCCGCCGTCCCGGTTACTGCGTGTCTGACGTAAATGCGATTGGAACGACAGACAGCAGTTGCAGGTGAACGCGTGTCCGCTCTAACTTGCATCAGCAGGGTCCGACGAGACCGAAACTTGTCTCGGCTCGGTGATTAAGTGGTTCAGTCAGCGTGGACGGCGATCCAACGAAAGACTTCATTACGTCTGCTGCCGTCGTCGTCGTCGTCGTCGTCGTTTCGCTGACAGGCCGCCGCCGAGCATGTCGGCTTATCACAGGCGACGTTGATCGCCGCGCAGCACAGGGACATCTGACCTTCCACCTAGCGAACGACGTCGTCACCAGTCTACGTAGTACGGACGCCGTTCACGAGAAGCAGATAGGCTTAAATAGAAACAAACACCTAATTGCAATACACCAGTGGCGGATTCAAGAGGGCGGCCGCCCCCCATATTGACTGAATGCGTCTAAAAAATGGTGAAAATTTTGCACAAAAATGCATCATTTTTGCTTAAAATTAAAAAAAATTCTGCGGAAGGGCAAAGCCCTCTCCACAGATCCCACACCTACCCTTTCGCTTCCTGTTTTCAAGTTCTGGATTCCCCGCTGCAATACACCAAAACACAAAAGTCATTTGCTGTCTGTGGACTTTTATAAGAGCAACAGCAATCTCGTAACTTTTATTAGCACAAGGAATCATACAAAATTAATCTGAATGAAAATTGTGAAAATCAATCTGCACTAAGCCTACATCATAAAGCCAACTTAAGTGTTTTAGAGTGCATTGCCAAGCGAATTATGTAAGTTTGTGTAAAGCAATATTTTACTCTGTAAATACGGTTGGTGAAAACAAAGCAGTAATAACGTTCCTTTCGACGTATGGCAGAGCAGCGAATTAGAAACACAACTATAGTTTACTGCTCATTGTTCTGTGCTGCAAAAACTTAATGTCCGCTATAGCATGACATTTATTGCCGTTGCTCTATCGACTTTGCACTTCCACGCCCAAAGCCATCTACATTATTTATTGTATATATATAGTCTACATGGCCATAGATTGTATACCCAGGCCTAAAACCGCTGCATGCTTCGCGAGAAATAAGACGCCGCTCACCGATGTTCTAAAAAGTTCCTATAGTGAACGAGTAATTCTTTCTAATAAAAAAAACAAACAGAGTAGCAATTGCCTGTTATTGCAGTACATGGAAATTCAAGAATTTTGAAATTTGTATGCAACGTATTTTTGTGTTTAATTTCTTACAGTATTATAAATAGGCTTTTTTCATACGGTAATTCGCATTTCTACGAGAGAAAGATTCAGAATATGCGCAGCATTGTTTAACATGTTAGAGCAAGTGTCACTCAGCAGATCGAGTTACTGTATATACCACGCAGCCTTTTAGTATTCAGCAGCCATTTAGGAATTAATTTGGTTTTGCCGATACGAATTCACACTCGCATATATAATTCACCGCATTAATGATGTCTTTATTTCGTATACATAATGCGCCGAAAAACATGCATTCGATGTAGGTTTATCGGTTCTCCGACTGCAGACTCTTTTTCTGTAAGCTGAATTTTGAATACTGCGAAACGAATCGGACATTCAAAGTAAGTTTCTTAATTTGGTGCCCACATGAAATATATTTAATATTTGTTCTTTGTTTGTTTTATCGCTTGTTCGTTATTTATTCACAACAAAATATCAACACTTTCCCATAATCAATTCAGCAGTGCCAAACCGCAGCAGGTCTGCTGTACCTATGAGCAGTGAGCGTCGATTTACGTTGCGAATTAATGATTTAAGGTTGCTTCAAAGCGTACAAACGTCTGGGTCAATCTGTACCTATTATGAGCTTGTGGTACACTCATCGCGCCTGCATAGCAACAATGCCGTCTAACGGACAATGTGCCTGATGTCTTTGGACGATGTTGACCGCATCGTCTTCTGTTCCATCTCCAAGCGCTGCTTGCCTGGCTGCTGCTGCTGCTGGTTGCTGCGGTGGCGCGTGACGTAAGCAAACAAACTGTCGATGTTGCGGTGATTAGTAGCATACAACGAGCAACGTGGGCGGGCGATCTGCGGCATGACACACGAGCACGCATGCATTCATCCCGCATGACATCCATCTACTCCGCCATACGGTACATCGAAGTGACGTCAGAGTTCAGCGGATGTCGGACCATTATCGCCGCGTTTCCGGGTTGCAGCATTAGCAGCCGTCGAAATATACGCTCTAACAGTCGGTCATTCATTCGTCAGGTCACAATTTCGCGTGTCATGGGGCGCCTCCTGCCAAAACTCTCATGCATCTGCAGGCAGCTAGCCAGCCAGGAGGCTACGTTTCAGAGCGGGCGCCGGCGACCGACGGACCGACGGAGACGGGCAATCAATCGGTCATCGGGCGAGCGTGTAGCGGTCAGGACGGAAGGACTGACGGCGAGCGATTTCCGTCGCGTCACGGCTTTTAGCCTCTGACCCCTTGTAGTCTGACCGGCACGCCCCGTCCATCGATGCCATGTCCACAGCGCCGCCGCTGGCGCCCATACAAGCGCACTGACGTGCCGCGCGTCGAGTAACTGCATTCAGTCAATTTCATTCTATTTAGAGACTTCATCAATGCATGTAGAGGCCTATAGATATTTTTTTTCAAAAGTACCGCAGAGCAATGACATCTGATGCATGCTTTTGCTTTTTATTTGTTGGCTTTGTTAGCGTTTTATGGTGAATGAAAAATTTTGGTTAAATGGCTAACGCATGGCATGTCGCTTACGCTATAAAAAGTAGATGGTAGAAGACAAAAATTACGATTTGCTTAGCAGCTCGCACAACAAGTGCACCGTATTCACAACAAATAACCATTTCCTGTTGGATAATCCACCCAGTTATTTATTACATCAAAAAGCAGTCTGTTGTGATATTATACTTTTGTGCAACTAGTTTCGTTTGGGAGTTTTGCGATGAAACAATTTCAAAAGAAACAAAGCGTCGCTAGATATTATTGCAACAACCGCTGAAACTTTTGTTCTGTATCAGATGCGATGTAAACGTGAAGTCATCAATATTGCAGAGTGTTGCTTCCCGGGCTTCGATAACAGCCTCATCGCCGAGTTACAATAGATAGTTAGATACACGGACGGCATGCTTTAATTACAGTTATCTTTAAGTCAACGTGATCACTGTGTTCAGAGAAAAAAAGTTTTTACGTTTAATCAACCTTCGTATGTCTTTCTCTGTGTGGTGGTTGACACTAAATACCGCTGAGCGTGAAGAGAAGCGGTAAATGTCTGCCTGGTTGACAGTGACTGTCTGCAGTTCGGCTGCTGCAGGCCAGCAGCATTCTATGATTAATTTCGATATGCATGCAATCGGTTGCTGTGTCATTGGTCACCAGTCAGTGTATAGCGACTTCATTAACATGGTCCGATGTCGTCCAATACACCTGCGTCTGCATGTCGTGTGTTGTTATGGTCGTGCTACTGAGGCTGTGTGATGCGGGTTGATAAATGGTCGTTGCCTCCCGGTGGACCAGACCTGCTGCATGCCCGATATAGGCGCGGCGTCGGCACAGTTTAATTACCGCAATGGTTTATGCGTGCGGCTGCAGTCTCGGCACCTGATTAACGCAGCTCGCAAATCAGTCTGTTCATGCTGACTATGAAGCTGAAGTTCGTTACACTCCGGGCCACGGCTATAGGAAACAAAACAACGTGACTAGACCTATCGGTCGTTGACGTTGCATTCTAGTCTATTTTTCTCTTTTTTTTCTCTCTGCGGTAGTAGTCTATGTTTCTCCGCTACTAAGTTTATCTTACTGTTTTTGTTTCTCTTCTCAGTTATATCAATTTATTTGCAAGCTGCAAATCGATTACTTTCGTGCTTTATACTATTAGCCTACTTAGCTATCGAATGTTTTTGTAGTCAGCAGTCAGCAAAGCATTTTGCGTATCTTTTCGTGCTCTTCAGCAATTAATAGAAGACAGCGTTACTGCAGCACGCATAGTCATAATACTGTAATCAATACATTTAATGTGAGCACTTCAGATAAACGTGTGTAGGCCTACGCGGTAAAACAGAAGAGTCAGTTGGGCTGGTGAATTAGAGAAATACTGACAATGTGAGGTCTGGCGTCGGTGGCCAAAATGTGAAATGTGACTGTGAAGATGTCACCGTGTCAGTAGAAGAAGATGCAGCAACACTGCTAGCCGCCATAGCACGCCGGCGCGGCGCAGCTGCAGCAGCTGCGGTTATCAGTTGACGGGCGAGCGCACACGCCGGTTGTATAGCGACGACTCGGCGAGGCCGGACTAACGTTTGCGGAGGTTCGGATCCTATTGCCCCGGGCGTCGTTTAGCACTCGTCTATCGCGCGACGTTTCAACGACCGGCGCGCTCTCCTCGAGATGAAATATTCGGATTTTATACGTTTATTGTACTCCTGGGAGACGCTCCCAGTCCCGGGCGACGGCGGGCGGATAATCTGCGCAATGCATATACCGTCAATTAGTCACGCGGGGCACCGGAGTATGTGCGCTTGGCTGGACGCAGCGTCTGCAAGACTTATGATAGCGCGCTCGTTGGCGTCTCTCGTCTTCCGTCCGCCAGCCGGTGTCACATTAAAATGTGTTCCCCATTAAAAATCCGCCCGGGGAGAGATAATCACGAATTCGATATGTCTCCGCCTTATTAAAATATCATCATCATCATCATCGACAACCGTGGGCTCAATGCCCGTTGGTGTCTGACGCCATTCTTACTATCGCTGCCCACCGCTGCCTATCTAGGGC
>Ga0209671_1006942_pt1 | contig 11686 bp, 14 predicted proteins | sample WorMetHERISLAND2_2_FD_187401 | JGI IMG/M metagenome (GOLD analysis project Ga0209671, IMG submission 187401) | Marine gutless worms symbiont microbial communities from Max Planck institute for Marine Microbiology, Germany - Olavius geniculatus... | ecosystem: Host-associated > Annelida >...
GTGTAATTTAGAACGCAATGATCCGTGGACAGGTTGATAACCTTTGGCCTATGCATGACTTGCTCAATGCTTGCTTTGTTCATAACTTAGGGATGTTAGTTATATGCGAATATGCGATTGCATATTTTGCCAAAAACCCGCATATCGCATATTTTCCCGCATATGATGGCATTTTCAGAATCGCATATGCGAAAATTATGCCGCATATGCAAAAATTCGCATATACGCCACATATTCCGCATATGCGATCGCATTTTTTCAGCATTTTTCTTGTCCAACGTTGTTTTAAGACTGCTAATATTTTGGCGGCAAACGATTACCGGTACGATGCAATTATACTTTGAATAAATTGAAGTAAAAAATGTCAAAATGTGCAGAAAAGGCCTATTAATGACCATAATTTTGATTCTTTGTCACTCGAATTTGCATATGCCGGAAATATGCGGAAAAATATGCCGCATATATGCCGCATATATGCGCCGCCTATTTTGCCAAATTCCGCATATTTTCCGCATATTTTGCCTCCAAACTTTCCGCATATTTTAAGAAAATTTTCCGCTATAAACCAACATCCCTAATAACTGAACGTTACGTTACGTGACATACCGGAGTCCACACGCAGCCGTTCATACTTTGACCGCGTATCCTCCAGTCGAATTTCCTGGTCATTGAAGTACTGTAACAAAATATCTTTCGTGTCCGGCGGCAGTTGCTCTAACTGCTCTGCAGACAGCGGTAACGACATAGTTGCGAAGACGAAGCTATTATTTCAAATTCAATCCTAATACAAATTCACAACCACATTTCGCCAAAACAAAGTTGCTTTGTGCTCGACAGTTATCTAGCTAAACTATTACCAAGAATAGCCCAAAAATAGCAAAATCTAGTATAAATATTGCGTTATGTTATACTCGTATTATTCAATTTCATAACCGAGTTTCGATATAGATAGTTACAACCACACCGCACACACTTATGTTTCCGGTATAACCGGAATTCGTTTTATTTTGGGTTTATTGCATAATTATATCGAAAATGGATGGTGCTCACTGCAAACATTTATTAGAATCAGAAGACAGTTTGCTGATGGTTGACGTAGATGTAGTTATCATCGGTGCCGGCATTTCTGGCCTGTCTGCTGCCTACCACATTCAGAAGAAAGACTCCGGGATTCGCTTGGCTGTACTAGAAGCCAAAGGTGAACAACAGAGTATTTTTATCGTTAACTGATTAGCTGATGAAAAGCATTGCTTTGTTATACTGACATAGCACTACTGCTACCATGAAATGTGTAAGACCAGTCGAAATGTAACTGCCATTTTGCCCCCTGCTGATTCGCCCTGTGGCTCTTTCGCCTCCTGGCTCTTTCGCCTTCTGGCTGATTCGCCTCCTGCCTTGTTCACCCCTTGGTTCCTTCTTCTTTTTCAGTAGATGGTCAAACTTCAGCTTGTTGAAGACTCCAGACCATGTCGGGTAGTTGACAGTGTGAAGTGTAGAACGTTCGGTATAACCTCATACTGAGGATAGTTTTAGCATGATGACACAGGCTTGTAGCTGGATTTTTCGACGCAGTCACATTTTTCCCGGATTTTTCTACAAAAGATGGTTAGACTCTAGATAGCATTTTCCAATAATTGAGCTAGAGGTTTGGTGGAGAGCTGTAAGTGTGGTACGGCGCAAAGCCCATCCACTAGCCATTTTTGTGCATTTCAAGCTCTAAAATTGCATCTGGTGGTGATGTTTTTAGTTATTATTATACTGTGTTTCCTGATTTTGGCTGATGTGGAGAGGGCTCAGTTGAACCCAGCTCAGTCTGAAGCCATCAAACTGCCTTTTTGGCTAGAACAGTTGGGTGTGAATATATATTGTAATAGATCGTGTTGGCGGTCGTACCATTGGTCAAACGCTGAAAGCCGCATTCGGTCCCGACACTTGGGATCTTGGTGCTCAGTGGGTTGGAAGGTGCGTTATCTCACACTGTCATTATAATATTGTGGCGTTACAAAAAGTGACTGCTTTTTTGTACTATTCATGTGTACCACATTATTTTGATGAAACTGTCATTTCATCAGATATGTGGCAGAGGCACATTTTAACCTCAGAATAAAGTGATGGCAAAATTAGTGTTGTTATAGTTATCAAAATTGTTTTTTAGCAATATTGAACCTTATCGAAACCGCGGTTTTAGGCTCTCTATTGGTGGCTTCGGTTTTTCGGTTTTGTTAAACGTGACTTTGAAGGTCACTGACAACTAGTATGGTTGGCTACATATGTGATACTTTGCCATTATGTTCTCAATATGCACATTTATATATGTTAATACTGCTTTTACTGTTTAACTTTTTGCAGCTAGTCAAAGTGGATTGATTCTGATTTCTAGCTGGTTGCTGTGTTGTAACAGTTCTCAACCAGATGTGATGCGGCTCATAGAAGATCTTGATTTATCAGTCTATTCACAGTACACTTCTGGTACAAAGTTGATGCAGCTCTGTACCAGTGGTTCAAGAGTGTCTCGTTATACCTCTGAGATTCCCGCTCTACCTTTGCTTTCACTCATCGATCTTCATTTGTTTATGCGTAAGGTTCGTCACTGCAGTTGTATGTTTTAGGGTAGTCTGCTTGCTTTATAATTTTTTACCATCCCTTTATACTTGATACATTTTATCTCATGATTCTGTGACTATTATACTGATATTTGAGATGCATTTTTCTCTACAAAATTACTCACTACAAAGGTGATTCAATACAATACTACCACCTTCAAGAAGTTAAGGTTTAATTTAGCTTTTTGTGCATAAAATTTAGTTCGTTTTTGTCTGAGTTGTGCATTGATTTAATTAATGGTGATGATTTGCTGGTTTTGAAATGCATTTTAGCTACTGGTGTTTTTAGTGTAATAGAATGTTGAGAATTTTTCATTAGTCAGAAAATGACTGGTTTATTGAAAGTGTAAGATATAGCAGAAATAAAATTAGTTATTTCTTTATGTTTTTCGATGTGGGATGCCATTTTTTCATCAGCGTATTTGATGTTTTATGGTATTAAATTGAGCAGATTGGTTTTTTCATCAGAAGATATTGCAAGGATTACAATAGCTTTAAGTTTGAAACTTTGCACATTGGTAGAGTGTGGTGTAAGATTGATTTCTGTACATTACTTTTGCCCATGGCCAACGCTTTGCAAGGGTCAACTGCTAACTTGGCTTATATTGTGCCAGGTGGAAACTATGCGGAAAAGAGTCAGTGCTGCTGATCCTGCAAAGTGTCCTTCAGCTTCAGAGTGGGATTCCATCACACTGGAGCAGTTCAAACAGGCAAACCTTTGGACAGAAGGTGGAGAGATATTTTACCAGCGTTGTGCTGTACTTTGTTCGGTGTTAAAATAATGTTACAGTGAGCAATCAGTTTGTGCTTTTTCAAACTTGCTTCATCTAGATGAAACTTCACCAAACTTTCCACGATTAATTACCACCACAATGTTACAGAAAATTTTACATAGACAGATAGGTCCATTGCATGTGAGGCTGGGAGCTCATCCCGTTTTTGGTGCTTTGAGTCAGTGAGGGTTAAAACTAATAAAGCATGCATCCAACCCAAGTCTGCCAGATGGCTAGCTCTGTTAAGTTAACGGCCAATGCCTTTAACCAACTGCATCGCTAACTTGGTATGCCAGCAATTCTGCTAACAGGGCCTACTGTTATGCAGAACTCACTGTTTCTTTCTTATCAGTGGCTGTAACCATCGCCAGTACTCATTTTTCCCACTCATGGAGTGGGAATTCCAGCTATTTTGTTAGATACCTTGAGTAATATCCATTGGTTTCTCCTCTTGAAGTTTGCGAAAGCTTCCAAGAGGTTCTGTCGACCTTGAGGTCTGTTGGGGTTGTGCATTGGGCCCATGAAGTGGCCCAATGCACAACCCCACAGGGTTGTGCATTGGGCACAGGGTGGCCGCTTATGTGGTCACCCTCCCTGTAGGTAAAGGTAAAGGTAAAAGGTGGGTTGGCCAGGCTGAGTTGGCTCAGTTGAATATGCAGACGGCATACCCGTAAATGGCCATCCATTTCAGTTTCAACCTGGCTGAATGTCGATTAACTTCCTTCCTGTATCCAATGATGTTATCATTCGGTTAGGCCAACTTTTGTTAAAGAGTCTGCATTAACTATCATATGAAATCAGTGATCTTGTTGTTCATTGTTTATGCCAGTGAGTAAGATAATATTATATTATACATTATATGAGAATTGATGTAGTGCTCAGTCTGTCAGAATGAGTTCATACGGTATCCAGTTAAGTATTGGCTTTAATTTATGCCATAATTGTCAGTCAGATTACTGGTCAGATATAATAAGGCTAATAGCATAAAGCACGATGATTGTACGTCAGTCATGGCATGTAAAACAGTAGGCTAGCATTCTGCCAAATTAATCCTGGCCGGTGTTGTATCTGTTGCTGCAGCTGCTAAGAAGACAATTGATGCAGCCGTTCGAGTCATTTTTGGCACAGAGGTAGTGCACATGTCCCTTCTCTACTTCTTGGCATACGTCTCAGCTGCTGGTGGGCTGGACTCGTTGTTGAGCAGTTGTAAAAAGTCAGCTGGCCAACAGTTTCGAGTTGTGGTATGGTTTTTTGTTAGAGCTGTTGAATTAGTTGTTGTTGTTGTTGTTTTCTTCTGGCACTCGATCAAGGATCTGTTGAATTAGCACGTTAGTTGTCAGTGATGTTGATAATTTAATTGATGTTAAATAAGTAAATACTGTTACAAATATTTAATCCACTGACATTAATTGCATGAAGCAGTAGCACCACTGTACAACATAACTGCCCAAAATTGAACTGCGGTCTTTTGGTGAACGAATGATCATACTATTATTGTGGTTGCAATACTATCAAATTTCTGGACAACGTACATTTCTACACTAGTGATGACTTCTTTTTTGTAGGCTCTCTGGATTGATCTATTTGTCAAAAAATGCTAAGTTTCTAATTTTCAGATTTTTTTATCTATATTATAAAAGTTTGCATTTTCAGGCTTATGAATTACAGCATTGTGCCCTGGAGGAGTTAAGTTTGTGTGTTATTTTTTGGCTGATATTTTAGACCTAAGGTAGAGAGTTATTAGTAAGTCGGCTGTGTAGGGCGGAGCATGGCAGATATGTGCGCAGCTTAAAGAAGTCATAGGCCAGAACAGAGTGCAGCTGAGTACGCCAGTTACTGCTATACATCAGGTATCTGTTGTGCTAGCTCAGGGTGTGCATTTGCACAATATGAATTCGATTTGCTATTTAGTTCTGTTGTGAAAAACCACTGTTTTTGGCTTGGTTTCGATTATGCAAAATTCACCACAGTTTCGGTTTTTTGGTTCAGTTTTTCAGTGCCTGATATTTATTGCATGCACTACTGTATTATACTACTGGCGCTGTACAGGCATTTAGTATGACCTAATATTAGTGCTAATGTTTACTGCTGCAAGCCATCATTTGAACTTTTTTTTAAATCATTCATGTTCCAGCAAGCTTTTCAGCTTTTCAACTGCTTTTTAGTTTTCTTCTATTTGTTACTTAATTTAGTCTCATTTTTTCAGCAATTCTGTTTGGCTTCTCTATTAACAAGTAACCATAGTTTACTTGTTAATAGAAAAGCCAACAAATAGAAAAGGTTGTTTTTGTGATTATTATTATTATTGTGATTATTATTTTTTTTTATTTATTGATAGATTTGTGGACCGACTAACCGACCGACTGGCCAATTAATAGTATCACTAAGTCAGTCATATGAATGTAATGTTGGGTTCATTTGTTATGTCAGGACTCAAGTCGTGATGTTGTGACAGTGACAACATCGGTTGGTCGGACGTATTGCTGCAAACAAGTCATCATAGCCACGCCTCCACAACAAGCTCGTATGTTTGCGTCTCACTAGTGATGTGCATGTGACTTTTTTCAAGACCAAGACCAAGAATTTTTTCTCAAGATCCAAGATCGAAGCTTTATTTTTTCCAGATCAAGACCGAGACTTCTCTGTCATGACCAATACCAAGATAAGACCAAGAGTTTATTTTTTTTTGTAAGACCTTGGTCTCAAGGACTGCATCATTGCATCTTACCCAAACATAGCGCCTCAGATTCAGTGAGTTTCTCGCTGACATTGTGCGCTTTATAAATTAAATTTACTTACTTACTTACTTGCTTACTTAGTTGCCTAGCAACTATGTTTCAGGTACGTATAAGTATTAGTGTGATTGTTATAGTAATAATAAAAGACAATGGTTATGGTGCTGTCGTCATGGCACTGCCATTGTGAGAGTTTACCTGGTTCGTCAGTGGTAGAAAGGTGTTAGATGTGTCAGAAGTTTTGGAATTTGTCTAGAAAAAGTGCATATCAGTGAATAACATGTCTCTCTACCACTAACCATCACTAAGTTGTTGATGCTTAAAATTGTCCAGTTTTTTGGCCCACGCTGTGTGATACATGATTTGTGAAAATTTCTTGTATGAACTGCTTAAAAATCAGTGTTTTTGTCATAAAGCCATTATACATGCAAAAAGTGGAATAATAAATGAGAATACAACTGTAAAGACCGATCATTTAGCTTTGTGCCAGCTTTGCTTTTGAATACGTTTTTGCTAAAAATACATTGATTGTCGTTTGTCCTGATGTGGGTTATTTTTGAATTGTTTAGATTGATTTATGGCTTCTGTTGCAGTTGGTTTGGAGTATAAACCTTCACTGCCGGTTATTAAGCAACATGTGTGGCAACGGATGGCAGCTGGCTGCATCACTAAAGTCATTATAACATACAAAAAGGTAACCGACGGCGAATGTTATTCAGTGTTGTATTGGATAACTCAGTCTATCGTATAGGAATGTTGTAATCAGTCAATCTATGAAAACACATTTATATGATGCCATATGTCACCAACTAATCAGAGGAGCAGGATTGCATGTTTACACATATATATACTTTTGAATACTTTTGTGTTTTTAATTTTTTAGCCATCCTCACATATCGTTGGCTATTTTTCATGTCTAACCATATTTAGCTACCAGTTACTGAAATGGTTTGGTGCTAGTTTGCATTTGTTATACGTTTGTGTTACATTCTGTGAAATGCAGTGCTGCATATTACTACACTGTGTCTCAAAAAAACATCCCCGACATTTTTGACTGTAACTTGAAAACCAATTAACAGATTTTGATAATTTTTGTTATGAATATTCCTGATACAACTTGCCATCAAATGAGACACAGTGTAAGTACCGGGAAGCGAAATATTTTCAGAGCTATTCAGATATGTCTTTCAGTGTCGTCAAGGCCATGATATCGCAGTCTGGCATTTTAGATTTGTAATGCTGGTTGATCAATTGTAGGCTGTCATCTAACTTGGGAATGATATTTTTATATACACTGTGTCTCAAAAAAACAAGCACAATTTTTTGTCATAATGTTGTCAAATGTTTACCAACATTGATAATTTTTGGCACAAATGTGGCCAAAGCAGTAGAATTATGTAAGATGCCCTCATTTTCCACCTCACCTAATTCATGTCAATGCATTCCATGACTTCACCCTGCATTGTGTCCATATAATTTGTGGTATACTTTGGGCATACATTTTGACAGTTTTTAATTGAGTTGATGTACATATTCATAGTTCTGCTAAAAAAAATCACATTTTAGTTTATTGTGTGCGCTTAATTAATTTGTTAGAACGTTTACTGAAGACAGCATGAGATTTTGCTATATACACCATGTCTCAAGAAATTTGACCCTTGTTACATTTTCAAATAGCTTTTACAATCTTGGCTCAGTACAGACAAATTATGGTGCAGTGAATTCTCATTCAATCAGCAAATAATTTTGCTTGTTGCTTTTTGAGAAATATTAAGAACAGAGTACCAGTTGAGGTTTTTGTGTGGCACGTGCAGTAGAGAGCAAATAAGCGGTAGTATATTTATAATGCAATGGAAAGATGCATTGTGTTTGCAGGCGTTCTGGCGTGCAGCTGGTTTGTCTGGTGAAGCAGTAGTGAATGGTGGAAAGCCATCATCTCGTGACTGTGACAGTGGACCTTTATGTCTGGTCTTTGACTGTACGTCGTCATTCGGCAATGCAGCTCTGGTGGCATTCATTGGAGGAGACCTACACCTGCAGTATCAGTCATTGATGGTTGCTATTATTATCGTTTTTGTTGTAAGATAGCATAAATTATTTACAGTGCTTAATTTGCAGAAAGAGAGATGGCGATACTGTCAGTTAAGATGCCGAGATCAAGGGGCAATCAGAGTGGAGGCAATTAGCAGGAGGTGTCCTTTTCTGCAGCTGATCCGGGGAGCGTCGTACCAGCACTTACTAGACCTTGAATATTTGTTATAATGCAGCTGTCAATGGTTGAATTGTTGCAGTGCAGCAGATAGTGTGGCTTGGTAGTCTAGCGGTAGCATGAGATTGCTGGATCAACTCCTAGCCGTTGCACTGCCAGGTAACAACTCTGGGCAAGTTGTTCACACGTATCTGCCTCCATCACTAAGCAGTATCATAATGCTCGGAAAATGACGATAGTATATGGAAGAGGTTTGGCTCTCCACTGATATAGCTGAGCTGTGTTTGCACTGAGTTCTGGCTTAGGGCCATTTAAACAGAGTTGAGCACTGATCTTAGAGTCACAGAGCTGTGAAAGAGCATGGGGCCAGTTTAGTTACATTTAACAGATACAGTTACAGTTGCTGACAATAGTCAAACATTAGCAAATAGATATGGGCCTGCCTAAACATTGCAGATCATCACAGATCAGCTGAGATGGCACTCACTACTCCTAAACCCTAAGTCTAACCCTAATTCTAACCCTAACTGTAACCCTACTTCTAACTCTACTCCTAACCCTAACCTTAACTCTAACTCTAACCCTTACCAGCTCTGCTATCTCAGCTGATCTGTGGTCATCTGCAATTTTTAGGCAGACTGAATAGAGACATATTAAATGTTCAGTGAAGTAAGATAAGATGTGGTTTTATTTGTCGTTGAAGCCAGAAGAAAGGAAACAAGCAGTGTTGGCGCAGTTGTCGGAACTGTTTGGATCTGAGGCGTTGACTCCACTGGACTATTGTGAGAAGAACTGGACCGCTGAGCCGTACTGTAGCGGTGGACCTGTCAGTGTCTGTACACCTGGTGCTATGGTATATGCTGCTGAGGCTCTACGAGCACCCTTTGACAGGTTACTTGCTCTACCGTTGTTGATGAGGTTTAATGTGGCATAAGTTTTTTCAGTGCGGTTTTTTTGAGCTGAGGGGCGCTGACGTTTGTCAAGGTTTGCACTTAAAGTGTATAGCAATTCTCGAGAGGGAGGGGACGATTTTTAAGTCTGCAGGGAGGCCTGCAGTATTTAAGCAATGATAGCACCATTTTTGGTGCTGTTCGCAATGTCTTTTTGTTGATGTGGGAGGGCTTTGACGTTGGGGGTTGGAAATTGTGCACCTAGACTAGTACTAGTGTGTCCCGGATAATAGATGCTATTTTTTCTACTGCAGCACTACCACAAACATTGACCGTAATGTAAGCTTACAAATTCTTTCCGTTCGTGTACACCGTGTGTGTATTTAACTTAAATTCATATAACTGAAGCCTGTTTCAGTCTTGATGCAGTAAAATATTCATAGCTCATACTGCTGCAGAACTGATTTAAGGCAGCTGTGAATTTCAGCTATACTTTAGCAGTAAAGGGTTAAAGAGCTTTAAAAATGTGTGAGTAGCTTCATGGAAACCTATAATAGAGCCACAGAGCGTGCGTGGGATCAGACAGTGCTACTGCTACCCAACATAGGTGAATGCCTTAACCCTAGTCACAGTGTTCAATTTAACTATTCTGAATGGATAGAAGGCTAATTTGATCTGCGTGTTTTTATTATATACCAAGAGGTTTTGCCTGCCCACAGGCAGTCATGCATCCCAGTAATACCATTTGATACAATCCAGTTGGAATCAACAACCTGTTGATCCTAAGTCCAGCATCTTTACTGTTCACTATCAAGCCACTTAAATCCACTTTTCTCGATGATGAAATGTAGTATGGCATCTTTCCAGTTTGATTTGTGTGCTGTATAAATTTTCTTATGCGCACTGTGTAACCTTCTACCGCGGTTCGATTCCGACCCTTCCCCTCGGTCTCCTCTCCACCACGGCGGTTATCATCTCGTTGACCGGATGGGATCTGGACGGTATCCACAGAAGACAAACCCGGCTCAGTGGAAAGCCAATTTCCCATCGGCGGTGTCGGGGTCCTATCGTGCTGAAGATTGCCGTCGAACAGATCGCAGAGAAACAATGCGGTAAGCTGTTGCTATCAACTTATGTTGAAAAGCGGCTGCCGATGGTACACTCTCTTAATGCAGACAGAAACGGCAAACACTCACTGTTCTTGTCGGTCGGCGGTAAATATGTATATAGACTCTGGTAGAGAATTTAATACGGGGGTCTTTATATTTTATGTTTTTACCGGTCTTCAAAAAATGCAGGGGCGGTAAGTCTCTTATTAACTAGTGAGGTTTTATCAGTTACCACGGACTTTCTGACTGGCGGTACCTTTAAACCGTGCTTACGTCGACCGTCGCGGTAGCTACTATTATCTAGAGGATTTTATAGTCACACGTTACCACGAACTTTCTGAACGGCGGTAAACGATTTAACGTTTAAACCGTACTTATATCGGCCACCCGCGGTAACGTTCTTCAGTCCTCTTAAGCCTATCTTCTTATTAGTCCGTTAAATCGTCGAAGTGAAGACGGTAGATGATCTCTGTCGTTTCTGTAGGTTTGCTGTTCCAGCGGTAAATGAAGAATTGTTGTGAAGAAGAGAACGTTGCAGGTCTTCGTTGACGTCGACAGTAAGTTGTCGTTTTTCAATGAAGAATGAAGAATCGTCGCGGTAAGATGACGAAGAGGATCGTTGTTGGTGTTGACGGTAAGTTGTCGTATCGATGAAGAATGAAGAATCGCCGCGGCAAGATGATGTAGTGGGTCGTCGTTGATGCTGACGGTAATCTGCCGTTCCGGCGAAGATGAAGTCTTTGATGAATCGTTGATGGTGTTACCGGCGGTTGTTGGACTTAGTCTCTTCGACGTACAGCTTCCCATCTCCACCCACTGTACCACCATCTACCTCTATTCCAGTGAACACGGATAGGTCGGCAGGTGTTGATGGTAGTGGATGTTGAAATTGGTGTTTTGTGGTTTTCTGTCGCGGTACACTATCGGCGGATGTCTTACCGGCGGATCCTGCCAGTCCTCCTTTCCGGACGGTTCGGGGTCATGTTAATTTTTGTCTCCGCGGTAGGTTTTGGTTATGGGTTGAATTACCACGAAGTCGGACCGTTTTGGTTGCCCCTTACCATTTGGATGGGTTACCGTTTTACCGGCGGTGGAGTTTTGCTGTTTGTCTGGCGGTTACCGGCGATTCCGGTCACCGTTCTTTTACCGGCGGTCGGTTGGCGGTAAGTTCCCAGCAGCAGCAGCAACGAGATGTGCTCTCTTCTGAGTCTGTTCAAAGACTGAGCCCGTTAGCGATTTTTCGCGAATTTATAGGGGGCACGAATGCACATTTAAATAGAGACTTGTAGCACATTTTTCGTGGCTGCCCGCACGCACTCGTCGCACGCACCTGCAACTGGCAAGGCGCCATCTCCAAAGGTATTTTT
>Ga0209671_1006945_pt1 | contig 11685 bp, 10 predicted proteins | sample WorMetHERISLAND2_2_FD_187401 | JGI IMG/M metagenome (GOLD analysis project Ga0209671, IMG submission 187401) | Marine gutless worms symbiont microbial communities from Max Planck institute for Marine Microbiology, Germany - Olavius geniculatus... | ecosystem: Host-associated > Annelida >...
CCGCCGTGGTGCAGCAGAATGGTGGACATATCGAGCACAAATTCTAAACATTGATTTCATGACTAAATCAGACTAAGTGTTATAATGTGGTTGTAATTTTATGTGCATTTTGTTCTGTTATTAAGCATCATGAACTATTACCGATCGCCATTTGAAGCAATATGACTCGTATTCGCCAGGTGGCGCCGCTGTTGCACATAATTAATTTCAATAACTTATGTTTTCGTGTTGAGAATAAAACGACCTTAATTTCTGCAAAAAATCGTGTAGATCTAAGCAGTATTTCTGAAGTTAGAAGCTATATAACAGAGTGGCCCCGTTTTTTTGGGGCCACCCTGTATAACCGTTGCTTTAGTGTTTGTTGTCTGTCGCCTGCTATGTCTCTAGAATTGTGAGAGCCCAAAACCAATGCGCAGCAGTCTCTGCCCAATGCTTTCGCATTTCTTGTCTCTGCCACCCTATGGGGTCCTCTCATGTGCAGAATACAATATGACGCAATAAAACAATTTATTTCATTGTGTTGCGAACCCCTACAAGTTACAACAAAACGCAAGTTCTCTGTTAGTCTGTGGCGCCATGTTCTGCTCTGTGATGAAGCCATCTTTGGGCAGACATAAACAGAGTAGACGGCGACTGATTGCCAGTAGTTTCATTTGAGGTTCGTTGTAAGTTGTTGCGCATGTGCGAGCCCCTTCAGTCTCTTATTGCTGCCGGTGATAAGAGCTGCTTGGAAACGTCAGCTATCTGTTCGTGTTTTAACTTCACCGTTGTTGTCTTCTTCGCTTTGATGTCGGAAGAATTCGCCGCCGTGAGACAGTTAACTCGAGTTGCATTCGTAGTAATTACAAGTACACTTTCAGTGGAGGATCCAGGCGGGTACGATCAAGCCATGCCCTCTCCTTTCAGTCATATGCAGTGTCCAAAATACCATAACAGCAATTTCAGCTTTGGGTAAAGAGGAATGTAGTGCATGTAGGTCACACACCAGATGCAGCACGTGAATATGATAAAAACATTCACACATGCGCGAAATATTTAAGCAAAAACTATGCAGTGATTGCCAAAAGATATCAGCTTTAGGCCCCAGATCTCCTGACCAGGAGCTCTGCCCCTGGACCCCGTTGGCGGCTAAGCCTCCAGACCCTTATAGCTCGCGCTACTGCGCTCGCCATGTCCCCCTTTTACTAGCTTCTGGATCCATCAGTGTACTGTACGCTGTAATCCGTCTTGTAGGCATACGTTGATGTTTGGCCACACTTTTCAAAACATTAATTGCCACCTGTAGCTAATTCGTTTGTGTTTCAACTGCTTTGAGCACTGCGTTTGTTATTACTCTTTTGCACGTTCTATAGTTTTTAGCCATTCTACGTTTCCAGCTTGATCTCAGCTTGCTGAAATGAACTTACCGGTCCCTATAGCTTTTCAGTTGCTTTTGGTTTTATTGTTGTCATTTATTATTATTTTACGTTTTTAAAGTCATTTACGATAAATCCTTTTTCTGCTGAAAGTGCATATTTTTCATGACGATGGTATATATTTTGTTATACGTTAGCTAGGGCGCACGGCGACTTTGCTCCAGCGGTCAAGCTTGTTGCAAATATAATGCTATAGCTTATAAGTTATTTGCAGAAGTTTGCTTGCACTTTTATGTAGTATTTGTTTTATGCTTAAATAAAAATAAAATGGATAGTAAGAGGAAAACATACGCTAATTGTCTACTTGACTGTGTGATGATAACTGGACTATTAATTTTCACAAACCTTGCGAAATGCACTGTGCCACAATAAAAGGGACATTATCGATTCGAACTTAATAAATGAAATTGTCAGCATTAAACATAGATTATAGCTGTCCAAGTCCCGATCTTTTAGGTTCAAGGAGGCATGCGCAGGTTTGCGTTAACCCATTCATGCCATGCCTAGCGTCCCCAAAAATGGGACACCTAGTTTGACGGCAAACTATAAAATAATTCAGGCACTAATGGGTTAAAGACGGCTACTCTCTAAAAAGTGATTATTTTACCACTATTGGCTGGTGTAGCGTGAAAACGGTTGCAGAGAGGCACAGACATGCTGCTTATCATCAAGCAATAGTGACAAGCTTTTTATTGGTGTGCACATCGATGACCTTGAATGACTCTGAACTTCTAAAATAGGGGTTTTAGTGTGTTTTTTTGCAATTTCTGGCTGCGGCATAGATTTCAAGAGTGAATTGCGTCGAAATGTATAGAGATAAATCAAAACAACCTGCAAATAGGAACTCCTAAGGCTGTCGCGCGTTTCATGAGCTTTACTCAAATTACTTGTTTACCGTTAACCTTGCTAAGTTACGCTTGCGAAAAGCTGTTGAGAGTTCGAGACACGTACTGCATGCATGGTGTGGTCAAATTTTGCTAATTTCCGAAAGGCATATAAGCCTATTGAGTAGGCTAAGCAGGCCTCCCCTATATAGCAGAACGTGTAACAACCGATTAGGATCATAGACTCACAATTGAGAGTCGATGATTTTTGTATCACCGAAAAAGCGCTTATGCGACTTCCTATCAGTGAATGATAGCAACATGGTCCACCGTTCTCTCTTACCGACTTATTGACTGAAAATCGCCAATTGTCACTATCCCCATCTGAGTCACCTTTGCTCTACACGTACCGTTTAATTGCACTAGGGGCCTAAATCGCTAAGTTACGCTTGCGAAAAGCTGTTGAGAGTTCGAGACACGTACTGCATGCATGGTGTGGTCAAACTTTGCGAAGACTTTAATTTAGGACGCACATGAAAAATTCGCTGTTAAGTTTGGTCCTAGACCAAATAGGCTTTTTTGGACAAGTCTCAGCAAAAGTTGACGTCACCCACTGGACCAAATGGTGTCGGAAGTTCTATGTAGGCATGGGTTAGGCTAACCCAACGTATGATCAGCGTAGGCTTACCCGGTACGTCCACGTCACACCAGGTACACAGACAGACAGCCAGACGCCACCAACATACATACGATTACGAAAGCATTACCCGCTCATGCTATGCGGCGATTAGTGAGTGACGCGCGCCGCTGACGTCTTTGCGGTGACGTGATGCCATTTTCTTGCTTATTTATTACACTCGTCAGACTTGTTGACATTTCGACGATAAGAAAACAAACATGTCGATGAAGGTATGTTGTTGTTGTTTAGTACGTTTAAAGGCTGCTAAATTTGTGTAATTACTTTTTTTACAGAGCAATAATATGCAGGATCAGTCTTGTTGGCGCTAGAATCACGCGTAACTTTGTTTACAAGGAACTTTACGATCCCCACCCCTTCCCACAGCACTTCTCTCATGCATTTCTTTGATCTTATAGTAAGCTGCATAGATTTGCACAATACGCGTTAGTTTTATTTTTGGCTGCGGTCCAATATCCAATAGGATACCCTGATTTAAGCAATGACAGTGGTTATTATTCGCACTCCGGAGTGCGCATATCCACTGTTTGGCCTATTCTCACTCCTGGCGATATTCGAACGTTGCGGTACTAGTGCTATTGGACAGCGTAGCGTTATTGCTTTTGGTTCAGTATTAAAGTGGTAAACATGCAGTTTAGCGGCCTAAACGAAATTCAAAGTCAACTTACCGCCTATATACAGGCGAAGCTTAGGGTTAGGCTTAGGTTTAGAGTTAGGGTTAGGCGATGCACGCTTTGGCCCGTATAGGCAGTAAGTTGACTTTGAATTTCGTTTAGGCTGCTAAACTGCATGTTTACTATTAAAGTTAGGTTTAGGTTTAAAGTTTATATTTATTACTTAAACGTCATGTATAGTCTGCCGGCAGGCTAGCCGTGCAGTTAGGCTGCCGGCAGCAGAGGCTACGCTCTGATTGGCTATTGATTCTATTGATCAGGCTGTTTAGGCTATAAGCAAATGCGAATTGTCAGTCCGGTCTATGCCTAACACTAACCCTATCCCTAACCCCAAGCCTGACCCTGACCCTAACCCTAACCCGAAATGCTAAATGCAAAAAACGTGAAAAACAACTAAGAAACATCATTGTGAGTCTGCTGAGGTACGTCATATTGCTTTAATCTGGGTATCCTATTTTTGACTGGTGTTTTCTTTTTTTCACTCAATGTCTGTTTTTCTTACTTGTTAAGTTCTGAAGTATGGCAACTGTCCTGTTCTATATTGTTGCATTGTTACACGTGATATTTACAGGTATTGAGAATTTGAGTTTTGTTACGATTTGCACTGTTATATTGTAGAAAGAGACTCCATCTGATCAGCAGCTTCACCTTGCTGCATTGCAAGGCAACGTTGAACAGATTCGAAAAGTCCTCGAAGGCGGAAAAGTTCATGTTGATTGTAAAGACAAGGTGTGTACAGTTTATTGATCTTTTTGTCTTTGATAAGTGATGAAATGTAGGATTTTAGATCTCTGCTTTTTACGCGGGAAAGCAGCTACTGCTTTCAGCGCATCTTAGTCATTGCAATTCTGTCCGTCTGTCTGTCTGTTCATCCGTCTATCACACAAGTGGATCAGTCAAAAACGATGCAAGATAGGATCACCATATCTTCACCTTCGGCTGCCTGAAGACTCTAGTTTCAGGAACCATAAAGCTTTGCCATAAATTCGAGGGGGGTCACCCCGAACAAGGGCGCTAAATGAGAGGGGGTGGGACAAATTTGAGATTTTTGGCCAATAAGTCACTGTATCTCAGAAACTGTACGAGATACGGCCTAGGTTACTATTAATCACTAATAGGAAGTTGTACACGGGTTCTCGATTGGCGCCAAATTTAATGACCTTGAATGACCTTGAACGCCAAAATAGGGGGTTTTGTGGATTTTTTTGGCGATTTCAGGCTGCGACACAAGTCTATATCATTCACAAGGTGGCGCCACGGAACTATCGTTATGTGATCCAGATAGAGAATTTGGTATTTGTATATTAACTTAGCGTGAACACCCCAATTTTCAGCTAAACTACTGAAACGGGACTGCTATAGGCTTTCGCACGTCTCGTGAGCATTAGCTCCAATTTCTTGTAGTATCTGCTTATATTTGATTTAGTAATATATCAAATGACACTGATTTTTAACTATACAAAGTTAATCATCACACATGCACTGCAGTTTTTCATTTGACCTGATTGCTTTGTTATGTCGGCTAAGATTTAGAACGACTGTGATATTTTATTATGAGCATACATTGACTAAGGAGTTACTAATTCATATTAGTCTAGAATTACATTTAGTCATTAGTTAAGGAATAATATTTTTGTGAAAGTTATTGTACTACTGTCAAGATGACTTGTAATTTCGGTTATGACTGAAAGTTGATAATCATGAAAAAAATTCATGATAATTTGGCCAAATGTCAAAGTAAATAAATGCAATGTATTTATATGTTGTTGCGTCATTAAAATACAACAAAAATACAAATGGCAGTGGTTGCTATCTAACTGTTGTTTATTTGTCAGGAAGGAACAACACCACTCGTGCTGGCAGCAGCTAACAATCACCTCGAATGTGTCAAAGAACTCTTGAAGAATGGTGCTGATCCAGCAGCACGGCGTCTAGTAAGTAATGCTAGTGTTCAGATTCTGTAGTTTGAAACCACATCAGAATGATAATCATCTGTTTGAAACTGAAGTACGATGTAAATAATGCAATATGTAAATAATACACTATAAAGGCTGAGAAATGTCCAGGCCGAATACTGCCAGTACTTTTGACAGAAAAGCTTGCAAAATAATGCAGCCCATCGACTGACTAATGTTTAGCAATGCGGCTCAATTATCCAAGACCCCTGCTGTAGACCAATGTTTGGTCTGGTTACTTACTTTTGAACAGTTTGTACCACACCATAGTCTGGTGTTTCTGTCTGTTAATGAAATAAAACAAGTGACATTGACATGCTATTAAATTTGATTAGTTTTAACCATTACAGAAATTTTGATCCAGTGAGTGTTTGATTCTAGTGTCAAGTAGGCACTCAATATCTATCTCTATTATTTTTTTGAGACATTTTTCTCGTTGTATGTTGTGTACTGTTCGTAAATTAGTCTTTGTATAAGCCTTTTAAATTACATGTGCCCATGCACATTGCACATGTGCAGTATTTTGGTATTAAAGTGCAGTAATAATTAGTGATATGTGGGATAAAAGTCGCAAACATTCTTTATTGATATTATTTACAGAAGTCACTTTAGTCATAGCTAGTTTGTATCCTGTAGTAATTTAATGTTTTAGGCTCACGGCTGAACGTGCTGTTTTTATTTGCTTTTCAGACCGGTACTTGCGCTCTATTCTTTGCATCGCAAGGCGGCTTTCTTGACATTGTCAAAGAACTGATATCTCACGGTGCTCCAGTTGATCTTCCAAGTTACGTAAGTGACATAAGTCATAAGACGTAAGTCTTCTGTTTTCCACTCGATGGCCACCTCTATGGAAAGCACGGAAATGTCTGGAATTTGATATCTGCCAGAGAATTTTCAGAGAAAAATGTTTTTTTTTCAGAGTAAACACTACACAGTTATATTTGAAGTGTGCTAATGCTAATGCTTCCTTTTAGTTCTCGGAATGGAAAAATTGGTAGGCATTTAATTGCAGCGTTCTAGCTTGTAGCTTTAGGCACATAAGCATACCCAGGTATATTTCTATTACCGTGTAAAATGCAGATGCTCCAAATTTTTGCATAATGCTGAGTTGTTATGCCCATAAAAGTTCTGATGACTTAATTTACGCACACAATAAACTAAAATGTGATTTGTTTAGCAGAATTATAAGTTTGTGTAACAACTTGCTTCCAGATTATCATAATTTATACCTAAAGTGTACACAGTGGCTTAGACATGACACCGCAGCTGATAGCGGCATTAATGATCAACCGATCAAACTGCACAGCACTGATTCATAGATTAGACGTGTTTTGAACTCATCTGTCAGCTATTTTGTTGTCTGCTACTTTTGGCGTAACACATTTAATACCACCAAATTATTAAATTATGTGGCACTCTCTGTTGAATTGATAATGAAAAGGTGAGCAATCTGATACTGATAATCACCAGGTAATGTAACAACATGGAGCATCTGCGTTTTACACGGTAGTGCATTGAAATAAATTAGGTGAGGTGGAAAATGAGTGTACCTCACACAATTTTATTATCTTGGCCATCTGTGTGCCAAAAATTAGCAACTTTGATGAAAATTTGACAATGTTCTGACAAAGACAAGTTGGGACATTTTTTGGACCACCCTGTACATCACAGTCGGTGTTGACTGGCTGCTGGTGTGTGTATTCAGAATGCAGGTGCCCCACTGTTTGTAGCATGTCAGTGTAATCATCTCAAGGTCATTGAACAGCTCTGCTGTCATACTTGTGTCACATTAGTATGCCACGGCATGTGTCGCATGTGCTGAAACAGGCTGATGATGGGTGTGTCTGTACCAGGACGGAGGAACGCCACTGTTTGTAGCGTGTCAGTGTAATCATCTCGAGGTGGTTGAAGAGCTGGTGTCAAACGGTGCTGACGTTCACTGTCAGATGGTCGACGGCGCTTCTCCGCTGTTCATCAGCTCCCAGAACGGTCACCTGCAGATGGTCCAGTATTTGCTGGGCAAAGGTGCCAAGCCAGGCATCGCCAGAAAGGTGCGTGATATCAGGTGCTGTTGTTTGTCCTGTGGAAATTCTATTGCAGCAATTTCAAACTGTTCACTTCGGGTGAATTGGAATAATCTGAAACTGGAAGGTGTTCATGAGAGTGCCATGGCTCTGCCAAGTGAACTTTTTTATAAAAATTGTAATTCAAGCACATTGTTGTGAACTTGTTAGTTAAAATAATTAACTATAATTTTTTTTTATTTTTTAGTGTAACCATAGCACTGTGACTGCTCCTTGCTGCTGGTGATGTCACAGATGCAGACATTACACAATTTGCTGGTGATGTGTTGACATAATTACCTCTGCTAAGGAGGTAATGTTTTTGCCGGTTTTTGTTTGTTTGTCTGTCTGTCTGTGAGTCAGCAAGATAACTCGAAAAGTTATGGACGCATCTTTCTGAAATTTAGAGGGTATGTTGGGCATGGCATAAACTACCAGTGATTCAATTTTGGGGTGATCCGGCAGGAATCCTGGATTCTGGATCACTTTGAAATTTTCGTTACCATTGCGTTAAAGAGGGCATATGGGAACCGCTGTAAAACCGAAGATGGTGACGCCACCTAGCGAATAACATTGCCTTGGCAGAGGTACCTGCGAGCTATGACTGCTTTCTAGTTGCTGTTATTACTTCATGCTAATGCCACTGCAAACTGAGTCATTATGATGCTGCTCTGCACAGACACACACTCTGCACCGACATGGAACTAGGAGCTGACTGAATACATTGTTTTCTTCTCCAGTGCCTCTGCTTGTTATGTTCATTTGTAAGTAAGTAAGTAAGTATATGCATATTTAGAGTGCACAGTGTCAGCCAGTGGCCGAATCTGAGGCACTTGGCTGAGCCACTAGGAGGAGCAGTAGGCCTGCTGGAAGCAGTGAGTTTTAAGGAGGCAACGGAAAGTGTCTGTAGAGGTAGAACTGCGGATGCTAGAGGGTAGTGAGTTCCAAACTGTGGGGGCTGCAGTGCTAAAACCGCAGGAGGCAAAGGTTGTGCAGACACGTGGAACCGACAGCAGATTGGTGTTGGCAGAATGCAGAGAACGTGTGGGAGTGTGATAATTGAGTAGAGAATGTAGATAAACAGGTTGAGAGGAGTTGAGAATGTAGTACGTCAAGGTAGCAAGTTTGAATTCAATATGTTGATCAATTGGGAGCCAATGCAGATCCTGGAGAATATCAAATGAGCAAGTACAATGAGCGAGAGCATGACTGGCAACAACTCTGGCAAGTGTGTTTTGGACGCGCTGAAGACGTTTGATATTTTTTTGAGTGGTGCCAAGGAGAAGAGAATTAGCATAGTCTAAGCGAGAGCAAACCAGGGAAGAAGCGATTGATTTGGCCATATCATCAGTGATGGCCGAACGAATATGGCGGAGTGACTGGATGTGATAATAAGCAGATTTGCAGATGGAGCTGATGTGTTTATCCAAAAAAAGGTGACAGTCCAGAGTGACACCGAGAATCTTTATGTTGTCAGACAGTGAAACTGAGTAGCTGGCAACGTCAACAGAATGCACAGAACAGGGTTCCCACTGGTTCTGAAAAGTCCTGAAATTGGACATGGGTGCTGAAAAAGTGATGAAAAAGTCTTGATTTTTGCTGGTATTATCCTAAAAAAACCAAGATACTGAATTCGTAAATTTCCCAGTAACATTTTAAACTAAAGCACCAGTGTAACATGAGTGACATTGTGGCAATGTAAATAACACCAAGTTCTGATTTTGGAGACGTTTTTATATAAATATTATGTGCTTGATTGACATAAGTCGTTAATCTGTCAGGTAATACTTCATGTGTCATGATTTCTCACTAAAATAACTCAGGTGCTTGTAGTTTAGCTAGGTGCATCGATGGGTTTTTTTTGTTTTTATGGTGCTGAAATAGTCCTGAATTTTGATTTTGTCTTTTGAGTGGGAACCTTGACAGAAGCAAAGGTTCTGAAACACTGACACCAAGGGGGAGAGGAGGCCAGTTAAAAACTGGAATTAGCAGCAGTAGTAGTATATGTCTTCCTCCTGACCTCCAATAGACAGCATTCTGAAATTAATGACTGTCTGGAGGATTACAGGGAAGATTATTAGAACTACCATTATGTTAATTACATATGCACATGTATAATGAAGTTCGTACAATTATTTGTTTATCTCGTGTTTCATGTTTCTGTACAGGTTAAACTTACTGTTCCGTTATTGTGTGTTTGTGTGCATTCTGCCTGAAAAGGCCATCCCCGAAATGATGTATACTGTGTTGGGCCAGACGTTAAACCCTACTCACTCACTCACTCACTACTGTTGTCATAGTAGATAACATAGTAGATCACACAGTGTGAGGTCTACTGGTCTGGGAGTAAGTATTAATGCTGTATAAAATTATACAAAGGCTGTCCTAGACTTCTGTTTTTAGGTGAAAAATAGGCAAACAACATGTTCACCTGTGAGATTGAAGCTGGTATATCAGTTTTTAGTGCATTAACAAAATAACTAACAGTAACATAACTTATGGTACCGCTAGTTTAAAAAAATTTTTTTACTGCTTTATCTTTTTTTTAATATTTTCTGTTTCCATATTTGATGTACTGTGTGTATGACATCATGTCAATAAATACCACAGTTATAAAAGATTTCCAAATTCTACCTACATATTACTAATCCCGCCATGTTTTGTAATCGGAAAAAGTGACCGATGGGGGTTCTGAGTTATTTTATTGTTATAACAACTGCTCATTTGGCTGGATGACAAGTCAAGTTGTTATTTCAGGACGGGGCAACGTCGCTGTGGATAGCATGTCAGATGGGTAATGCTGCCATCGTGAAAGAGCTGTTAGAAGCCTCGGCTGATGTTGACGCTGCTCGTGAGGTGTGTTGAGTTTTTCATGTGTCATCACTGCATGCATCTGCCATGATGGTGCACCCTTTAAAGGTCCGTGGACGCCAAAATTAACATATACATTTTATCCATTTTCCTGAAAATGCAGAATTTTCTGATAACTTTGACAGTAATATCGGCGCCCAGCGTTTTGTCAGCACAGAAAAATTTGCCTTTGAAGTCGACGATCTACGAAAACGACGTAGAAAACGCGCCGCCATGATGGTCTGCGGTGACGTCATGAGTTTAGCCTATAAACGTCATGAATATTAATGGCCTAGCCTAGAATGATGACGTTGTCGGCTAGGTCATTAATATTCATGATTTATATGGGCTGAGGTCATGACGTCACCGCAGGCACTTATAGATTAGAATATTTCACATAACGTAACGTAATGCCGCATTTCGTTTGAATTCACGCATTAATTTCATATATTTATGAAGCTCAAATCGACATATTATATATGCGAGGTTAAATGTGTAATTTAAATCTACAGAAATTGCGCGAGTGAGTTTGACCGTGGCCATGGACCTTTTAATGATTTGCATCATGTAATGGTGCATTAGAAATTATTATTTCTATATTACTATTACTGTTGTCTGAAACCATTGTACTTCTATTTTGTGTTCTTTAGTAGCACTAGTACTAGAGTTCAGCAGTGGACTCATTAGTCCGCCCGAAAGCGATAGCTTGCGGAGCGGACTTGAGTTTTACCCCTGATGTTTTTTTTTAATTTTTTTTTCAACGCGAGATCTCCGAGATGCATGAGCCGACCGGCGTGAAATCTTGCACAATGGTCGGTACTAGGCCCAATTTTATAATGCCGGTCCAAAATTTTGGGGGCACACTCCAAAAAAATTTCAGGGGCCAAAAACATACAAAATTTAGCCCGATTTCGGACGACTTCGAAGTTCGGCGGCAAATATCTCCGAAACGGATGAAGGTATTCAAAATCGGATAGTCATTTCGTCTATGGCAATTCGTCCTGCGTTAGGCGAAACAAGTTCGGTGAAGTTTGGTCCAGTGACCTTGGAGATTTAGATTCTTAATGGTACCCATCGAAAGCGCATTTTTCGGAAGACCGTATTTCGGCCCCTAGGGGGTGCTGTGCCCCCAAATTTTTACACGTGCTAGAGAATGACCAAGTCTTACTAGCGCACTCCCCACCTGGGATGGGGGCCCCCTTACAAC
>Ga0209671_1006951_pt1 | contig 11680 bp, 9 predicted proteins | sample WorMetHERISLAND2_2_FD_187401 | JGI IMG/M metagenome (GOLD analysis project Ga0209671, IMG submission 187401) | Marine gutless worms symbiont microbial communities from Max Planck institute for Marine Microbiology, Germany - Olavius geniculatus... | ecosystem: Host-associated > Annelida >...
CTCATTTAGCGACCTCGTTTGGGGTGACCCCCTTCGAATTTATGAAAAGCTTTAAGGTTCCTAAAACTAGAGTCTTCCAGGCAGCCGATGGTGAAGATTTGGAGATCCTAGCTTGGACCGTTTTTGCCTGATCCACCCGTGTGACAGACAGACGGACAGACAGAATTGCGATGGCTAAGACGCGCTGAAAGCATAGCTGCTTTCGCGCGTAAAAAATTGGTCCATAGTGCAACTGCAAAAATCACACTTCTCTTTCAGGTTTTGGAGACAAACCCCCCCATCATCGCCTCCTCCTCACTCCCCAGGTATTGACTGAGCGCTGATGAGTGCAACAGTTGCGCTGCCTGGTGCTGACAATACAACAGAGCGACATTGATTGACACAGATAACCAGCAACTAACTGTCAATAAAGCCAACTGACTCCACTGCATTGCTTCTGATGTTGCTGCTGCTGCTATAGGCCTAGGCATTGACTCCATCCACGCAGGCAATGAGGGAGATGGCCCCCCACCACGACCCATAACCTTGTGGAGGCGACGATTCCTGAATATTTCTGCAACCGCAGAACGAGCCAATTTTTTTGCATCTCGGCACCCAGATCAACAACCTTAACGCCAGTTGCCATTTTGTGCATCCAAACTAAATGGCAAAAAGTCGAGATGCAAGTTTCGAGTTGAAACTGTGCACTTTTTCTCACATGCACGATGAGATATTTGTGGACAGAAAGCCACTGGCGTAACCAGAGGGGAGCACTGAGGGCACATGCCCCCTAGGAGACACAGATAACAATTATTTAGTGCTCGAGCTAAGCTAATTCTTCTCAAAACAGTGCCAAAATGCACTAAACACTTCATTTCCACACCAAAAAGTTGGAAAAATTTCCGGGGAGAGAGCTAGACACTCCTCCCACATCCCACGCTTTAAGTGACCTCCCTACATCCAAGTCCTGGCTGCGCCCTATAGCTGGATGACAAATAAGAAGGGGAGAGGGAAGTTAAGGTCGACCCCCCCCCGCCACACAGTGATTTCTAAAAGTCAGCGCCCATGTATGCCACAGTATAGCTGCTGCTGCTGCTGGCGTGATACAGGTGGCAGGCAGAGAATACACGTGAGAATAAATCAATTAGCACGACGCCATACAATACAATGGATAGAGAGGAACGAGACACACGGAGGGGGTGTAGTTCCAATCTCATCACTTGCAGGAAACCTATACCAAAAAGGTGACGATATAGCTCTTAATGGGAAGCCCATCTCAGAGCTACGAAGCGTCACCTGCCATAAGGGATCACACAGCCACCCGACACAGGTGAACGTGCCCTGCTTTAACCCCAGCCAGATAAGCTGGTACTCGATTTACCTACCTCGGAGGGATGTAAGGCTGAGTTGATCTAGGCGGCTAGTTACATACCGAGATGGTTTACCTGCCCACAGGAAGTCACCCATTGCAGTATCAACCCGGCTCGGCGTAAAGTAACTTCGTTGATCGGATGAAACGCGTTACCGCTACGCCACGCCAGCAACATACTGCGTGTTGAAGTCAACTCAGCTTCCTGCCCTCTGCGGAATGGAAATGAGAGTAGTAGCTTTTGGGCTATCGGGTAGGCCTAATGTGGCTGAATGCGGCGGTGGTATGTCTGCGTGATGCACTGCGGGTCCAATTGTTTGCTGGCAACGGCGATGGACGGCCCCATAATGTTGCTGCAGTATCATTAGCTGATGCCAATCAGCTGCCACTTCCCACACTGTAAGGTGCTTCCCGACATGAGTCGGACTCTGGTAAGCAGTTAAGAAGTATAAGTACCTGCCCTGACCTATACCTTTATCTTAACCAGCGGGTGCCAGTGATGATAGACACACAGCCTACCGACTCTAGCACACTTTTAGCCAGTTGATAAATGGGATCAACATAACTGCAGGAAATAGTGTTGAACAGAGACAAAACAGAGACGAACAGTCGTTCATCAGTAGCATTTACATACCATCCAGAAGAGCGTTTCATTGGCAAACCCTGTATACTGTTCTATCGTTGAAAGGACGCTGAATATCAGACATATCAGCACCATCATGAACCTGTATCGTACAGCACAGAAAGAAAGCACCTTCAGTCCCTACTCCCTAGTAGTCAATAATTCACTAGAGCTAGTTCCCAGAGAGCAAGACTAATCAGTTGATTATCTCCCTTTCGGCAACCTTTAGACTGTTACACCAAACACCACGGATACAACGCCATAGCTTCGCGCATCGCTCGGTGTGCCTTTTTTACATCCTAGCTTTCACTGGTATTCACTGCACCTATCCGCAAAGAAATGGCCAGGCTGAGTTGGCCTCGGTGGCTGGTTAAATACCGAGATGGTTTCCCCATCTGCAGACGGTCAGCCACCCATCCAAGTACTAATGGGGCCATGTGGTTAATCATTATTTCCCACAGCCCTCGTTATTTAGCAAATGTAACTAAAAGACAGACTGGATGTGGACGACAATCAGTGATTATGCTGACCACATTAAAATGATGCTACTGATGCAGCTGCAACAAACGGCCAGCCCTGTATTAAGTCAAATGCTGCAGTGACGGCTGGCCCGGTCACGCAGTGACAATAATGCACAGTCAACTAAAACGTTTCTATTAACAACACAGTGCACAAAGCTGGCATCTGTTGTGGGACCTCCCACCAACAAGTGCTCAGAGAGACAGAGACACAGACAGCAAGACAAACAAGCCAGCAGGCACGAGAACTGGCTGTCAATTCCAACCATAATAATAAATAAAGAAATTTTTTAAAAATGTTTTTATTTCCATAACATGGACAGACAAACACACTGCATAAGAAGATCAGACAGAACCGGCCGAACTGCACATTAAGGACTGTATAAAGAAAAACAAAAAACGTCATACTATCCGTTTGGACAGACAGAGATGGACAGACAGACACACATACACACACACACACACAGACACCCTTTCTGCAATGAAAAAGCTGAGCAAAGCTGTGCTGCCTGACTTTAAGGCAGCCAGCTGAGTGGCTGTATAGCAGAAAATAGCATTGGACGGCCAGCAATAGATGACAGTTTTGACACACAAGACAGAGACCAATCTGCTACCGCCTGACGTCAATACAATGAAATAACACTGGCTTGGTTGTGTAACCATATAATATAACGTTTAATATGACATTGAATTTGGCACGGCAAGGTCATTGATTCACGGTCGGCTCGCTATCAAGTGGTTACTGTTGCGGAAAGGTAAACCATCTCCATATATAAGCAACACCAAGGTCAACTCAGCCATCCATCCGTCCGGGGTAGGTAAATCAAGTACCAATCTGTCTGGCTGGGTAATGGCGGGATATGTTCACCTGTGTTAAGTGGCAATTAACACTATGTGATCCCATATGGCAGGTGACATTCTGCAGCTGAGATGGGTTTACTTTCCCATGAAGAGAAGCCATTAACCATAACTTCTTTGGCGGCAAGGCACAGTGGTTGATCTCAATGAATTCAAAATGAATGAAGTTGCTCTATGTCAGTCAGACCCGGTTAGTATCTGAAATAAACAGATGACTGACGTCATGTGATGGTGCCATAGTACCCGCCCTATGGGTGAAAGAATCTTTAAGTAACCGTCATTTGCCAGATGGCGCCACAAAGCACTACACGCTGCACTAAGCAATGCAGCAAAAATCTACACACATCTAAACAAAAAGCCCAGCTATCGCTAGGAAAAGCCGACCTTACCACTTACATCTGAAGCCCAGCCTCCGATTTTGAGTAACGAAGAGAAAGCGATTTGTCAGAGGTGAGACAGTGCCATGCACACAATGTTAACGAAACAGTCTTGAAAGCTACAATGAGTGCTAGTATAACAGAGATCGCACATGGTCATTTCACTAAGCAATATAAATAGCTACTGTTCCATGCATGTGGTCATCTCACCAGGTGACATAAACAGCTAGAGAGAAAATGAACAAAGAAAATATCAGATGCAGGTTTGGCAAATATTTCTCACAATAAAAAAGCCTTGCCTATACAGTTCCTGCTGCAATTCTGACCTTTAAGGTCATTCACAGTCAATGATTTTTGTGTCACTTGAAAGCCAATATGCGACTTTCTATAGTGATCAATAGCAACTTAGGCCCTGTCTTGCATCATTTAGCCGCAATAGCACATAACGGCCTTCAAGGTCATCCAAGGTCAGTGATTTCCATCTAATCTGTTAAGGTGTATGCCACTTCCTATTAGTGATTAATAGTAACCTAGGCTGTATCTATCACTGTTTCCGAGATACGGCTACTTACAGCTTCAAACATTCCATTCAAAATTGTGGCCAAACCACTGCAGATGGACACATGGTTACTATTGACAGCCTATAGGAAGTCACCACTGCGCTATCCGATGGTACCATCACAGACCCCCTATGACTTACCGTTTAGTCACAATACCGCATGATTGGCATTGCATAGTGCATTATGACCCTTCAAGGTCACCCAAGGTCAATGATTTCCATCTAATTTGACACGGCGGATGTGACATCATATTAGTTATTAATAGTAACCTAGGTCATATCTGTCACCGTTTCCAAGATATGGCTAGTTTTCCATCAAAAATGCACATTTTTCCTACCATCCCTTCATTCAGCCCTCAATTTGAAAATGTTCCCCTTGGAGTAGATAGCTGAAATTTTGCATGCTTGAGTCTAACACCAGTGGTTAATTATCTGTGTAAAAAATGTTACCATATGCCCTACCCGTTAGCCACAATACATCCGTTATAGACAGACGGACAGACGGATGGACGACAACAGCTCAACCTTTACTAAAGTATGGTTAGCTGAAAATGTAAAAAAAAATTCAAACTTACACTGAGAAGTGATAAAGAAAGCACTTCCAGCCTGTTGGTCGTTCAAGAAAGTTGTACACTTGTGTCTGAAAGTTCTGATGAAATGGCGACCGTTTTCCTTGCGGCATAGTTGACATAAAGTCAGCATGCACATCACCATCCGTTAGTTTCAATGTGGGAAATGACTGAACTGGGAAGCAGTCGGACCACGTTGGAACATTGCTGGATCCGGCATGGCAGTCATACTGCTGCTGAGCAGCGGCAGGCGTGGTCAACGACAGCAGAACATCAGCATGTGGACTAGTGGACAACACCTCAGCCACCTCACCATCATCACTATCAACATCAGCAGCTGATGGCTCCATTCTCAAGCACTTCAGAATGGAATCCTGGCTAGACAGGTAGTTGAACGGTCTCAGTCACACATCATGTTCCAGCTACAGCAAATGTCCAATCAGCTGCAACAATTCACACCGCTGCTCAGCTATCTACAACTACATATGGGAGAAACTAAAATAACTAATTTGCTGGCAAAAATTCATGAATTCAGTTAAATTATTAATCACTATGATGAAAGTAGCATAGCACACAAGTCATTGCACAGAAGTCGTTAGTCATAGCAGCATCGTCTCTGCAGCATAGATTTGAGTTTGTCAAATATGTTTTCCGGAATACTGTCAACTCTTTCCCAGGATAGAGTAAAACAGTATTTTCGGCAGTGTGGGCATTGGCAATAGGTAGTCTAAAAAGTTAAAATACAAAAACACAGGTCGACGTAAACTCGGCATAGCCTAATTACTCTGCTAGAACCTGACCATGTACTCTGGGGCCTTGTTAACTCTGCTAGTATATGAAAACTACTTTTATGATATCACTGAGCCACGCCCACAGCACCTGTAATACGATATGATGCGTCTCATCCTTCCTATAGCCTCACAATTTCGAACAAGTTCATAAATTTACTACGAAAAACTTGCTAACAAATGATGAGCTTTAAGTCAGCAGATGAAAGACGAGAGTCTAAACAAATATTAGGAAACTTGCTACAATATTTCAAACTCACGACGAACTCACAGAAACTTTTTCGCAATGTAAACAATAAACACTTGTGAACGCAGTAAGTAACATAAAGTGAGATAAAAAATGCGGATAAAGCATACCGGTAAAAACCGAACGTCGTACCGTCGTCCGTAATGCCAACTTCCTTACTGTAAGTAATTAATTAATAGCGAAAAAATGCCACGATCAACACGTTCTTACAATCTGTAAAACGATGCGTGAACGGATGCACGGTCAGTAGGCCTACGTACTGCGGTCAGTCAGTGAATGCTGCGCCTGTCATAGTGACACTGACTAGACGACGGTAGTCACTGCAGCCTGTCATCGCCGTCAGTCGGTACACACTACAAAGTACACAATCTACAGTCTACACACTGAACGTCAGTTTGCGATTCGCACTAATTAAAGTACAAGCTACATACTTTTGACATTTTTCTCACTTTCCCAGTTTCTTCTGTCCGGTTTCTTCCTCGGGGTCCCTCGATCATCTAAATCCATCTAAAGTCTGAAAGTGCACTGTCCCATAACACGACGTAAATGCGCGAGAAACCGTAGATAGGTCGGTCGGTATTTTACACCATGATACCGCCTGACTGATTTACAATCTTACGGTAACCGTTGTCCATTCATAAATTCGTCATTGCGCCTCTCCAATACAGCAAGTGAAAAGTGATCGCAGTGCATGAAATTTATTATTTCCGCTCACCTGTAGCACTGTTTTTTTTCTGTCAGTTTGTTAACACGTTTCAGTTTTCACCGTGGTTTGTTGCTGATATTCGCGTTAAAACAATCTGAAGTTAGCTGGCATTGAATTCTACTAACGTTAATTCTATTTTCAGTTTGGCGAACTGATAGGAGGAGGAGCGCAAAATTTACTACTTTCAGTTCGGGGGGGGGGAACGGATAACGCCCGACGTCGCCGTGCCGCTGATGTCCTGCCGCCGTCACTGTCAGGCGCTGAGCTGCACGACACTGATACCTCCAGACTTTTGTTGCCAGCAGTAGACAGCCTGGAGGGACTAGAATGTGGCGGAAAGATAATTAACTAACTAATTAATCTAAAATACATGAACCTGAGTTGCACAATAAAATTTTAAGTTCATGCTGCAAGTTTACGAGCAGGCCATTATGATCCAATTCTGCAAATGTTTAGCTGAGAGTAAACCTATCAATATTGTAAAGATTATATGAATAAGAATTGTGGCGTTTAAATATTTTTTAGTCTATTTTGTATAAAGAAAGAACGTCCGTCTGCACAAGTCATGGCATCTCGTTACTCTCTACCTGCACTGATAATGAGAAGTTACTAGAACTCACAATTAAAGGTTCTCCCAATATTTATTACTTTGGAATTTAAGTGATCTGTTCACCATATTTAATGCATTACTGGTGCGATGTGAAATTAACCAAATTTGAAATTTGCCAAACTGACTCTAGTATAGCCCATTGAGCTGCACTTCTGATCGCTGAACTGCTTTTAGTAAATTCTGATTCTTTCGATTCAGTTCGGCGAACTGACGGTAGTAATTTTGGTCACCAATCTTTCAGTTCGCCGAACTGACAGTAGCACTGAGCTTCTATTAAGGTCTGGTAATTTGTACACGATTTGCACGTTGTTGATTAGTTTACTGTACAGTGGTTGTGCTGTGTTTGTCAGCATACCGGTGCCATGGGCTCAGCTTACCCCCGGGCTGAGTTTACCACAAAGTGCTGCTGCGCATGAGCGACCTACATATTTATTACGGTGTGCTGAGTTTACCGGGTTGAGTGTGAAACCTGGGTATGGTACCACGAGAAGTGCCACCCAGTGCCTTGGCCAATTCAGAAAGGAATGTGTATGCCTTTATTGTATTACGCTTATTTTTTTCTTGATGACAAGATCATGTTCTTTGGAAATTTTTACTTCAGTTATGTGTGCCCAAATTACCATTCAGGGTGGAATTACCTATCCATAAACACAATAATAATGAATAAGACAGCAGCCAAAAAAATGCCATGTGGTCAGACTCAGAGAAATATCAACAGTTAAGACATAAACTAATGAAAGAAAACTAATCTGGTCTCTGGGGTTTACGGTGGATTGATTACATGGATAGTCATTATTTCGTCTCGTGGTAAAGTCTGTCCGCTTGCTAAACTGAGCCCACCTTACATGGGCCACGTTTACCTACTTGACATGTAAGTAGGTCGAGCATGCACAGTAGTACTCTGTGGTAAACTCAGCCCGGCGCTGAGTGCCATGACACCGGTACCACCTTCTTGGTTATGCAGGCCAAGGCCAGGCAATCATTCAGGCGACTCACAAAGCGTTTGTGGGATGATCGTGGTATAAGTCTGAGTAACAAAGTTGACATGTATAATGCTGCCATCCTGACATCACTGCTCTATGGAGCGGAATTCTGGGTCCTCTACCGCCGCCATGTACGCAAACTGGAACAGTTTCACATGTGGTGTGGAGAAGAACCCGAACACAGAAGTACTACAAAGCATGGTGATACGTTCAGATTGCTGATATGAGAATTTTGGACAAAAAATGATACCTTCAGATCACCGATCTGATAAGTGTGCAAAAATTGATACGTTCAGATCAGCGATACTCCAGGGTGTGTTGCCATGACAGCATGTGTCTGCAGCGGTACAAGCGCCTGTTGGTGCTCGTACCGCCGCAGACACATGTCGTCACAGCAGCTGGCTTACTGACGACCTCAATCCCTACACATATCACAGGTTACCTGCAGTCAGCTAAGTTTGCAGACTCAGACCAGTTGACTCCAATACATAGCTAATGCTACACCCTTAATATGGGTGTCCATCTATCATCACATAACTGTTTCAAACTCTGTCTAAGCCCTAACCATAAACCCTAATACTAACCATAACCCCAATGAAATAATAATAATTAACCCTACAGCATTACGTATAGCACTAGTGACTTCTTGCAAATCTGTTTCTACAGGCACAGTGACACATTTAGATTGGCGATCTGACAGTCTTGGACAAAAATTGATACCTTCAGATCAGTGATCAGTGATCTGAAAGGTATGTAAAAATTGATAGGTTCAGATTGCTGATCTGAATGTATAATTATCGTGCTACAAATCTGTGGTATAGCTGGTATTGAGTCTTTTCTTCTGACGGCACAGCTACGATGGACAGTACGTGTTGTACATGAATGACGACAGACTATCCAAGATTAGACAAAGAACTTTGTCCTAAATATTAGCCTAGTGGTAGATCTCCGCCGTCATCGTAGGCTCACCCAAGATCGTCTTCTACAGTGAACTGCAACAAGGAACTCGCTCTTGTGGTGGCCAAAGGAAACGTTTTAAGGACTGTTCGAAGGCCCATCTGAAGAGGCGCAATATTGAACCAAATGAACTAGAAGACCTAGCAGCAGACAGATCTGAGTGGTGTTCACTCTGCAAAGACTCAGTACAACACTTTGAAGCCAATCGGATCCAGTATCTGGAAGCAAAGAGAAGTCATCACAAGTCTAGATCGACGCCTGTCGATGCAGACTTTCTGTGCACCATCTGCGGGCATGCATGTGCATCAAGGATCAGACTGCACACACACCGCCGAAGTCATCTGTGATCGGAGATCTGTCGATATTGACGGCTCAGTCCACCACCGCCTTCTGAAATCCAATGAATGAGATATTCATGAAGGCAGAAAGCCTGGAGCAAAAGTTTAACACTTTAAACTTTTTATTTTGGCAGTTATTAAGACATTATACACGATGTTGTGAGCCTGATAAATGTTGAACATTTATTATTACTTTGATATATTAATCTGTTGTTAATTCTAGAGTTGTGTTTGTGATTTTGTAGATGATGAGCAGCCAAGTGATCCTTGTTCACGTTGTTCTTGTGATCTTCTTAGTATCCAGTGCACTGTCAGAAATGTGCAAAGATGAAGGAAGAGCTGCTAAGTACTCAAAGGAGAAAAATATGAAAGAGCATTACAACATCGTGCTGATAGGTGCCACCGGTGATCTGGCCAGAAAATATCTGTGGCACGCGCTGTTTGAAGTTTTCAAACAGCGCTACAGTGATCTGGTGCATTTCCGAATATATGCTGCAGCGCGGACAGATGCAGATGATGGAAGAAGGAAGATCAGCAAGCTTTTGCTTGGTCTGGTGAATTGTCAGTCTGATGCAAAATGCCGCGAGGTGAAGACAAAATTTGTGGAGTCAGTGCAGTATCAGCGGCTGAAGACAGAGCGTGACTTTGCGAAGTTGTCCGACATGCTCTATGAAAACACACAGTCGATGTATGGACTAGAACCAGGATCTGCAGTCACATATGAAAGTGGGCGTCTCGTATATATGTCAATTCCACCTTCTGCTTATGCCGTGACTGCAAAATATGTTCACACTTATCTGCGACCAAGAATTGGACGACCATGGATGCGCATTGTTATAGAGAAACCGTTTGGCCAAGACTTAGACAGTGCTAAGGCATTAGTGAAGGATATGGCAATGCATTTCGATGAGAAAGAAATCTATCGGATTGATCACTTTCTGGGAAAAGCAACAGTCAACCAGATGTTACCTTTTCGGTAAGTTTCACGTATGACTCCTATTGTCTAACTTGAGGTTGTAAACTAAGTTTATAATTTGCATAGTTTTGGTGTGTTATTTTGTCCAATATTTGAGCTAGGTAGAGGTTATCAGGTTTAGTCTATTTTATTGTGCAATTTACTTATGAATCTAATATTGTGAATTATTAAAATTGGTCCACATTTGCCAGTAATAATAGAAACAAAAGTGTCACTTTTTATCTGGACTCGATATACTTGTCATGGAGTTGAAAGAAAACAGTTTCTTTATTTTAAGATGCCCAAGCCAGTGGTTTTTATTGGGTTTTGGTTTTTTTGGGTTAAACATTTTCTTAAGGATCTCACGTGATGAATTTTGGGGCCAAGTTATTAGAATGAACACTGCTAGAAACTGTCCACATCAGATAAATATCCAAAAAGATTTAAAATTATACATTTATAATTTTAAAACTTAATTGCAATGAAACATATGGAACAAGAACGAAACAATGAATGGGTTAAGTTTGGAGGTTTTTGTGAGTTTACTCAATAAAACTCGCTAGGTGTTTTTGGTATGTGCCCATGTGTCTCAACCATAGATGTTAAGAACATTCATTTGCAAATAAAAATCGTCTCTGACACACACAAGTTCGACCAAGGCCTATCTCATCTACTGCATGATGGACTGCACCGGCTGAGTGTTCCTGAGCGAGTACAGTACAAGCTGGCAGTGACAGTTCACTGTTACTGTTACTGTTCCGCGCTTTCGACAAAGCACGACGTTTGGCCATCTGTTGGGGGTCCGATAGCTTGGAACTCATTACCAGACAATCTCCATGATCCATCACTCTGCAGCAGTAGCTTTATGTGCGGCTTGAAAACTGCATTTTTTGTGAGATACTAGTGTATTCAGTGCAGTAGAGATGCTTTGTGATGTTGCGCTTTATAAATTCAATGTTGACATTGACATTGACATGACTTTATTTGTCATATTGGGTGAGGGGATCTATTTCATGTTGCTGTTCTACTACAGTAGTTGTGTTAACTGTGCATTTTATGCAAAAGGTTTTACATACTTTTCTGGATAATACTGCTTACTGGGGTTTGCCCAGAAAAGAACATCATCATCATCATCGACAACCGTGGGCTCAATGCCCGTTGGTGTCTGACGCCATTTTTACTATCGCTGCCCACCGCTGCCTATCTAGGGCAGCGTGGCTTAACTCCTGCAGGGTTGTCCCACAC
>Ga0209671_1006952_pt1 | contig 11680 bp, 4 predicted proteins | sample WorMetHERISLAND2_2_FD_187401 | JGI IMG/M metagenome (GOLD analysis project Ga0209671, IMG submission 187401) | Marine gutless worms symbiont microbial communities from Max Planck institute for Marine Microbiology, Germany - Olavius geniculatus... | ecosystem: Host-associated > Annelida >...
CACGAGACGCGCGAAAGCCTATAGCAGTTCCGATTCAGTAGTTTAGCTGAAAATTGGGGTGTTCACGCTAAGTTAATATACAAATACCAAATTCTCTATTTGGATCGCATAACAATAGTTCCGTGGTGCCACCTTGTGAATGATATAGACTTGTGTCGCAGCCCGAAATCGCCAAAAAATCCACAAAAACCCCTATTTTAGCGTTTAAGGTCATTCAAGGTCATTGAGTTTGGCGCCAATCAAGAGCCAGTGTACGACTTCCTATTAGTGATTAATAGTAACCCAGGCCCTATCTCGCACCGTTACTGAGATACAGCGACTTATTGGCCAAAATCGCAAATTTTACCTACCCATCTCTTATTTAGCGCCCTCGTTCGGGGTGACCCCCTTCGAATTTATGGAAAAGCTTTACGGTTCCTGAAACTGGAGTCTTCCAGGCAGCCGACGGTGAAGATTTGGTGATTCTAGCTTGCACCGCTTTTGACTGATCCACCCGTGTGACAGACAGACGGACGGACAAACGGACAGAGAGAATTGCGATGGCTAAGACGCGCTGAAAGCATTAGCTGCTTTTGCGCGTAAAAAGTGCAGGAAGCACGTAGCGCAGGACAAAGGAAATAGATGGGTTTTAGCCTCCTGTGACATGGCATCGAAACTGACAGAGTTAGTAAGTAAGTAAATAAATAAAATGTGAATTTATATAGCGCATATCGTTAAATTAATCTCTAATGTGCTGAAATTAGGAATTAGGCAAGCTGTGTCGTTATAATAAAAACTTAATCATTGTTTAACGTTTGTATGCTTTGCTTAACATCTGGACATAATACTAAATACTGTCGTCTTCTATAGAAATAATGCTATAACGTTAGAATCTTTTATGATGATGATAAAATGATGCTGCTGCTAATGATGACGATGTTTCAGAGTGACACATTGTCAGGGCAAAGTTTCCTCGTACCGTCCAAGTTACCGTCGCTCTTTTCAAACGCTGACGATTTCTATCTGCCAACCGTTCACGACGTTGTGTTCTATTTCAGCTTCTGCAGCTTCTTGCCAGGTCTGAGGGCGCAAAAATACTCAGTGTGAACTGTAAACATGACACGGCTGTTTTCAACTATTGTCCATTGTGCTATTCAAATGTAATCAAATTGATTCAACAAAACATCCAGCACTTTTTTTCACTTTAGCTCTAGAAAGCCATTAAGCAAGCTATCTTACGGATTAAACTATTAGAGTTTGGTGGATAGGAAACAGTCGATGTGGCTTGCAAATCAACGTTGAATCGTTAAAAATTTGAGGCTGAATAGCTGTCACTTCGTAACTTTCTATCTAGCTTGCCATCGAATGCGTTTTAGGCCAAGAATATTGCGGAATCGATGGATTTCCTTGGACCTCATTGAAGGAGCTTACAGCGCTCCTCAGAGTTTTCAGAGTCAACAAAAAACAACCTAGGAAAAAGAACTTAAGAAAAAAAATAAAAGGGGCGAAATAAGGAAAGTAAGAAACTCAGCTGTTGCTGTGAGAGGCCGACCGTATCGTCCATGTCCAAAGGACAGCGTCCGACTTCCGGTCACGGAGAGAAAGCGATTGCCCCAAGGTGACAACAGTTCCATTGACCCTATACGTTGACACTGCTCTGAAGCGCCATAGTTATCGCTAGCATAACAGACGTCGGGCAGGGTCATCTAGCCAGGCGTTTAAATATCGTATCAAGTCTAAGTTCATTACAGCCCGTTTGGGCAATCGAGGATTGTAAGGGGTCCGAATTGATACCACAGGGTAGCCGTCGGACAACCTTGTTTATACTTAATCAGACAGTTTTTCGATAAGACATACCGTTTAGCCACAATACATGCGTAACAAACAGACAGACGACAGAGAACAGACACAATTTTGCGCCAACGGCATCGACCAAAAACGGGCCGAAAAGAGGAAAGAAGGGAGAAAAAGCTGGAGCGGGTATCTTGGTCTGGTGGTTTAACGGTGGATAGAATACACAGCGTGTCCGGAAAAAGAGTCTACACTTTTTAAAATAACTTCAACAGTTTTAAACTTACTTATATAATTGTTGGCACACTTTATGCCAATAATGAAATTTATTTTGCAAAATTTACTTGTCACTAAGAATTGCTAATGTAATCATGACGTCATCAAAATGGCGTTTTCGTAAAAAAGATAACGTCTAAATAAGCATTTGCAATACGAAAACAGGACAACTGAAAAAAATGCAGTAAAAACTTGATAGATTATTGGCGTAGAAATACAATACTTTTTGCCAAAATTTTTTGACCTAGTTTTGCTTTTCGCTATGTTAAGCTTCGCCATCCCGTGCACTACGGAACGGCGTAGTACAGCAGCCGTTATGATGTAGCGATGATGTTGCTTATACGGAGATTTTGTTTGCGTTTTTTAATCTCTCCTGTAGGCCTAGCTCAGGCTAGCTGGTATAAACCAGTCAGTGTTTAACTGAAAACAGATTAAAGCCTATACCGCGTTTTGTTTAGTCACTGGAGCGAGCGTCAGCATGCGGTCTAAACGATGTACATGTAGGTTACAGCTAGGGCCCTACACGGACACACCCTGAGAAGCTATGAATGAAATAAGAAAACAAAAACTCTCACTCTTTCTTCAATAGCAATAGCGATTATTTCAGTGCTTCACATAGGCCTAAGCGTAATCGTCAGAAGAAGGAAGAAATGGCAGGAATTACCGTCATGATCTGTAAGTAACACTGATCACAGATATTCACAATCAGCAAAAGATGCTACGGCATCTGCAAACAACAAATTATTTGTCATCTATACACTGTAAAAAAATTTCCGTATATCTACGGATAATTTTACCAAAATTCACTTTCGTAATTTTGTAATGATAATAGCATTCGCCAGGTCTTCTTCTTCTTCTTCTTCGGAGTATGGTCAAACTTCAACAAGTTGAAGACTCCTGACCAGTAGTGGTTGTGGACATGCCGGCAGTGCTGAGTGCGTGAAGAAAAATCATGAACGATGTCCCGGTGCAAAACTAGGTGCTAATTAAAATAGAGAAGTGTCTCTGGCTCCTCACGGAAGGGTCGCGACTCCCTTTCACCAAAATCGGTGGAGTTTTACGCTCAATAACTCATAAATACACACAACTGTATTCACAACTGTATTCACAAGCAATTTGGACTAATTTCGACTCTTTTAGTAGGTTTGCTTAATGTATTATATAATAATACCGTAATATTTTTGTGACTGTTTTTTGTTTATTATGGAATACTGCCTTGGCTATTTTTGCTTGGGTGAGATAAAACACCCTCGAAAAAAACCGCGAAGTTGCCGATTATAAGGAACAGTGAACAGATTCGCCTCCAAACAGGAGTGTGAGGTTGCCTTGTTGGGTCTAACGCGGCCTGACAATGAGGTAATTTTTTACTCCTGTCGCGCGACGTTCCTGACGTAGCGAAGAGGAGTATATGAGATCAGTGTAGTTTTGAGGAACCGCCAACGATGCCAAAAATTTCTAACCTAGTTTTTCTTTTCGCTATGTTAAGCGTCGCCATCGCGTGCACTATGGAACGTCGTAGTACAGCAGCCGTTATGATGTAGCGCGCAGTGTCATCTCTGCAGCATGCGTTAGCGTCGTCACAGTGACATTGTAAATGAAGTTTTTGGACTCTTAAGTTGGTTAATAGCAAGTTTCATTACTGTTGTTTACAAAACAAACAGCTACGAGCTAACAAGACTATTCTCTGAATTGTTTGTCTATTTTGGGGGTGGAGATTTGTAAGAATACAAAGTGCTTCACACGGTACAGTGGCATCACTAATTGGGTGAAGTGGACAATCAGTACATTGTCAGTTGCGCATTACTTTTCTAATATAGCCTGAAAAAAATTATAAACATGCGTTTAAATTTGCAAAAAATTATTATCTGGAACACTGTTAATCTTTTCACCACGGATAGAGTAAAAACGGCATTTTTGATGACGTCATAATTACGTCAACACTGTATAGTGACGTCGTAATATAAAGATAAAATTTATCAACACTTTAACAAAGTAAATATTGGGGATGACTTATGCCAAAAATTATGAGAATATACTTAATTTTTTCAAAGGTATATCGAAAATGTCGTAGACTCTTTTTTCCGGACACGGTGTATATGCTGATTTTCATTCGTTCAAACCTATTGTAATACATTGCATTTCAGAGTCGTTGTTTAGTCGGCTAATAGCGCACGCGTACCGCTGGTCGTTGTCGATGGGCGGAGGCGACCACCCGCAAGTCTTTCACCGCAAGGCGCGGTTCTTCCTCGACAACGAACACGACTTCGTCCTCGAACTCGCTCCAGACCACCTCGCGCGCATTAAGGTCTGTAGGCCTTCGTAGCAACTGTCTTTTTGGCTATAATCATTGTCACATGTATTTCAATAAAAATTTGAGTTAGTACTATTTCTGGATTGTGATACTTTGATTGACAAGTGCTTTTACAATAGTCATCCAATAATTTGAATAATTTCTGCGTTTACTTCGGCGCAGAATCGTCATTTTCCATTCAGTTTTATTCATACTTTAGTAAATATGTCTCCATTGTAATTTTAGCATAACGTTTCGTTAAAATACACTTAAAAAATAATGACGGCCAGTCTAAAATAATCGCTAACATTCAGACAACACATACCGACTCTTTATATTTTCTGAATCATTGGTTCCGGTAGTAACTTATAAGGAGTATGCTTAAAAGCTTGTAAACTCACGAAACTGACGAAATCAGGCAAATTATGTCGTTTTAACGGATACGGATAAATAACAACACATGGCATGGGCTCTTTATAAAAAAAAAACTTTAAAAAACTATTGCTCACAGAGTTAACGCGCGATGTTATCGTGTGGTATGCAGGTAAGCGTGCTGCGAGTCATGACAGAAGATATAAACGATTGTTCTCAGAGTGAAAATTCTTCACCAAAACCGTATGCAGCAGCCAAGGTAACCCACTCAAAACTTTGAATGATTATTTTTCTGTGATTTTAGATGTAATATTTTATTTGCTATTCAACAAAATCATTGTCTGTGCTGCACTGTAAAGGATCGATTAATCAGCCTGTCAATCGGAGTTGTTTTAGTAACAGAGCTACTTTATAGTTAATGATAAAATTAACACATTTGTAGATGATGATGTTTTGGTATAACTTTCTAAAGAACCATGTTTTTAGACGTTGAGGAAACAGCGTGTTACATTTATCTGTCTCTGTGTGTGCATATTACCCCGTTTAGACGATGAAGCTGGTTCGTCGAGCTAGCTCGTTGAACTGGCTCATCAAGCGCTCGTCAAGCGTTTATTAAGCACACATCAAACACACATCGAGCTGGCTTGATGAGTGGTTGATGTGTGCTTGACAAATGTTTGTCGTAGCAGCTTAATGAATGCTTGCAGTGTCAAACATGCTTGATATTGCAAATACACATCGAGCTTGCTCGATAAGCGCTTGACGAGCTGGCTTGATGAGATGGCGAACACGTCGTTTAAACAAAGTTAAAAAAAAGTCAAAGGTGGTTTATAGCTCTTTATATGAAACCCCTCTCAGAGCTACGATGCGTCACCTGCCGTATGGGATCACACAGCGTTACTTGTCACCCAACACAGGTGAACGCGCTCCGCCTTAACCCCAGCCAGATAGGCTGGTACTCGATTTACCTACCCCGAAGGGATAGAAGGCTGAGTTGACCTAGGCGGCTGGTTAGATACTGAAATGGTTTACCTGCTCGCTGCAGTCACACATCCTAGTACTAACCCGGCCCGGTGTAGAGTAACTTCGCTGATCGAACGCAACGCGTTAGAGCTACGCCAGGCCACCAACCCACTGCGAATATTAACTGGCTCGTCGTGTACGTGAATCTGTATAGGTGCGTAACTTCATGGAGTCGGTGCTGTGTGAACTGCGTGAGACGTGGATGAGGCGAATGTCGTACGTTGCCGTAGTGCCGTGCGTCTGCGATCGACCTTGTCTGGCTCACAGCGCAGTCCGATGTCCACACGACGACTGCTTTCACTTCCTCTCACTCGACCAGTGCCTTGCTAACAAGGTCTTCAGCTTTTTCATCATAATCAGCTTTATTCGTCGAAAAAATTCTGATAGCATCATAAACAAAAATAAACGCTCATGCACACGCGCGCACGCATATAGAAGGTTAGAAGAGGTTAAAACAGAATAGATAGACCTAATAAACATTGTCACTGCAACTGACACACCTTACACAATAAATTGTCCAGCAAATTATATTTAAACAAAAATCTATGCGTAGGTTGGCCATCGAGTTCACTCACTGTAGACAGACCACACGTCCCGAGTGTCACTGTTATAATCATTTAACTGACAAAAACAATTAGCAGTGGCGTCGTAAAAGGGGAGGGGGCAAGGGGCAATTGCCTTTTTTTAATTGCCCCCATTCCCTAAATTTTGAGCTGTCAAAAAATTATTGGAATAACTTAGTCTCGTAAAAATATTTTCGTCAAGAAATGAAAAATTTAGGGCTAAATTGCTTTTTCCGCTTTTGGGAAAAATTTAGAAACAGAATTGAAATTATGATCACTCGTCGGAAATTCGCAGTGCACAAAAATGCAAATTCTTGTTTTCATATTTTTTATGCACGAAAGCAGATACTGCTGTAGTGCGTCTTAGCCGTCGCAATTCTGCCTGTCCGTCTGTTCGTATGTTCGTCTGTCACACGGGTAGTTCAGTCAAAAACGGTGCAAGCTAGGCTTATCAAATCTTCACTGTCGACTGCCGTAAAGCTTTTTCATAAATTCGAACGGAGTCACTCCGAGAGAAAGGTAGAGAAAATTTGCGATTTTCAGCCACTAGGCTAAGACACTATATCCCAGAAACGGTGTGAGATAGGAAGTCATACACGGGCTTTCAATTGACACCGAGAGCAATGACCTTGGATGACTTTGAACACTAAAATAGAGGTTTTATAGATTTTTTGGCGATTTTGGGCTCTGAGAAAATTTAAGAGCGAATTGCACCGAAATCAATCGAGATAAGCAAGGACAAGCTGCATAATAATTTTCAGCATTAAACGTAGATTTCAACGGTTCAAATCTCGATTTTTTTTACGTTTAAGGAAACCTGCGCACGGGGGCATCAAAAAGCAGTACGCCCATAAAAGTCGTTATGTTATACCGCTGTTGGCCAGTCTTTCGTGAAAGCGGTTGCAGATAGGCATGGGTATGCTGCCTATCACAACAAGCACTAGTGACGAGCTTTTAGTCAAATCAACATCAATGACTTTGAAAAACCCTGAACTCCTAAAATAAGGGGGTTTTATTGATTTTTTGCTATCTTTGGCTGCGGCGCACACTTCAGGAGTGAATTACGATGAAATGGCTGAAGATAGACTAAAACAATTTGCGAACAGGAACTGTTATAGGCTTTCGCGCGTCTCGTGAGCACTATCTCATATTTCTTGTTTTAACTGCGACGCCGCTGGTCGTTCTGTTGTTTGTATGTGGACTGCAACACGAGTACGATGTGGAATAGGTTGTAACTTGTAGTTTACCGTGTGATCAATTGCAGATCGTTTGCTGTGATTATCGTCGTGTGCCTACGTCGACGTATCGTAAAGGATTTCCATCCACTGCTGTTGTTGGTAAGTCACGCCTGCTTATACCCAGTTTATACGATCGAGCAAGCATCGAGCAAACATCAAGCAATTATATATGCTAGCTGGACGAGCCAGCTCGTCGAGCCAGCTTCATCGTGTAAACGGGGTATGACGTTTGCTCGATGTTTGCTTGATGTTTGCTTGATTGTGTAAACGGGGTATTACACTTTTCTATACGCGAACGATTTGCCAGTTTTTTAAACTTACGATTTAAAGATCAGCTGTGACGACGAAAAATAACAATAACGAAGAAACAACGTCACTCAGGATGTCGGCGGCGAGTGCCGTCATGATATGCGGCACCGACTGTTTGGTTGCCTTGCCGATGATCTCAGGCGTTGACAGCGAACTAGTCACCGCACTGTAACACTATAACCGTAATTGCGGGAGATGTGTCCCATTTTCTCAAAGCTTCTCAGTGACCTTCGCTGACCTTGACTTTTGACGTTTGTTATCGATCGAACTTGCATGATGTAGGGCCTACCATTTTTTGGGATACAGTGTATGGTGGCCAGCTTTGTTGGGCAAATGAGGTAAGCCACTACCAGTTTTTTTCTGTTTATGTTAATTATACAGACGCGTATATTTGTATTGTGACAAATAGATGAATTAATTACTTTTTTGTTTTGCTGCGCTTGATTCTCGTGTGAATGGTTTTTACAGCAAGGGTGATAAAAGTTTGAAAGAAAAACGAAAAAACGAGTTATTACTTGTTCGACTCGGGTACTGTTGTGTGTTATCCGCAGTGAACGAAGGACCTATCCTATCTAGCGCTATCATTCCCGCGTCTAGTGCTGACGAAGACATGGATGTACCGGCCTGGGTCAAGAGCTCAGCCAAGATGCTGAATGGCGGCATTGATGGCCAAGACTGGCTCGCTTTGGCGAAGAAACTTGGTTTGTCACATTTAATTCTGCGTCTGTGCATAGGCCTGCCGTGCTTTATAAAACACGATCGACGCGGTAGGTTAATCTTGATATTTATAACTCAAAGCATGTACAGATTTCATCAGAAAGGAACAGTGAACTTCAAATTCGCCGAATATAAACCCAATGGACTATCACGTGCGGGGTGCATTAATGGAGGTTTACCGCAAGCTTAAAACAAAGCCAAAACAATCACCGAACTCAAGGAAGTGTTTCAGGTTGCCACAAGGACCGATCGACAAGGTTGTGAAAGAATTCTCAAATTAAGCGACTGAAAACTTGTGTTGGAGCTTGGAGTGGTGGTGGATACTTTAAACATTCGAAGTTACAATGGATCTGATCATTAGTTATGGGGTGTTTGTAACACGATCCAGCAAACGTCCAGCAATTAGCACGTGTATTTTGAATACATTTGCTGGAAGTTTGCTGGACGTTTGCTGGATCGTGTAAACACCCTATTACTGTGTTGTTTCAACGATTTTATTAAATTGGTGTTGTAGTTTGAACATTTATAATGCTAAAAAATCGATAGGCGGTCATGTTAACAAATCTATAACTTCATCATTTCTTCATTTTACTTGGCAATTTTGCCGTACAACATTCTATGAAATAGATGTGTAAAATTTTAAATTAAAATACGGAACGGTTGCTGAGAAAACAGCGAAAAACTTTAGGGGGCTACTTTTTTCGCAGCACCATGTATACAACCTCTCGCGACTTTGTGCTGTGGGGTCCAAAACAACCGCACAGTTCGGCGCTCACTCGGTCAACTAGAAGTCACTCGGAGAGCGCAAACCTCCACCAACGCCCATTGATCACCGCAAACGTGTAGGGGAGGTTTCAGAAAGGTTTAAGCGGTAGAGCTTTTCGTGACAAACTTATTATGGGGCCGTCCTTCCTAGAAGGAGGCCCCATTATGTATCGATGCTGTTCGTCTGTCTGTCTGTCTGTCCGTCCGTCTCGTGCCTCCATCTAGAGGGAAAACGAAAAGGTCTAGGAAGACGAAACTTAGTAGGAAGGGTCCCTTGGACACGAGCACCCCGTGGACCAATTTCAAGGTTCCCAGCTGTTGCTTGGGTGGGCCGACCGTACCCGAAAGCCAGCGTGCCTCCACCTAGAGGGAAAACGAAAAGGCCTACATATACGAAACTTGGTAGGAAGGGTCCCTGGAACACCAGCACCCTGGACCAATTACAAGGTCAAGGGGTCAGAGGTCAAGGTCACGGCGGCTAATTGCGTTGTTTGCAAAAAATCCCCATAACTTCGCTACCTGTTGTCCGATCAACTTGATATTTGGCAGGTGGCGTAAGGATCCCTTGCCGCCTTGCCCCGAATGCCCTCGTTGCTATGGCAACGGCCGTTCCCTCCGTCTGTCCGTACTCAGCTGCAAGGACGGCCCCATAGCGGGCGGCCCCTCAACGGCCGCAGCCTCTTGTTTTAAAGCTACGGAGCGTCCATTGCCATGTGGGATTACACAGTGTTACTGCCACTTGACACAGGCGAACGCGCCGCGCCTCAGTCTCAGCTACAGACAAGCTGGCAGTACTCGATTTACCTACCCCGGAAGGATGAAAGGTTGAGTTCACTTTGGTGTTGGGTTATATACCGAGATAGCGTCCCGACCGGGAGTCGAACCAAGGACCTTTCAATCGCAATTCCAACGTTTTGCCGTTACACTGTCAACCTCTCAACAACATTCCATTATGTTGTAGGCTATAAGCGAAGTATGATAGAAAAATTCAGCTGTAAGCTGAATCCCGGTCTGGTGCTGTTGACCGACTGGATCATTAGCTCCGGTAATACCTCTCTGTCGATAGATCTGCTCATCTCCTGCCTGGAACAACTTCACCGAGACGACATCGTCGACGTCGTACAGAAGGGAAAAGGTAATCAATTGGCTTCCGCGAGCATTTCCGATTAACCATACGGCGATAGAAAACATGGTGGTAGACAAAAAGAAGCAAAATAAAATATCGAGATAATGAAAAAAACGAGAATAAACGCGCAAGCAAGTTTTAGTGAATATTATGTGTTGCAGCCAATAGCTGGATTAGCGTAAAATACTAAGTAAAATAAGAAAACATACAATGCAATAAGGCCTAAATGCAGTTGTACAAACAATATGGGCTGACGGTAAAACTGATTTCGCGTAATAAACTGTTCGTGTCTTGCGGACTTCAGCTGGCGCAGATGGGCATAGATGTAGTTAGAAAGATCACATTTTGGTGGTAAATCTTAACTGGCTTATTCTTAACTGTTGACAAGCAAACCAGTAAATTGGTGATTACTGAAAACTGCCTTTAGCCTATTGTACGCTGTGCGTTCATTTGCTCTCTGCGGCCAAGGAGTGGAATAAACGCAAACTTGTCTTTGTTGGAACCCTTATAGAGTGTTTACACGATCGAGCAAACATCGAGCAGCTAGCTCGACGTTCTATGGTAATTAGCATGCTAATTAGGAGGGTGGGTGGGTTGTAATTGGAAGGTCTATGGAAGTGATCAACTGTGGGCTAAGAGCCTAAGCCTAGGCCTACATTTGAGCCAGAAGGCGGGGTTCCAATACGCCTGCTTGAGCCAGCTCGATGTTTGCTCGACGTTTGCTCGACGTTTGTTCGATGTTTGCTTGATCGTGTAAACGCCCTATTATTCGGGTACTCGAATTCGTACTCCTGTCTCTGTGAACATAGCCGATAATGGGATGTGTTCCGGCCGTCCGGATTCCACCAGAGAATTATTACTATTCGCGGTAGTGACGACGGAATTGTTTTCAGCATCGTTGCTAAGTTCTTTGTTTGTTTGTTTTTTTTTATCTGTTAACGCAATAACTCATGAACCGCTACAGTTAGCTCGATGACATTTTACATAAACATGTACATGTACCTCGTCAACCAACGATCCCGTTAAATTTCAAGGTCATAGGTCAGAGGTCAAGGTCACACTGGCTGTTTATGTCTTGCGCGCATGCCACGGAGGCTATCGGAGACAGTACTTAGCCTTGAGCAAAGCCTGACAGTCTATAGTTTGGGGGTCGTCCATAAACGACGTCACGCTCCGAGAGAGGAGGGGGTTTTAGGCTACATTATTGTGACGACGTGTAACGTAGAAGAGG
>Ga0209671_1006956_pt1 | contig 11676 bp, 8 predicted proteins | sample WorMetHERISLAND2_2_FD_187401 | JGI IMG/M metagenome (GOLD analysis project Ga0209671, IMG submission 187401) | Marine gutless worms symbiont microbial communities from Max Planck institute for Marine Microbiology, Germany - Olavius geniculatus... | ecosystem: Host-associated > Annelida >...
TTATTATTGCTTCGCTGGTATCACCAATAATCACCACCAACATAAAAACCGTGTAAATACAGGGTGGGCCAAAAAACATGGCACTTTACTTTTGTCCATATCTTCACCAATTATTGATCGACTTTCAAAATTCTTTCACTGTCACACTCTGCAGACAATTTGCAATAACGTGATTATTACATATCCCACCACACCGTAAATGCGTCTCTACACTACCTTGTGAAATATCAATAAAATGTGCATATATAACGATAATAGCAAACATTTTGATAAAATTGAAAAAAAACACTTCAGACCAACATTGCAGTGAATGGTCTGTATGACACGAAACTTTTTGGGTCTAACACAGTCTAGTGGCCTATAGATCATTCATCACAATGTTGGTCTGAAGTGTTTTTTTTCATTTACCAAAATTTTTGTTATTATCTTTAGTTTTTGCTTACATTTATATTTGACAGATAGTGTAGAAACGCATTTACCGTGTGGTGGGATATATAATAATCACATTATTGCAAATTGTCTGCAGAGTATGCCAGTAAAAAATTTTGAAAATTGGTCAATAATCGGTGAAGATATTGACAAAAAGAAAATGCCACGTTTTTATGGCCCACAGTGTATAAAGCAAAGCAATACGACATTACAGCACAGCGCACACATGGTTCAAAAACCTATTTAAGCGATTTTAAAAAGAAATTACAATTCACAATGGATTCATGCATAAAATTCAGATGATCAGCAAAACAGAAATCACAAAAAGAATAACGCAATCATCGACATATCGACTCAACACAGCGAGCAAATGTAAAAAAATTAAGTATGTCAGCTTGACTGCAAACCGAGTTTATGATGAGAGAAAAAATTAACAAGGAGAGCCAGATATAGTTTAGACACAGTGAAAGATCGTGACACATGCTCATAAAGCTAATAAGGTCAAACACTGCAATGCAGTGGAAGTTGATGTACTGTTCATAAATGAATTGACGTGATCTCGTAATGGAAATGAAAAATTGGCTTGTCTCAATAGGATGCACAAATTATAATCCATAATCCAACACAGATGAAAAATCATCGAAAAAATCCATTCACTGACAATACAAGCGAGTTTGTCTTATGCCCACTGAGGCAATATTATAATATCAGATGTCAAGCACTGATCATATATAATAACTGGAAAAGCTTATTGCAGCTTGCAGCTTACTTTCCTTTACATGCACTAGATTCAAAACTGCTAAAACTCTACGTAGAAATAATGGTGAATATGGTTAGTAAATGAAAAACAAAACTGCCAAACTGCTAAAACCTATCAAGCCTGCTACGTGAAAGAGTGCAGCAGTAAAGAATGAAATTTACTTTTTGCAATTTGTCGACTTGTGCTCTTGCAGTCGCTGGCAATAGACTCGGATTTCTTCATGGCGACGCTGCAGTTCGGCCGCTGGTTGGGTATCAAGCCGGATTTGAGTCGGGCAACCGTCAACGACACCTTGCCCATCAAAGTCTGCAGCATGTACGAGAACAGCATCTCAGATGCAATCAAACGGCACAAAGTTCTGCTAAGGTGTCTGTTTTACTGCACTGCTGCCATCTAGCAAATAATGCTAAAATAAGGCATTATGGCAGGTAAAAAACAGGGGCAAAATGGAGAAAAGGTAAATAAATTTTTGACCAAAGATGAAATCTTCTCACTTTTGGAAATTCAGCTCTCAAACAATCGTGCAAAATTTCACCTTATCGCAATCCATTCATAATTTTTTAACAATATGACGCAGACACAAACAGACCAAAACATAGGTAATAATGGACAGCATCCAACTGCCATTTTCACCAAATTTTACCACTACAATTACATTTGCAAACCTTTTCACAGAAAGCAATATATTTAACAAAAACTAAAAGATATAATAAAACATGCAAATTAAGCACGTTAGAATGTTAGCTAAAACTGCACAGATGTACAAACTGAAGCACCTTTAATAAAGCAGCGGCAGACTCTTGTGTGATGTGCGTAACATCCTCGCCATTGACTTTCAATATCTGATCACCGGAAGCTAATCGACCATCAGATTCTGCCACACCGCCACGCACCTAAAACAATGCACGTGGCAGCCAGACTACTTTTGTGTAAGAAATAATCTTAAAACACAGTAACCAAACAAAGCACCCAATCAATGCTCAATACTATCATTCTGACTACCGTACCCTAGAATATCACGTAAAAAACAGCACCAGAGAATGAAAAAAATAATGCACATAATTTAATAAAGCTTCAATAAAGGTGGCTAAACTTTTGTAACATATATAATGCATAATTGCACATTAGAACGCAATAATTTGATATTGTGCTTAATGCAATCAGATGGTAATTCGGCATAATAGCAGCATCATTAAGCACATCAACAAAGTTGCGACTTTGTATGACAAGCCAAGGTAGTACTGAGCTTGGTCATCATTTGTGAATGTAACGCCTTGGTATTTAACTCTTTTATCCCGGCCTACTCAACCTAGTCATCTCAGGCATAACGACAATAGTTACGAGCAAATGTAGCCCCAGCTAGAAGAAAAATGAGTTCGCACAACAGCAAGACCTGTTATCAGTTATTAATGGAAGATATGTAATGCTAGCGCAAATGCCAAATGGCTTAAACTTCACCAGCTTGCAAAAAATGAGCTACTACATAATGAACCCTGGACATTCCATGCAGTAATGTTCTTCTTACAACAATGAATTACAGACGACACAAAAATGCTGATCTTACAATATCGGCAATCACAATGCCAGTATTATGTCGACGACTGGCGATGCTCAGGCCAAGTCCTTTGGTCGGCTTTTTAACCAGTTCAACGGTCAAGACGTCATGCAGCTCCTGCTCGTTCCACAATGTGTCGGCCCGCAGTACGAGTAGATTGAGTGAGTCGGTCACAGAGTGGCGTAATGCGTGCAGAGCTCGGCTGTATGTTGCATTCACTAGATCCTCACCATTCACCTAAACGCATAAACACACAACTAACAGTTCATCCCAATTAGTGATCTTCACCCAGCCATTTACCACTCTTCAACGTTAACCACATTTTTCATGTGGAGTGGTCTCCAAAACATGTTGTAGAGTTATGAGTTTCAGAAAGATCAGTTGAAAAGTGGTAAAACTGTGTGTGGTCAAACTTCCCTTCTCCTTCTGAAAGAACACATCACTTATGCAATGTCACATTTTTTCTGGAATTACTTCAAAAGTAAACTTCTCAGACATAATAGTGGCAGAAATTTTTTTGATTTTCTCCAGCCAACAGTGTCAAAAAAGCCATATTTCTTCATTAAACATCACAGGTCCTGCTGAGTTTGAGACCCGAGTATCAAATGGAATGAGAAGATTGAGACCCACCTCAAGAATCTGATCTCCAGACAGCAACCGATCATCCTTAGCTATTGCACCATCATCGTATATTTCATACACCAAGACGGATTTCTGAAATCAGCACACAAACGACCAATAAGCAGCTACGCCAGTGTCAAGTAAACTGTCACAATTACTCGAACCTGCAGTTTTTGTTAAGAAAGACTCAAAAGCATGTCAATGTAAGGCATGAAAATGATACAATATGAATGATAACATGTCATCAAAAGCTCTATCAATTATCAAGTAACACAAATATTAGCAGGCATTTAATTTAACAATACAACAGTACAATTCAACATGCTGCATGGTTTAATCTAATCTTAATCTTTAATCTAATCTTAAGTTAACTCTGGACATTTTTGAAGCATGCTCAATCAACAAAGTTAAATCAATAAAAGGTTCAATGTTTTACAATTACACAAACAGTAGTTTGTATTGTACAGAGAAATAAAACGTCACATATACTGACTAAGGCTGTGTCGGATCCACCAATAACTTTCAGACCAAGGCCGGACTTTCCCTTGTTGACAGATATATGAGTCGGTCGACCGGGCTCAATGAGCCGTTTTGATGCATCATCAAGTGTTGTTGTTGTGCCACAAGGCAACGCAGTGTGCAGTGGAGACAGGTCTTCAGGCGAAGTTTCCACTGAGTCAACGTTATGTTCGGATAATGCCGAATGTTTTGCAGATGGCAGGCCCACTGCACAGGTTATGCAGCAAATAAATGTATTACAGTTCCTCTGAAGTGCATCATGGAGTCAAAAAAGAGCAAAATATGGCAAATGGTCACTGAATTTCGACTGCCAACAAAAATGTTTTACTTGTGTGACCCAAACGAGAGTGCAAAATTTCACAAAAATCAGTTCACAACTTTTTCAGTGATACAACAGAAAGAAGTATGATGAAAAGACAAAGGCACAAATAGAATCAGATGCATACAATGACTCTACCTTCTTTCGGCAGAGGTCTTATCATGCCCATTTTGATATATGAGCAAAGACATTAAACACATTTTAAGAACATGCTAGTGCTGCTAGTACTCCAGAAATGCATCAACTTATGCAGTGCCATTTTTACACATCTCTTCAGCTGTTTTCCCGAACAAAGTCACTAGCTCCACAGATCACTCTTACACAACTTCAGAAAAAAAACCTACCGATGCAGTTTACTTCTATTGTCCGTTCTTCTTGGTTCCTGCAAATGTCGGAGAAGTTTTTATCTTCGACATCTACAGGAGAATATTTCTGCAGTTCATGCTTCAAGCGCCCAGATGCTGTTAATCTGTCATCTGCATCAGCCTCACTGCAAACCTGTACCTGCAAGATGAACAGATCAGCAACTTCATTTATTGACACTCCCAAAATACAAATAAATAAGTAAGTAAAAAAACCCTTTATAGTGCGCACTGAGCAGCCAGTGGCTGAATCGGAGGCACTTGTGTAGTCGCAAGGGGGAGACTTAAAGTCTGCCAGGAACATCATGAAAGATTCCCTCTATTCTGAGGTCTTCAGTGGATATGGAAAATTCAATTATAAGTTAAGAAATTAATTCATCAAAGTAACGTGCACTATTTTAACTGCTTAATTCCAAAAAAAATGACTGTGCCATGCCTGTTTATACTCAGATGCTACATTTTAAGCAAGCCAATTTACCATTTTTTATCGATTTTGGTAAAACCATGGATGTTGTCAATAAAATAGGTATCAATCTCTTACCAGTGTACCTACACACAATGTTTAATTACACATACTAGTGCCAATATCTTACCGCATCTGGTGTCAAGCTCTCTGGCAATGCAGCCACTTCAGCCGAGATTAAGTCCTAAAAACATTGAACACGAGATATACAAGTAAAGTGAGAGCCAACAAACAGGCATACAGGCTACTTTCGAATTACAGTAAAAACAACTATTAATAACAGTAGCTGAATTCACATGTAAAACTCTAAATATTACATGTAACACAGCAGTAATTTCACTGACAAGTAACTTGCCTAATTCACTGTATCATAATGTGACCAAGCTGATTGGCAAAAGCGTTCTGGCATAGAGTTTAATATTACACTCCACACATATGAGATCATTTCAGAAAACAATCATCTGCAGTAGTACTAACAAGTGAAGTCAAAATGAAACAAGATAAGATATGCAAAAACACACTGTAAAATAATAAAATATCAATCAAAGGAAAAAAACTGAACAGAAACAATGGATGAGTGGGTGATAAGTGTGATTTCTACTGCCATTCATCGACAAATTCAATTTACAATATAGTTTGATGAAACACTCTTATTTTAAGTTAACAAAATTATCAAATATGCTGACCAGTGGTATTCCAATATGCCACTGAAGATAAAAACATATCTTGGACGATCACAAAGAACAGGCAAAACTCACGTCTTTAGTACGGTTGATGCCACTTGGTGGAATGCCATTGGGTAAAGACAAGTCACCGGTCTCGGACTTCAACGCTGTATCAGACAAGTTGTCAGATGTATCACTCGACTCTCTCACAGCGTTAGACGATGGTGATTCGTCCTGCACCAAACTACTGATTTACTGGAAGCACTTCAAACAACTGCCCCTGGCACACTCTCTCACAAGGCCATCAAATTCCACACAGATCTTGCACGAAAACTCACCCCTTTGTCACACTTTGAGCTGGCATTAAGCAATTAAGATAGCATACAGCACAAGCCAACATAACTAGGTCAGTAAACCAACAGTACTAGTAATTACGATAACTCACTATTTTCCTCCCCATGGCCAGTACCCATTAGATAAGTCAATAAACATTAACTGCTGCAACAGCAGTCAAAGAAACTGACTGAAAGTGGTAGACAAAAACCTTAACCATATACCTGGTAACTATTAATTTATTAAAACTAAGGAAAAAAGTACAGAAATATTAAGCATTCAAACAATTACTCATTGCAAAAATCATGGCTTACAGTTTGCACATGCTAATGCTACAAAATACTGTACTTTCCAATTTTGGTTAATGTAGCATATTTCATGTAAAAACTGTTACATTCCACAATACTCTTACAACTACAGCTGTATACATGTACACTATGACTTTGTGTCTATGGCGGTATATAAATGAGTTCTGACTCATGACTTACGAATGGATTCACTAATGCATTTATATTTTTAAAAACCTTATTTCTGTTTAATATACATGAAGTAAAAATTTCTCTGCAATAAACTGAATATTATACAGAAATAACACCAGTGAACCGAACTCTATATTATATGTAGTATAACAGGTATACTGTTGACTGTACATACCACTGAAAATGACCTTGACATCTTAGGAATGAGCGTACTGTTACTATCCTACACAGATAAAACAACGTTTAAACAGCCAATGGTACACAAACTGTACCAAGTGATAACATCTATGCTGTGCTAGAAATTAATCTGAAAAGCATTACGACTAATAATCCTACTAACAGCACCGAGCAGGCTGCATTGAAACCTTAGCATGTGTTCACATGGCAAAGTTCTAATCCTGGTCTGCTCAGGTGTGTCATTAGGATTATTAGCACCAAAGCTTTGCAATCAATTTCTCACACGGTATGGTCCTCTATAATCTGTTTAAATGTCACAAGAGTGTCAAAACACGCCAGACACAGGTGGATGTTCCCTTCTCAGCTAGGCAGGAAAGTCATAGCATCAGGGCTTCATGGACGTTCATACACAGATGGGTTTATGGAGCTTAGACAGCCTTACCAAAGATAATTTTTACATGCAAAAGCAGCTACTGCTTTCAGCGCGTCTTAGCCATCGCAATTCTAATCCGTCTGTCTGTCACATGGGTGGATCATCAAAAACGGTGCAAGCTAGGATCACCAAATCTTCACCATCGAGTGCCTGGAAGACTCTAGTTTCAGGAACCGTAAAGTTTTTCCATAAATTCAAAGGGAGTCACCCCAAACGAGGGTGCTAAATGATAGGGGGGTGGGCAAAATTTGTGATTTTTGGCCAATAAGTTGCTGTATCTCAGTAACGGTGCGAGATAAGGCCTAGGTTACTATTAATCACTAATAGGAAGTCGTACACTGGCTCTCGATTGGCGCCGAATTCAATGACCTTAAATGACCTTGAACGCCAAAATAGACGGTTTTATGGATTTTTTGGCGATTTCGGGCTGCGACAAAAGTCTATATCATTCACAAGGTGGTGCCACACTATTATCGATATGTGATCCAGATAGAGAATTTGGTATTTGTATATTAACTCTGCATGAACCGGAACTGCTATAGGCTTTCGCGCGTCTCGTGAGCATTAGCTCAAATTTCTTGTTAGCACTAACTATAGCAGAATGCATAAAGACACAGTCAACTTTGCATAGCATTGGGCTACCGTTATTCTGCTAAAAGACTATCTTTGGTGAGGTACTGAAGCTGTTGGAGTTCCCTATACCTCTCTGTGCATAAACGCCTATCAAGCCATGGTAGAATGACAGCAGGCCTGGCCTGGCCGGGATATCAGCGGTAACTAGGACAGCCTCTGTTGACGTCTAGAGAAAATGCAGTGTCTGGTGTCACCTGAGAGCAAAAAGCTGTGATGAAATGTACACTATGCTACAGAGTACTTGTGCAGTTTTCATAACACTTGTCGAACAAGAAAAGCCCAGCTAACGCAAACGGGAACGTGCAACAGCGGTGCATGTTTGAAAGTCCAGTAAAACAACCCATCCTAGCAACCATGTTTTTTACAGTCGCCAGAGGGCACCAGACGACAGGCGGCTAATTATCTATAGTGTTTTACTCAGAAAAGGGCATGACCTGTCTCGCTCAGCCAACGCCGTATCGGCTGGAAATCGCAAATTTTCCCTACCCCCCCCATCTCATTCAGCACCCTCACTCGGGGTGAACCTTTTCAAATCTACGGAAAAGCTCTACTGATACTGAAACTAGAGTCTTCCACGCAGCCGACAGTGAAGATTTGGTGATTCTAGCTTGTACCGTTTTTGACTGATCCACCCATGTGACAGACGGACAGATGGACGGATGGACGGACTGAATTGCAATGGCTAAGGCTAAGACGTGCTACAGCAGTAGCTCATGTTGCGCGTGAAAATTGTAACAAAATATGATTCACCATCAAAAGATGATGATCAACAAAATAATCATCCTGTCCTCTTAAACCTGCAGACTGAGACCTGACATACACATGTGAAGAACAAATGAATGAATAAATAAATAAAACATCTGTATTTCGTGGTGCAGCCAATCAATCACTAGACTAAAACACGAAGACACTAGGTCAGGGGTCTCAAACTCGCGGCCCGCGAAGGCGTCATTTGCGACCCGCAACACATTATCTGAAATTCTAAAAATTTAGGATAAAAATAAGTCGTTTTATTCATTTTACAGCATTTTCTAGTAACCCAGCGAAACTACTATTTTTCTCATTTGCGTTCTCTTTGGTGGAGCCGCATGCTGATGCTGGCAACGACCAACGCTGGCGCTGGCAACTTGATCATTTCTTATCTCTTCAGATGGTAGGCCTAAGTGAAGTTAAGCCACGGCGGCTAAAAGATTATGCGGATGTCATTTCTGGATTTCTTGCAGAGTTCGACTGATGTTTTAAAGAGTTCAATAATCTTAAACCAGTTTGCACTCTTTGCCGCTTCGTTTGATGTTGACGCAGAAAGCGTTTCCGAAGAATTCCAGATGGAGGTACTGGATTTGAAGTGTGACAAGCAAAAGCAGAAGTACACGGATATGGGAGTTCCTGATTTCTACAATTTTTTTCTGAAAAAAGTGTCCAAACTTAGTGTCTGCAGTATCCGAAATAGCCTAATGGCGATGTTTGGCTGTACGTACGTTTTTGAACAGTTCTTCTCATCAATGAAGATCAACAAATCCGCTTTGTAATCAAGACTCACTAGTAAACGTCTGAATGCAACATTGCAATTGGCTAACACCTGTGATTTCAAGACTAATGTCGACTCTCTGGTTTCTGCCAAATCAGCGGTAAGAGTTAGTCGGAGACGGGAAAAAATCTGAAGTTCTAAACTACAGTGAATACCGTAAAAATAACTTCTGTCATTTGTAGGGGCCTATTAATTACTGCATTTACTGCATTTTGTCGTCTCTAAAAACAATGCGGCCCACCGACTGAGTGATATCTTGCAGTGTGGCCCGCACCCCCAAATGAGTTTGAGACCCCTGCTTTAGACCCACGTTCCGAGTGGACGCATTGCTTCTCCTACATGTATATGCAAATTACGTTGCTTCGGACATAGATTTTTTTGCAGCCGTCTTGCTTGTCCATCTGTTTGTCCGTCTGTCTTCTGCCCGTTTCATACAGACTCTTTACTCGAAAATCGCAGAAAAACCAAAATTCGTGTGCGCGTTCTCCAGAGCAGAAGTAACTAGTAGTAGCAATTTTAAGTTCAAAGGGTGATAGATCAGGCTTAGGGTTGGCCAGCTGTAGGCAAACGGCCGCATGATATGTCGGCACTCGGTCGACATGTTTCTATTGATAGTTCGGCACAAGCGAGTCAGTTCATCTCGTCTAGCGGCAGTGTGTACATTAGCCAGTAGACAATGTTGAACAAAGTAAACGTTAGCGGAAACATTCTCCGCGAGATTCTGTCGACCTGGCGAGCTTTCTGCTTGCCCTCGGGATCAATGATCCTCGGAGGTCCTCGATTCCCGCCGTTCTCGATGTAGTCGATCTGTAGATATACACAAGCAAGACGGTAAGTACTAGTTTATGTAGCGCCAAAATCTCACAAAAGAATCAAAGCGCATTGGAGATAAGTGGAAAGATAAGCGGACTAAAAATACCGGTAATAAATCTTAAGATAACGTTTGAAATAGGCGAATGTTTGAGCTTGACGAATATGAAGAGGAACAGAATTATATACTTGTGGCGCGAAAACTCGAAATGCACGGGAACCAAAAGACACGTTATGTCTTATGGCAGTCGCATGCATTAGGCCTATCACACTCTAACGCTGCGTATAGGCCTAGTACCAAAATTAATTAATTAAAAAGATCACGGCACATTACACATTATAAGCTCTTAGGCCTATAAAAGACACCATAACTTTAGAAAATGATGACTAAGCTACAATTGAGCAGTAGCTCTACCAGAGAAAGATTTGTGATATTGATGAACTGAGAGAACAGCTCGCAGCCACTTGATATACATAACCTGGAACAGTCGATTATTGATTGACACGGCAACTGATAAGTGGCGCAAACGGCCAACAGGTTACGTATTTAAGCCCAAAGAAGAGCACTTTGAATATCAGTTACAACTTGGTACGTGCTAATATTATTTGTGCATGTAACAAGAATAATTTTTAAAACAAAAGATCAGTCATCATTTCCTAAAGTTACAGTGTCTTTTTGGAAAACTATAATGTATACATGCCCTAGTTTTTGTGACAAGTTAATCTTTCAATTCTGTTTCAAGGTAGTGTAGGCATGTTTGAATATCTTTGGCGTAAAACCAGTATTAACGTAAACTAGAAAATATTTCATGGTTTGCTGAAAATTTAACTCTTTTTTCAACGGTGCAAAAATTGTGAAAATCAATTAACATTTGATAAAGTTATCACAGATTATGTAATGGTTTGTTTTTATGGACCACGGTGTACTTTTGTACCCCCAGCAGTAAAAAACACAATAAAAAATTACAACCCAAATTTTAAAATAGATAGGGGACGATAGTGACTGTATCGCCGAAAACAACCTGGCTTACATTAAGCTTGCAGAAACCGGATAAAAACTACATATATAATATGCATGCAATGAAAACATTGTGTTGTTGCTATTATTACTGCTGCGCTGAAGCCCATAGCACACAGGCATAGAAAATTATTATCAGTCAATCGATCAAAAGAAAAACATTAATATTGCTGCTGAATCACACGTCGCAAGCGAATAACAAGCGCAACCTTGACTCGTTATGCAGTATGCCGAGAAATATCGCCCCAAATCTGGAATCGAAATCGAGCGCAACTCGCCCACATTTGGGCTCAAGTACCTTCCCCCTTTTTGGCTTCTTTCCTTTTCTGTGGGAAAAGTTTTGTTAAGAGTGTAGATTAAAATATAGGAGAAGTGAAAAATATGGGCGGGGGAGTTTTGATCTACAGCCTTAACAAAATATCCCCCATTTCTCACCGGGCGCAAGCTGCGCCCATCAGGTATAAGGATAAAAGCCACTGGCAAAGCCTGCACGGCATCCGTTCAGGGTTCAACGCAACGCGCGCAACGCCCATGCAACGTAGTACGCAGCTGACGCAACGTCGGCCAGAACG
>Ga0209671_1006958_pt1 | contig 11675 bp, 7 predicted proteins | sample WorMetHERISLAND2_2_FD_187401 | JGI IMG/M metagenome (GOLD analysis project Ga0209671, IMG submission 187401) | Marine gutless worms symbiont microbial communities from Max Planck institute for Marine Microbiology, Germany - Olavius geniculatus... | ecosystem: Host-associated > Annelida >...
TTTGTTCCACCGCCCTTGTTTACCAAACTGCATGCACTAAATTAGGTCAATTAATTCTAAGAAATTCTAAGAAAAACTGTTGCTACCATATGCCATATTTTAAGGCTAAAATGCACCAAATTCGATTTTGGCTGGGGCTCCGCCCTGGACACCGCTAGAAGTTGGAACAGTGGGAGCTAATAGCGCTCCCAAGGCCCCCTAGCTGGATTTGATGGGTCCTACTTTTAAGGGATGGAAACAGGGAAAAGGGAGGGCATAGGCGGATTTAGGGGGAAAGGGGCAAAGAGGCCATGGTCCCCCAAGATGCCAAAGTTGCCTAGCTTTTTTGCCTGGCATATGTAATGCATTTCTGCCGTAAACTAATAAAATTTATACTCAATGTATGCATTTTAGGAGGTTTTCATGCCCAAAAACCGTTTGCTTCCTGGGCTGCGCCCCCGCGACAAGCTTATCCCCAAGAAGTCCACCTTTGTTTTTCTTTTTCGGCCTCAATTTTTAGCTCTTGTGGGCTAGTTCGCCTTTTGTGACTCTAATTTCTGGCTATGCTATACGTAAAAGTAAGTAACGAGAAACAATAAATAACGCCATGGGAGTTTAAACCATATAAGCTAGCCTAATTGAAAAAAAACACTACATGAAAAAAAACAGAAAATGTTTTTTTGGAAAATTATTGAGGAATTGGATATTATTATTATTTTGCATTTTTATAATATTTACGATATCTTGGGTTCTGTGACGCTTAGAATGAACCAAATTCGTTTTTCGCCAAGGCTCCGGCCCGCACCCCGCTGGGGGAACTCATGACGCTCCCCAGAGTCCCTAGTCGGCTGGGGAAAGAGATACTTTCTCCCCATTTCCTTCCCGTCGACGCCTGCGGCACCTCACCTTAAGTTTGGGGGATTGCTCCAAGGACTTAGGAGGATAGACGCTTTTGAATAACGCTTTTTATCGCATGCAAGTCAATCTCCATGGCAGTCTTTGCATTACTGCTGTATATTTCTATACTGTTATGGTCATAGAAAAAAACGAAAATTAGCACAGAGTCCACGAAAATACGCCATGTTGACCTTAAGATCTAAAAAATTTTCTGGGGGAAAGCACTCCCCTGTGTGGAGTGCCCTGTGGGGGACACCCCCTCCCCACATCCCACACCTCTACAAAAGCATGGATGAAAAGAGTGCAGACGACGCAGCAATTATTATGTAAATGCGGTTAATTAAAAACGAGCATTTGCTTATTATCCTGCTGCTCGTATAGTATATAAAGCCACAGGCCTACACGTAATTATGCAGGTTATACAATAGGGCAATAAATTCACCGACGATCTAACTAAGCACGACTAGTGGCGTAGCCAAAAATGTGAATTTGGGGCCTAGCTTCCTTTTTCTTTTCTCTCCTCTTTTCTTTCGTTTCGTCTTTTTCCCTTCTCTCTCTTTTCTCCTCTCCTTGCCACTTTCTTTATTTTCTTTTTTATTTCCTATTTCCTTTCCCGTCTTTTTCCTAGAAGTAGCAGAAATAGAAATAGAGGGCCTAGCAGTAATTTTCCGGATTTTTTTCCGGCAGTAAACTTAATTACCTACAATTTTAATACAACATTCTAATTAATTGTATCCAAGGCCGTAGCCAGAATTTTTGTTCGGGGGTTGACATCTCCTCTATTTCCCTTTTTCTAGAAGTAGGACCACTAAAATTCAGTTTAAAAATCTGGGAAGCGCTGTAAACTTTCCCAGTGCAGTCTGGGATAAAGTCGAATTTGGTGGTGGTGGTGATGTTATAGCTCTTAATGGGAGCCCATTTCAGAGCTACGGAGCGTCACTTGCCGTATATGAGATCCCATGCACCCGACACAGGTGAACGCGCCCCGCTTTAACCCCAGCCAGATAGGCCGGTACTCGATTTACCTACCCCGGAAGGATGGAAGGCTGAGTTGACCTAGGCGACTGGTTACATACCGAGATGGTTTACCTGCCCGCAGGCAGTCACCCATCGCAGTACTAACCCGGCCCGGCGTAGAGTAACTTCGTTGATCGAATCAAACGCGTTACCACTAAGCCACGCCACAAATTGTAGTTTTAAAATATGAGATCTGATGGTAATAATTTTAATTATTTTTTTTGAGAATTAACAGACCAAATTAGCACATTTAGTGCAGTTTAAACGTGTGTTTTTGTCTTGTCTGGGGGATTGGCCCACGTCCGCTTCTCTCTCTTCCTGTTGGCTACGCCATTGAACACGACAGAAGACCCGTGAAGAGAAAGCGCATGCGGTAGGTGGCTTGCAATAAGCAATACCTGCAATGCACGAGCTGTCAATCATTAACACACGTGACTCTGCAGCCAGGTGCGTGCTGTGGCGGTAATTGTACCGGCTGGTGTCGGCAGTCAGGCGTAACTGCAAGTTGAAGACTGTACGCCGGTTGCATTCATCGTCGCTAACGGTCATCTGTTCATAACGGACGACGCTGGCGTGTGATGTCTGATAGCTTTTGACATCGAGTCATCATCGTAAATGAAGTCATTGGCTACCTATTCGACTAGTCGGAACTGATGCCGTTTATCAAGCGGCTAGTCGCGTTGGACGAGAGATTGGGTCGGTGTGGTCTGCCTCAACGTCGGTCCGGTTCTAGACGGCGGCGGCGGGATTGTACTCACGATGCAGTGGAAGTAGCGGCCGGTGATGCACTGGTTCGTGTGTGTCGTCTGCTCGCCTGCTTGGCTCATCACGCCGACGGCTTGTTCGAAGATCTGCTCGATGAATGTCGACGAGTGGCCAACAGAACGAAACGTCTGGACGAGCGACTTCGTGGCAGTGCAGGCCTTGCGGACAGAGTGGCGCAGCTCGATGCGAAAATTACAGCCAGACGTAAGTAACCAATACCGTTATTCATCATCACTGTCATCATCACCATTAACGTCATCATTGTAGAAAGGTTGAACGATTTGACAAATAATAAGCACTATTTCTAGGAGCACGTGAGTAAACTGTCAATTGACTGAGGGAAGTTACCGAAATGTCTTGAGACGCTGCCTGAAGACCGAGATTGACGGTGGCGAGATGCATTTAGATGTATTTTCTACAATATGTTAAAATTATTTGATATGACGTACAGGCGCACATATAGACTAGCTAGCGCACCCCACTTTCAGTTTCCGCCCAACGCAACGTGGGCCTACGCGATCTGTAGCTCAACGCAAGAATAATAGTACGAGTACATTGTTTCTATTTTTGCGTTCACGTTCTGGCTGTTGCTTCGTTTGCATCACTTGCGTAAACATTACATATCGTGTTTTTTCCGTTGTTTGGAAAACACAGCTATATCATCATCATCATCATCATCATATATTCGTTTAACGTAAGGTTGACAAGCGCAACTTTTGACAACGCAACCACAAGATATATGTAATACATCTAAATCTAAAAAAATCTAAATCTAAAAAAACATGCAAAGGGAAACATCTCACAGTTTGTGCAATATTCACATTAACGTTCACATCAGTTCAGTTGACTTAGACTACTGGTGGTGTTAGTTGGTGCGTTGCATTAATATGAATATTTGTACAGCATACGGACAAGAAAGTCATTATCGTTTAGAAATTTAGGTTTATTGATCAGAGTCATTGAGTGAGAGCGGGTTCGAAGCTGATATGGTATGTCAGTCTTGTGAGGCAAGTATGGCTGGAGGATGTGGTTAGAGTTAGTTTTCACACGGTGAAAAAAGTCATCGTCGGCGGAATTGAACAGATCGGTGATGGCCGGGACGTCGTCGCTGCAGTATCCGAGCCGTTTGGCGCGTCGCAACAGAGAATCAAGACGCGCTCGGTCGGCAGCCGAACACATCCCTGACCATGCTGGCGCCGCATACTGAAGCCTCGAGACGACTGTGGCGCGGAATACGTCGTGTAGTGATGCGGCTGGCGTGCCGTGCGTATATGACTGTGATGTTATTAAGTTATAATTGAGTGGTTTCGTACATGCAAATTGCAAACTGCAAGTAGATGACTAACGAAGTGACTACAGTGTGGCGGGCATACGCTTGACGTAGGCCTATTTAACGTCAACCACTATTAGGCGTCATGTAGGCTGGCTGAAGACATTAGGCCTAAATGGTCATTCACTGGTGTCTGGTGTCCGGCTTCAAAGGCGGCGCCCGCCGCGTGAATTTTGGCGGCGTGTGAAGCAGGAAGTGCGTGCATGTGGTCAGTCAGGCCTGGACGAGGTCACCCAGTGCACTGATTGTTGTGATCTTAATGACCATGTCATTCTAGGCTGCATTCTACGGCTCGCTGTGCATATACGGCTCGTCGGACTCCGGGCAACTCGTCTTCAGATAGGCAGAGAAATGTCATCTTTCTTTGCGCTCATGCGTCACCAGGGCTATTGCGTGCTTAATAAAGCAGCACTTAAACTATTCCTTAGTTACAATACATGTATTTTTAATAACAGGTGTAGGCCTACGGCTGTTCTACGTTTAGTGAAACATCAAAACAACAGTTTTATTTACTGACTTTCGCTACGTCCATAAACTTTTAAACAGTTAGTGTTCTCTACTGGGTACTTTATTGTACGCTATTCACTGTTCTCCGATCGCCGCTGCACCAACTTACAATCCGCTAGAAAACGGTCGGCGACAATACACGTATATCACGGACGCGCTGAAGCATGTCTGTCTTTGTATCAACGTGCGTGCGTGTTATTATATCTGTCACGTTAGGTAATAATCAAATGTCAGTCTGTAGAGTGTGAAAAGCATTTCGGAGAGATTGTGCTCTTACTGTTACTGTATCTAGTATGTTTAGTGGCTAGCCGAACTGACTAACTGAAAACTGCTCGTTGTGTTGGTTAGTGCAGGCTGTTGCACGTAAGCTGCACTTCCTGACTCAACCCGTCACAGTTATTTCGATGGAACAAATTAGTCGCCGAATGGGAATATGATGCGTAAATTTACATTATGTTGTAAGTTGTAACTGAATACAAAAAAAATTGGGTTAATGCTCACGAGACGCGCGAAAGCCTATAGCATGCCCATGCTTATCTGCAACCGTTTTTCACGAACGACTGGCCAAAATCGGAAAAATAGCGACTTTTACGGAAATACCGTTCTTTGATGCCCTCGTGCGCAGGTTTTCTTGAACCTAGAAAATCGAGACTTCGACGGTTGAAATCTACGTTCAATGCTGAAAATTCCATACGCAGCTTGTCCATGTCTATCTCAATTGGTTTCGGCGCAATTCGCTCTTGAAATGTGTCTCGCAGCCCGAAATCACCAAAAAATCCATAAAACCCCTATTTTAGCGTTCAAGGTCATCCAAGGTCATTGAATTTGGTGGCAATTGAGAGCCAGCTTCCTATTAGTGATTAATAGTAACCTAGGCCCTATCTCGCACCGTTATTGAAATACAGCGACTTATTAGCCAAAAATCGCAAATTTTTCCCACCCCCCTCTCATTTAGCGCCTTCGTTCGGGGTGACCGCCTTTGAATTTACAAAAAAAGCTTTACGGTTCCTAAAACAATAGTCTTTATTCCGTGCTGGTGAAGATTTGATGATCCTAGCTTGCATCGTTTTTAACTGATCCCCGTGTGACGGACAGACGGACGGACGGAGAGACAGACAGAATTGCGATGGCTAAGACGCGCTGAAAGCAGTGGCTGCTTTCGCGCGTAAAAACTCATCAACTTAGCCTGGCCATTTCTTTGCAAGCAGGCACATCCGTCGCGCGATGTATATATGTATACTAGTCCCGTATCCGTGGTTTGGCTTCTGGATGTGTAAACTAGTGGAGAGCTAAGGAAACGGAGATCGGCTCTAAACTATGGTCTTGTGGCTCGGGTAAGACTGTGCGTTTTAAGTTTACCTAACCAAATAAAGTAAGACTGTTTGATAAATTATGCATGCGTTTGATTAGGTGTGTGACATCTGACGCTTAAAATGTGAATTTTTCGTTGTGCAGTATGGTGTTATTGTCAGTTAAGTGTGAATAAAAATTATTATGCATACGTGCATTGGTGACAGTCGGCGTTTTGCCTGCGGGTTGCAATCGTCTAAACAACGGAACGTATAGGTAACGTATTGGAACGAAATGATAGCGGGGGCCTGCCCCGCCTCTGCTTGCTGTACGATGTACGGTACGGACTACGGAACGGAGGACGGCCGCAGGGCTAACTGAACGGTTGGACGATTTCTCGACATCGTCTACGTTAAACTGACGTTTTCTTGCGGTCTACCTCTTAGCTTTGTTTTTCTGGACCGTTCGCCGTCTTCCGGCAATCACATTCTATACGCCTAAGTTTCATTTGATACACGTCAGCACGCTGAACTCAGTCAGTTAATCCTTTTGTATCAGTTCTAGTTAAAGACTTATAGCGGGGATCAGCATACAAATGTGCCGGATAATAACACTTCTCGTTATTGAAAAAGCCACGGGTAAGTTTTAACAGTGACTGAAGTACTGATCGGTTTTCGATCACTGTGCATGCGATGGACTCGGACAGTCGTCGCACGCTCATTAATGTCGTCCTGACAGGAAATCAGGCTTCAGACCTGCACTGTTCTAGAGCCGTCACTTGGTTCCGCTGCGCCACCATGTGAGCGTACCTGGAACCATTGATGGAGGCACGTGAGTGAGTGAGTGACCGTATAGTGGCGGGAACAGCAGGAGGCTTTATACTGCAGCGGTAGCCAGGTGTACTGAACGACTTCATTGTTCACGAACTGTATGGGCGCCACACCACGCCACGCTCAGCATATTGGACTTGACCGTTCGATTCTTTATTGACAGAGACATAGAGACACGGCGGCATTCATTGCCTGGCATTGATTCTGTGTAGTGCAGCTTCGTGGCTAGTCAGGTAGGTCTGTTTGCCCTGTTCCTGCCGATTGCTGATCAGCGCCCAGTCTGCAGCTGTTCTGTCAGCCGATAGCGCCAGGTAATATGACGCACCACTAGGCTGAGTGGTACTGCTTGTGTTGTGACGATATAGGGACCAGTGTGTGGCAAAGTGACGTCGGCGGTTGAACTTGAAACTACGTGTGCCCTATAGTCGCTTGCAATTTTCAGCCTAAGAAACTCGCAATTACAACATTTATTTTACATATTTTATTTTACATATCTGGTGTTGAAGTGTATACGTATTTAAGTTTTTAATGTGTTTAAGTTTTTAGTAGAATACTGTCTGTAATTAATAGGGCCTATTTTATTGATATATACATTGTTGTTTGATTCTGCATTTTATTAACTAAGTAACTGACTGCGTTGTTTTTCGTGAAATATTTCACCGTGTATATCCGCCCACTATTCGAACTTCTCTTTTGACATACTGTCACATATAGATTACTTACTTACTTATATCGATTGAATTATGAGACGCATTCGGTAGCTGTTTGATCAATTGTGCCAGAACCCACTGCAGTCGTCAAAAGCTGATAACTCCCACATCAGCACAGAGTCGTCTCGCTTACAACGCTGTGCGTGACCGCAACATCGAGTGCTTTTCATGCATCGTCTACTAGCGTCCTATATTACCGCCCATAGTCCTTACAATCGCGCATTGACGTCACCCCGTTCTCACGTGAACGCGTAATTTAAACGATTTCCACAGCTCATTCCGGAAGCAGTGACCCAGCGTTAAAGTCGTCGCTGCTGTAGGTCTTTTCGTACTGTAATAGTTCAATAGTTCTTCCATGGTGCACTTTGTTGTATGTCGGTCTTCGTGCAAGGAGGCTACATTTCAGTCCGTCTCTCCATTTCTTTGACTGTTAAACTACCTGGATGACTATACCTAACCTAACAGCAAAAAGCCGTAGAAAGCGCAAAACGGGACGATAGACTGAATATTTCACGGCCACTCGAAGACAACTTTTGGACCATTCTAGCTTGATGGCTAATGTTGTGATCCCGCTGATCCGTAAGTCGCACTGTGTTAACACGCCGAGTGTATATACCGGTGGCTTTGTAGTTTACGGTATAAAGTGCTGGACTTACGATCGAGAGATCATGGGTTTGACTGCCGGTCGGGTCGCTGTCAAGTGGTTATTACTGGGATAGGTGACTACGGACAGGTAAACCATCTTGGTATATAACAGACACTAATTTCAACTCAGCTTTCTATCTTTTCGGGTAGGTAAATCGAATACCGGCCTGTCTGGTTGGAATCAAGGCGGGCGTGTTTATCTGTGATCCGATATGGCAGGTGACGATAGGTTTTTCATAAAGATTTATACCGTAATTTACCGTTTATGTGTCAATACGCAGTGACCAGCACTCAAGGCACTGCCGGACTTAATGACCGGCATCCCGGGTCTTTTACGAGATCTGGCCAACCAAACACCAATAATCTCGTCGTACGCTTGTATCTGTCGCGTTTTCAGTCATGCTATGTCATAAAACTCATAACATCGTAACAGCTATTATGTAAACAGGCACAAAAAGTTAAATAACGACCATAATGATGATCTTGTTATGTTGTTGCGGTGTGAACGTAGCGAGACGCAAGCTGTCAGCTAACTGCGCCGTCGACTGCTCGGCTGAGTGTCAGACCTCGTACGACGGCGACTACGACTGTCAACTGTTGACGACCTGCACTCGACCTGGTGCCGTTCACAGCCTGTACGAGTCGGCCGACCGTAGCCCTGCCGTTGTGATTGCAACCTGTGACGTCTACCGCAACGACGCACTGCCCGGCGCCAAGGTCTTCTCACCGTGCCCGACGTCGACGAGCTGCATCATTGACTACCAGGAGTCAACCTCCGCCATGCACGACAATCAAGTCAGTGTATAGGCCTCAACTCCCTGTCTTGTGTGCGCCAATTTGTTCTACAGTATGCAGTACAAGTTGTACCCTAAATACACAACAGATCGACGCAAGTAGAGTTTGAGTCATAGCGCGCATGGCAAATCCCACTTAAATTTATAACTTCTTGCATTTGCGACAACATTGTTTATAATTTGGCTGTAAGTGTAGTGCAATTTACAAGGACAATTTTATAGCGTCGCAAGGGCGCCTCACACAGTCACACAATAGGGTGTTAACGCGTGCTCAAAATGACAGGCTGAGAAGGCCTAGATAGGTCTTCAGGTATTGTTTGAAAATGGTTTAATATATGGATTAGGCAAGTTGAGAAACGTCACCGGCCGAGCAGACCTAGGGAACACTAACGAATAGAGAATGAATCATGTGTGACCAAGTGCGTTGCTGGCGGTATTGGTCGTTCACACGGAGAACACCTCATGGCCGGACATGGCCAGGGTCGTTAAGTCGTTATCGATTGTGACGCCGCGAGAACAGATGTGCCGGCATACGGCCCGTCAAACCATTAGCTTTGATGTGTGTCACATCAATTCAGCGTAGGTACAATGTGACCGAGGTTTGCCGGGCAAACTCGCGCCTTTCGCTTGCCCCATGGGGTCCTCCTATGTTGTAGGCCATGGTCATCTACTAAATATCCGTGACTAGACAGTAGACTGATACTTGGCCGCGCGTGCAAGCGCTATCGCTTATACAGTTTAAACACAAAACCTATACTGTACTGGATGCTTTTGACTTTCTTTACTATCAATACCATCATCAGTTTGTTTTATTTTCACTTCAGATGGAATATAGGCGTGAATAGCCGAACGTGCTATAAGAACTTATGTTGTGTGTGCAATGTCTGGTGTCCTTTGTGGCGTTTCTACAGATGGCGTTGAGTCTGCGGCGTTCAGCTGGTCGCCTTGCGTCGACTCAACGTAAAGCTCACCGCGCCGTCACTAGACATGTTTCATCATCCGCCACCGCTGCTGCTGCTGCTGCTGCTGTTGATGATGATGATTATGACAACCAGTCTACATCGTCGATGCAGTCGACTGCTGAGGATGAACGCAAGTCGTCGACGGTGGTAGCGGTGGACGTGACGGGCACGACGTTCACTCGTCAGTCTGCCTATCGTCAGAGTCTGATGCAGGCACCTGCTGACTCACATCAGCGTGCAGTCACCGAGGTCGACAGTGACACGTGGAATGAAGATGAGTACTCTGTGCGGTTGTTCGCCGGCGTCGTGCGCGCTCGTCCACCGTCGACCTCACATCGGTCTGACTACGGCGTCGCGGTCGCTGCCGTGCGAAGAGTCCCTCCGTCCAGTCGACAGGCCGCCACGGCGGAGACGTCCTCAACACAGACGCCGCCGGACAAACGGCGAGCCGCGTCAGAGACCCGCGAGTACCGACATCGACGACAGGAAACAACGAGGGCTCCATCATCAGGCTCTACTGTATCTGTACCCGCAGCGGCGGCGGCAGCGGCAGGGCAACAGACTCGCGGACGCATCACCATGAGACAGTTGAAACGCCGCAACAACCGTGCCACGGCGACGCTACTGACAGCAGCCGGCAGCAGCGACAAGTCCGGTCTGTGCTCGTGGCGCCACTCGCTGTGCGCTGCTTTCAAGTCGTCAAAGTGCGACGCCGTGGAGCGCGACCTGTGGGGGACCGAGTCCTCCAGGCCGTACGCAGTCCAGCAGCGGATCACCACCGCGGCGTCGGAGCCACCGTTGACGAGGTCGTCAGTGACGGTCAGCGTGGAGCTGCCGCGGAGGAACAAGGCGGCATCGAGATCGCAGTCTCTGCCGAGGTCGTTCCGCTCGTCGTTGATGGTGCCACTGCGTCGACTGCTCAGTTCGCGGTCTCTCGCGTCAGACGTGGCGTACAGCGTCGACAGTCTGGAACGACGACCAGCGACAGCAGCAGCTCGGCGTGCGGCCAGCCACAGCACAAATTCGCGCCCGACGTCCCAAGAACCGCCCCCACCACCCAGCACCACGAGGGACTCAGAAGCAGTGCCGCTAGTTGGGCGCTCGAGGTCGCTGGACCGACGCTCAAGCAGATACTCGCACTTGCAGCAGCAGTCATCGTCGATACGTACAACGTTCTTGAACAACCGCAGCGACAACAGTTCATCGCAGTTAAGGAAGAACGCCGCCAGCCTGCAGTCTTCGTCTATGTCAAATGCACGTGAGGTCGACGCCGACATTCAGTGTCAGACGTGCGCCAGACTGCCGCCTGACGCAATTCGACTTGGACCATCTCGTCCTGATGACGTCGACCGCCATCAATCGTCTTCCGGCATGTTACTGTTTTCTGTCTGCAACGTCTTGGCATTTTGAGTACTATTAACCACTGTTTTACTGCATTTTGCTCTTTAATGTATATGAAAGTAAACTCTTAGTTTTTGGAGTTCATATGAGGTTACTAAACTTTTATTAGTTGTTGTTACTATCACTGTTTGTCAATTATACTGTTTTTATTAATACAGCTAAGCTAATGGGCTGGGCTACTATGTTGATGCGTTGAGTAATAATTGCAGGGCACTGGAGTGGTGACAGCAAATCTGCGTGTCAGCCTGCTAGCTGGAACCCAACTGCTTTTGATGACAAGTCAGCGCCAAACGACCAAGATTCAACCGTGTTGCTCCTGAATAATTCTGCCAATCAGTAAGTCAGCTAAAAAAAGTTTTTTGGCTTACTGTTCTGCCTGAACAGTTATGCTAAACTGAACACAATTTCATCACTCGTACTGACTAGCACGAATTTTGCATTAAATGCTTTTTAGTTGTTGCAGTCTGCAAAAACTTTATTGTTATAAATATAGCATTGCTTAACTTAATAGTATTGCAAAATTTTGATGAAAATTGACAATAATATTG
>Ga0209671_1006959_pt1 | contig 11674 bp, 3 predicted proteins | sample WorMetHERISLAND2_2_FD_187401 | JGI IMG/M metagenome (GOLD analysis project Ga0209671, IMG submission 187401) | Marine gutless worms symbiont microbial communities from Max Planck institute for Marine Microbiology, Germany - Olavius geniculatus... | ecosystem: Host-associated > Annelida >...
ATATTATTTAGCATTTTTGTTTTACCCGTAACCAAAAACACTTTACCAGGCGGTTGCCAATGACCCAAAAATTATCATTGGATCTTTTACGTTTTTACGCCCACAAACAGCTCAGGGGGTTTAAACCTCCCAGCCAGTTGCGCTAATGGACGAAGCTTTTATATTTTTCAAGCAAAATGTTTAAAAAAATAAAGGTCTTTCAATAAATGTACATGAATCCTTAACACTGACACTAATAAGTTAGTGTTCTGTGTTCAATGCAAATATTCTAACATTGTTAACATCAAGAAAAATAGTCAACACGGCAGGCTATGCAAAAATGGATGGCTAGAAATGCTAATTTGGAACTAAGCATTCGGTGCGTAGTACTTCTATGGCTTGTTCTGACGTAATTTCACACGCCAAATTATTTTTATTTTTTTTTCACTGACCAGCCGCGGAACCCTTGGCAGATCCAGTTGAAAATCACTGCCATAGAAAAATGGCCAAACTGAGACAACCTGTTTGGCTGGTTATATAGGCTACAGAGATAATCATTCATTCAACTACTAACCAGGCCTGGTGTTGATAACCTTCGTTGATGTGACCAACAACATTAACAACTAAGTCAAACTGCCACTATGTCATGCCACAACACTCTACTTGATATCGCTCAAACAAATGCCTTTTATCTACTTTGTTCCAGAGCAATCTTGGCAGAAACAACAGCATCTGTCATAAACTTAACAAGTTATCTTAGAGTATTTTTCATAAAATTAATAATAAAATAATAAATTTCTACCTTGAGTTCACGAGATGTCAAACGAATACGGCACTGAATGTCGGGCGTCAGTCCAGTGTTTAGCTTCTGCTTGCGCCTAACACAAAACAGCATCAAAGTGATTATAATAATAATTATTAATAATAACAAATTCAGTAATATTACACATCATGCCCAACCACATACACCCATTTACACACTACCATAGTAAACTCATGACTCTCAACAACAAGAGCCCAGCTGTCACTAGGGAAAGCCAACTGCACTGCCTGCATGCAGTGGCTAGCAAATATGAATATAGTTTCTTACTTACTTACAATTACATAAATTGCAATATAGCGTAAACCTCCAGCAATGTCCCCAAATACTTGTCATGCACAGTTTGGGGGTCAAAACCTATGGGGCCAATTATGGTACCATTGCAGAGGATGTTGGTAAGTTACTACAGATTGTCAATAGTAGCTCTGCAGATAACTGAAGCAGTTTCGCTGCAATTCCCAATGCAAATAGTTATGGGTGCAGTCAGTACATACATGAGAAACGAAGGCACACAGGGGGGTCCAAATTAAGATCACAATACAGTATTACAGAGAGAGAGACAGACAGACAGACAAGGGGACACAACGTAATGCCATAAGCGTGACTGTTGGTACGGTCTGGTAACAAAAGCCTTACAATTTTAACAGCTTAAAGCAAAACAACTACAATCATTTCCAAAAAGTGCAGAAAAAAGCAGAACATGCTGCATATGTTTAGTGTCAATGGTTACAGCAAATTGGTACTAAGCAACGTAAGAAAAATGCAAAGAATGACTCACTGTTCTACAGCACTGTTCACTGCTTGAACGTAGCGATTGGTTTCCTTGCAAAGCGTCTTGTACACTCCGTCGTCAAGCAGTGCAGCTGAGAACGGCCGAAAACACTGATCTATGAACACTCTATAAATACAAATGGCAAAATTTAAATGTAAACTGAACCCATCGTCAGCATGCTCTCCCACAGCTCTGTGACTTTCAGGTCGGCAGTCATCTCCATTTACATACCCCCGAGCTGGCAGTTTAACGCAGACATGGCTCAGTTATATGGGTGGAAGGTCACACCTCTCCCTATGCTGCCATTACTGCAATTACATTCCTGGCATTAGGCTGGTATCAAATCATCCTGCTTAACGAGAGAGGCACAATGGCACATGCATGTAAACAACTTGTCTAAGGTTGTTAGTTGGCAGTGGAACAGCCGAGAGTCCAAACCAGTGACCTTGCGATTGCAAGTCTGACATGCTAAACACTAGACTACTGTGACAAGCAAACAACAACCTAAACTCCCACCCTTCTTGCTTTTGTCTTAACCAGTCTACTTTTCCATAGTTACAACAGGTAGACACAGTCTACAAAAAAACAGACTTTTTGACTGTCATGAACTTTTCACAGCCTGGATGTCCAACCAATAAATCAAAGTACCAGTACTTAAGCAACAACTTGCTAAACAATCATTGCAAAAGGCAAGTTGCTTAACCAAGACGAGGACTCTTACCAACTTCCCAACATCTATGAAAAATTACTGACCACAGTGACATCTAACGGTAAACAGAATTTGTTTCAAGAAAGCCTAACCATCACCAATTTACTAAATAAATAACCTAAACAACCATAGCTATTCACATACAATTAACACAAACAATGGCAGTGCTCGCTATGACACTAGCTAAGCTAAGAGTTGTGTGGTAAAAATGCACTCACTTGAACTCTCTTCAGAATGACAATGAAGAAATATCTTTATTATCATTCAATTTTATTCTACTTTTTGTCCATCTTCATCCATCCCATTTCCACATATTTTCTGGTGTAAATAAAGATTATCATTATCCGCTGCAGCCAATGGTGGAAAAAACAGAAAATACTAAGCGAAAAGAAAAACGTATATTGCAATTATGTGCAGTAAAAATGCACTCACTTGAATTCCTCTCGTGGCTGTTCAATCGTGGCCAACAGATTCTCTTTCCATACATTCAACTCATGAAGCTCCATTCTCGCTTCGGCTGCTGCCAATGCCTGCTCTGGATGTATCTGTGTGTGCATCACAGACAAACTATCCAAGTTGTTGTTCTTGTCATCATAGTCTGCAATTTGTGAAAAAAGGTAATGCGAAAAAGCAAAGTCCAGTACTTGCTACAGCGCTTCTTACATGAGACAAACTCGTGGACAGAAGCGCTTTACAGTCTCGAAAGTGGCAGCTGATCAGCAAGAGTTAATGATACCACAGAGCAGTATGCAGCCATCCATTGCCCATGTCAGCAAACAACTGGACCCGCGGCTTGAAGCAAGCAGACATACCTCCGACCCAATCAGCCACACTAGACCTTCACCCCTAGCCTGAAAGCTACTACTCATTTCCCATCCCACGAAGGGTAGAAAGCTGAGTTGGCCTCACTTTGTGACTGGCAATGCCTATATGGAAGGGCAAATGCCCTGAAGAGATGAGGAATTCCCAATGGTTCCACAGCAGATGAGTCCCAATACTCCATCTTTCCCTCGTGGTGTTTAACAGCCATTTTGTTAATCAGGAAGCACCACTTAATGGGATATAAAAGTCTATCCAAAAACAATCACAAAGCGGTTACCATTTGCAACAAAAGCATTTAAAGAAAGAAAACAGTCCAAACGAATTACGTGTACTTATTCACTGCATGACACCAAGTCAGACTATAAATGTATCAATGAATCAAAACTATGGGTGATTTCAAACCAATTTCCATAGCCAATTAGAAGACCAAAAACTGCACAGTGAGTGAGTGAGTAGGGTTTAACGTCCCGCCCGACACAGTATAGGTCATTTCGAAAACGGCCTTTCCAGGCAATGCGCATATACATAATTCAACTACTGGTTGCTGTTATTTTTTGCAAACTAAAGCAAAAGTGATGATGATGCAATATAAAAGCTGCACAGTCAAAGCTCACAGACTGCAAACTGTTAAACAAACGCCACACAAGCACTAATCCTGACGACATGTCGTATAAATTTCTTGTCTACCATAGTTTACAACCGACTGGAAATATGCAGATTAGTGATGCTATCAAGTCCAGAATTTTAATCAAATTATAGTAAATTAAAAAATATTAAAATAATTTCTTTAATGATTAATCGATAAAGTAATTGTTAATTTCCGCAGCACTAAGCACAATGCACTTATTATATGTCACAAACGATCAGAAGCTAACCTGGAAGAAATAACTCGAGGCCAGCCCAGGTCCAGCAATACGACGCACCGTGAAACCATCTCGGCTTGGTATCAGACCTCGCTTCTTGATAACGGCGTGAAACATGAACGCATCCCAGACCGACCGCAGGCCTCGACGAACACCCCCAACTAAAACACAAACCACGCATGCCATCACAAGCCCTCCTGCTACTGATACGACAGCTCGTTGGTTCTGTTAGAAATCACTTGTAACTTCATAGCTGAACTAAATCACATCATGTAGTTCTTTTAACAAAACAAATGACAGACCAGAACTACAAAATGTTAAAAACGTGAGACAAAGATCAACAAAGTTAATAGCTATGACAAAATAATTCATGCGACAATATTACAATCAGTGAAATATATGACATGTAGTCTGAAAGCTGCTTACACTGACTTCTGCTCCTCAAATTAAACTTCTGATCTCTAGGTAGAAATAGAAGTGTTGGAAAAACGTGCTGCTGGTTGCTCAAAATCTTAGCATATAACTAAGTACCGATATCAGCAAAGCACACAAATTAACCAAAGTTATCCGGCTCACTGGCGCAAAAGCAAGTTATACTAATATTACAAATTAAAGTTCACTGAACAGTCTGCTAGAAACTCAATTCTAAACTATAACAAATAATCTTCAATGATTAAAGTTTTTTTCACAGAATTGTATATATAAACAATCAATTCATTTATTACTAGTCGGAATTGCTCTTGCAGTGCAAACAATTGTGGCTATTCCTACACATTTTTCCATAGCACGGTCTGCATCTGTTGTCTGTCACATTTGCGTCCCTGCCTAAAACATGCAGAATATAGACGCCATTTGGCAGATACACTTGTGAGATCCATAGGCACAGTGTTACATAAGGTCTCTCCCTGACCCCCAGGGGAATGGGAAATTTGGAATAAAACCTCCAGCCAAACATGCAACTGCTTCCGCCGATTACATAAAAAAGAAAAAAATGATTTCTGATTCACCATGTGGCAGCATCTTCCGCATTCTGTCAAATTACTTTAGTCCTCATTATGATACACGTGATGAGAGTTTACCAATGAAGATAAGGAGAGAAGCAGCAGGTAGAATAATGACGGCAGTAAAGATGGCACACAGAGGTTGCAAGAAGCCAGCTATTAGCAGCCGCCAGAGAAGCACCTCAAACGCATATAAGAACCGATTCCCTCCTGGACACACAAAAAATCTTCATTATCATTTGATTGTATTCTTCTCTTTGTCTGTCTGATTTCTACACATTTTCTGGTGTAAATAAGGATTATTATTATGCACTGCATCTAATGGCTGGAAAAGACAGACAGCATGATAATGAGGATTTCACATAAAAAAACTGTTTTTCTTACAAGAAGTTCATATAAACAAGCAGCCAAAAACAGACAGTTCACCTTTCAGTGGCATCAAGTGCATAAACAATTGTGGGGACTGAAGACATTTCGCCTGAATTTGTATTCTGTAACGGTATAAACGGTTTTAAACATTATCAACTTAACATGTTCTAATAAAAACTTACTTAGGTCTTCTTTCGATCTTCTTACATACAGCAGGTTTATGAAAATCTCTGAAGTTACTCCTATCCTCGGATTTTCTTCTCAAATTATCAAAATCCTTGCTCGCGATCTTGCTTCGCATTTGTAGGTGCTTTTAGTCATCATAAATATTGTATTCCAAATTATTCCATCAGCATGCAGTTATGTATAAGTACATGTCCTCTATTGGCCAATTATTCATTACGCAACATTATCTAAAAATGAAGCCCACTAATAAGATGCTGATTATCAGCTTGTCAGACAATAAGATGTGAATGAGATAATATGTTTACTTCATAGGAAAATCTGCAGAAATAAAGACCATGTTTCTGGTACTAACTTGGATGGTTAAAGTCATACAGCAGCACAGCACCAAGATGCAGAAATACTGATAACAACGGCATCCTACAGCAAACAAAAAACAACCAAACAACATGCATCTGCATTCACCATAAGGTTAGCTGAACAACTGCAACTGATCAACTAATGTTATATGTCACATAACAACTATATTGTTTCATTTAGAATACGTAAAAAAACATTTGGTTTATATACCACGACTTTCCAGGACCTAGGTCTGACACCATGACCTTGCCGGCCTGAAAATTTCTCAAAATTAATTTCCAAGACTTTCCCTGCAAGACGAAAATGAAAACTTACCAAACAGGAACAAGGAAAGCCGTCAGTAGTGAGAGAAGAGATGTGAGCAGACAAGCTGGCACAGACACAGTGACAAGCACAACGCTGCCCAGAGCTCCCTTCACTGCATAGTTCCACGCCCGGTTCAAGTGTCGTGTGAACCCTTTACCAATCAGACCGGTCTCTGGCTCACTCTCAAATGCTGCCCGGGACTGCCTCACATGTCGCCACAACGACCGCAGTCGATAGATCAGGGTGCTGGTACGCGAAAGAGGATCCGGACACAGCATGCCCTGCAACAACAAGTCATGCACATTACAGGCTGTGTATGGCTCTTTACAAGAAAGCCATATCAAAAGTACAAAGCGTCGCCGCCATATGGGACCACACAGTGTTGTCTGCCACCCAACACAGGTGAAAGTGCCTCACCTTAATCCTAGCCAGGTGGGCCAGTACTCAATTTACCTACCCATGATGGATGAAAGGCTGAGTTGACCTTGATGTTGGTTATATACAAAGATGGTTTACCTACTGAAAAACAGCCATCTAAGTAGTAATCACTTGATAGCAACCTGACTGGGAGTAAAACTCGCGACCGCTTGATCGTAAGTCACCTTACCATAATGCCATCAAGAAATAATGTCTGTTATTTGCGCCAGATAGAATTCAGCTATTATGATAAAGATAATGATGATAAGTACAGTTTAACTGTAAATATCAGTATGAAGCCATGTTCACGTAGACACAAGTACGAGTCCGGCACTGTCCAGTTCTGGCAAACATTGAGTTTGTGTGTATTTCAATAGCGGCCGATCACATACATACATGTACAGATTCACTTGTACAAATAGTTTCTGTGCAGGCTGTGTTTTTATCCAACTTGTGCAAAGTAAACTACTCGTAAATAGCATTAATATAATTTATAAAAGATGTGGCGTATATTTGACATAAAAACTGACGTCAGTGTAAAAATGTTAATCATTAGAGGTGCATGGTTAGTAAAAATAGTAACGATGTAGCGGAATATTGTTGTTTAATGGCGAAGCACTTCCTCAGTTTGATTTCACTGCAAATTGTCAATATGGCCAACATGGCGCACGCATTGAGTTACGACGTTACGTGCTTGCATAAGTGACCTTTAACATTCCGTTCGTATGAGTGAAGCTTCTACGAGCCGTAAGCTGAAAGCTGTACTCATGTCTACGTGAATGCAACCTTAGGCTCACTCACATTGACAGGATTCAGCTCCAGCTGAGCCATGAATGGCTGTGAATAGAACAGAGCACGGAAGCTCAGTGGACTGCACCATGGAATCACCACCTGTAATACCACGTAACAACACCATGCGTAGCCAGATGAAAGATCGCTGCTATTACTACTTCTGTGGAAGTGACAGCAGTATTGTTTTCAGTAAAGTTTTTCTCTGTTAAGTTGTTAACACGATAACCTATGAACTGCAGCACTTAATGAAAACTTATGTTTTTTTTGAAAATCATCACTAACACTATTAGACCTGAAAATCTGTGTGCTTCTGTTTGCAGTCTGGTGAAAAAGCAGAATGGGGTGGTGGGATTTTTTTCCATTTTTAATTCATAACATGTCTAGTAACAACAACTAATAAAAAAACAAAATATCACACCACACTAAATAGTACCTATGATAACTAAAGACTAAGAAAAAGATACTGCAGCATAACAGACTCGATGCACTTAAAACAGTTTTTGTCAGTAGAACATTAAAAGCGAACTAAAAACTGCAAAGATATTTGTGAGGGTCCAATAAGAATTTTGGGGATGATGGTTTTTACTAGAGACAGACAAAATACAAAAGCACATAAACTCTTTAGGCCTTAGTAGTTTTGTTCAAATGTATAATTTCTCTGATAACACAGCTAAAGTCCACGGGATAAAAAAGGCGCAAAAAACCTCTATCACAGCACTACCATGAACACCCAAAAACAAAAAAATACTTGCTTATGTAAGAGGAATTACTTACACCAAAAAAGAACATGGCATTCCAGCTCCAGGCCCAGGTCCGGTGCAAGAAGTTAATCCATCGCCAGAATGGAAGACGGCTGCTGGTCTTGTGTGTAATATATTTCCTCACTCTGTACATCGGCTGTATTTCAATAACACAAAATATGTTTAATTACTAATCACTTGCTATAATGAATGAAATCTCAGAAGACTCAAAACAATGACGAGAAACTAATAACAAACTAACTATAAAATTCTGGTATATATAACCAACCGCTAAGGTCAACTCACCCTCTGGGGCACATAAATCGAGTACCAGCCTGCCTGGCTGGGGTTAGAGTGGACTGCTTTCACCTGTGTCAGGTAACACCGTGTGATCCCATATGGCAGATGATGCTCCATAGCTCTTCAATAGGTTCCCCAATGAAAAGCTGTGCACTGTTTTAACCTTTATATGTCTTCATCTCCGTTCTCTGATAGTTGTTACTATATACAGAAGCTAATTTAACGACAATGTATACGACATTAAAAACAGCATCAATCACAAAGCGTCACCTGCCATATGGAATCACACAATGTTACCTGCTATCCAACACAGGTAAATATGCTGCACCTCAACCCTGAAAAGACAGGCTTGTACTCAAATGGACACGCTCCAAACTACGCTCCAAACTCGCATGCTTTCCTCCTCTATTCCATAGCTGACTGTAAAGTAGTGACTGTAATGTCAAAGGCATTTCTCAGTTTAAATTTTACTGTATCATATGTTAGTTGTTAGAAAACATCAATGCATGTGAGAGTGCTATACCTCGTCCGGTCCGGGAACATGGGCAGCATCGGCTGTCTGGTTGATCGGTGTGTCAGTCAGCACGGTGGGAATGTCTTCGTCCTCTCCTGAGAAATGTCGCGTCACCACCCACCGCTGCGGAAACCAGATCTGACACGAGTAGTGGAACACTCGGTCCGGATGTTTCACCTTGCCCAGCTCTTTGAGCAACACTGGCTCCCTCTGGTGAACAGCACATGCAGCAGCAAGACATAAATAGACGTACAAAAAAAATTCAGAAATTGACAGCAGATAACATAAAACATCATTATATATGAAAACATCACAAAATCTAAATTTGCAGCAATCTTTGCAAAGTGCTAAGCCAAATGATCAGACACAGCATGTAAGAATAGCGCAATTCTCACACTTTAACCGACAAAAAATCAGGGCTTTCCCAAGTCTTTCCAGGACCGTCAAAAAGTTTTTTCGGAACCTTCTCAGGACCCAATTGACGTTTAATTACAGAAATAAACAGCAGTTATTCACTGTAAAAAAATAAACTGTGAAAAAATATATATGAAATCAGTTCACAAAAACCACTGCAGTGTATCAAATGACTGAGCAACTGTTTTCATTTCCATTTGCAATGAGTCTATTTGTGAAAGATGCATCAGACCTGAAAAAAACAGCCAGCATTTGTAAGAACCATTTGCTAAAAATTAATGTTGAAAAAAAAACAGTATGCATGGAGAGGAATTCAGATGCTGCCTGTAGCTAATAAACACAGGGCAAACTGGTTAATAGAGAAATAAATCTATGCAAAGCACGAGCCTACACAAAATGTCATGGCAAGACAAAATGGTCTGAGACCCAAGACAAGACGCCAAGGCCTTTTGGGTCAAGACTGAAATGAGATGCACAGTTATGAGACCAAGATGAAACCAAGATGTTAAGCATTTTTTCTGAGACAAGATGAAGATGTTGGACTAGAGCATCTCAAGACCAAAAAATTGAGATTAAAACCATATCACTGTCTGCTACGAAGGCAACTCTGATTAACTGATTGATTCATGCCTATTAGAACGAGCGAAACAGACTCACATCACGCATGAAGATGAGGTCGCGGTAGAGGAAATAGACCATCTGATCTAGTCCCTGCTGTCGACAGTCCTCAATGGCGTGCTGATGGGCTGTCCATTGATGCTGTGTCAGAAATTCATTCTACCACAGCATGCAGTGAAAATTAACTACAAAAAAATCTAGAGAGTCAAGCGTTGCTGAAAAGTACCGGCTGGCAGTCACGCCTGTGCAAATTTCTGTAAATCTGCCGTGATTTTGACTGGGGGATCATGGGATTGTCCATTTCACACATATCCAGAAAATTCTGTCCAAGAGGATTTTGTCCCAAGGGCTATGTCTAGGGAAATTTTCTTACTCACTGCACACTCTCTCTATTCGGGTTTTGTTTATTTAACTCATTTTTCTGTATCTGCTCCAAGTTATGTTACTGAAGGTTACATAAATTGCTAAATATATAAAGCTAGAACATGATAAAAAAAACTTTATAGTCACTGTAATAGCCTGCCAGCAAAACTGCATAAGCCTGACATCAAACTACTGAATAACTACTGAAAACGTTTTCATTTACGTGAAACACTGGTACTTAGTGACTCGTTTTTTCGACGCCATACAAGTATTTGTATGGTGTATGGCCATACAGGAAGGGCAACTTGCAGGATATGTTCAAAGCCCCTTACATATGTCGATCCATGGGCTCCCCAAAGACTGGAGGCACCGCCCAGGTTGCCAATGTCATACCTGCCTACTAACCCTGGAAGGTGACTTCCAGCTGCTTAACTACAATTTGAATTTGGCATGAAGATTTGCAAAAGACCGGGACAGTGGAAACAGCTCATGGATACGGCTACGCTCCAGCCTGAGGCACGCCCGTAATGATGATGACGATACAAGTATTCAGCTACTACTACTACACTGTGAGGCATAAAAAACACACACAATTTTTTTACCATAACTTGAAGAAGGGTTATCCTATTTTAATAATTTTTGGTACACATATTCACAACACAACTGGCCATCAAATAGCCATTCAGTTTCCCACCTCACCCAACATCTGCTTCTGCACTACCTGGGAAAAACAGAACAGACAAAATATGCATTAAAATCAACAAAAAAAACTTTATAAAATTTCATCTTTCCAGATATGCGGCCACCAACAGCCAATCAATTACAAGGTTTGACTGTTGTGCAGCAGCATGTCTATTAAATAGGCCTAACATTTTGGAATATTGACGAATTCAAGAAGCGACTGGTGAAGTCTGGATTGGTTTGGAGCAAAAAGTTATTAATGCTGAAATTAATGGAGAAAGTGTCTCCAAGCCAAGCCCATGTTCGTGGACCAACATTTCAAACATTTTTGTACACAGTTAAAAAATGGACAATTAGATAAACTATTAGCTAAAACGATGAAAATATGGACAAAATGTGTGTCTGTGTGTTGTTTTGATTAAGCAATAATACCAAAGTGGTTAAAAATGCAATATTTTGTTTAGGGCTGGTACTGATTAAAATTTTTTTAGTCGATTAATCACCAAAAATTAATCGCGATTAATCGATTAATTTCGAACAATTTTTCAATTTTGTAGTTAATGCAAAAAAAAAATGAAAACTGCAAAATGCAAGTGTACTTGTTACCGTTCATAAAAGTTGGAAACGTATAGGCCTACCTGTACACTATGC
>Ga0209671_1006960_pt1 | contig 11674 bp, 3 predicted proteins | sample WorMetHERISLAND2_2_FD_187401 | JGI IMG/M metagenome (GOLD analysis project Ga0209671, IMG submission 187401) | Marine gutless worms symbiont microbial communities from Max Planck institute for Marine Microbiology, Germany - Olavius geniculatus... | ecosystem: Host-associated > Annelida >...
ACCCAGAACTGAGTCTCGATACTTTCAAACGTCAGCTGAAGACATACATTTTTACGAAATATTGATGACAAAATGTATTAAGCGCATTAGAGATCTTTTCGAGTATGCGCTATATAAATTTACACTTTACTTGCTTACTTACTTACTTACATATAAAGTTGTACAGAGAATTCAGAGAAATAGGTAACAGTTAGGTCATTGGTGCTGTGCTGCAACATTTACATCATCAGCATATGGCTTACTTTTGCTTAACTTAAGCATATTTGGATAATGGGACATTGGCGTATGACTTATTGGCATCTGATGCTGATCTTAAGCATATCTGGACAATGGAATATCATCGCTTAATTTTGCTTTTTGTGCTATTAACCTTGAAGTAGCTTGCTGTTATGATAACTCTGATTAATTGATTGATTGGCTGACAACCAGTATATGACATTTTAAGCAATAATTGGCTGAATGATTGTCTTTTAACAAAAAAGTGATTTGATGTCATTGAGTGGGCATACCATACATCCTGTTGAACACCTGTTACAGGAATATCTAAAGTTTATTTTTGAGGAACAGTCTCTTCTGAAAGTGACGAAAAAATCATCTGACAACATTTGGCAAAACTTAAATGCATTTTCTGTGTCAGAGTCACGAATAAGTGGCAGTATGTGGGCAATTAGCCCAGGCTTTTAACTGATGCCTGATTGCTTGTATATTGGGCTGTTGAATAGTGATTCCGGGCATTAGACAGCCACATCGACGTCAGGCTGATGAAACTGTTGACAATCATTATCGACAGCTCTACCAGATTCGCCGAGCCCACGGTGATGTCATATCACGGGTGCGCTTGCCATTTGCTGATTTTACTCATATATAAATGTACAAAACATCAGTTTATACAAAAATTTCCCGAGCACATTTTTCTGATAACTTCTGGTGTAAACTTGGCTCTGTGAGAAAGGTAGTAGACAAATGCAAGTTGTACAGCTGCCAAGAGCCAGAAGTTATCGAAAAAATGTGCTCGGGAAATTTTTTAAGGATTTTGATTGCCACTAGCTAATTCAGAAGTGGCTGTATCACAGATTTTTCTATATATTTCAGGACTGTAGGGCCATGGTTTGTTGCTGATAGAAAATCAAACTCAATATCACCGAAGTCTGCACTTCTGGTGGAAAAGTTGATGGTGTTTTTTGTGTGGGATAATAATTTAGAATAGGTAATATTCACTGTATTGTCTGTTTTTAATGCTTAATCCTGCGTCTGGATAATGTCTAATCTATGTCCATAAGTTCTCCAGCTGTGTTGCTGTCGTATTTAATTGAATACCCAGAAGTATGAATGCTGAACACTCGGGTACAGTTTTCTTTCAATACTAAATTGATCCTTGAAAACTGGTAGACAAATAGACGGTGGTCATGCATTCGTGAAATGTTGAAGTGATTACCGGCCAGTTGCTGTAGGGTTATTTTTGTCATGTTGACTGACAATGTCAGAAGATGATATTTTGCTGCTATGGATATAGGCTCAGTGGTTACGACATTGTTGTCAATGTAGTTGCCCTGTGCAAGGCCCAGTTGGTGCTTGGATGTGACCATCGACTGACGGGTCAACTCAGCCTGGCCATCTCTTTGTGAGTAGATGCAGTGAGTGCCGGTGACAGCTGGGGCATAAACAGGCACAGCACACGATGCACTAGCCCTTTATCTGTGGTGTGGCACTGTAATCTTGAGTATTGCTGAGGGCTAAGGAAGTTGGAGATCAGTGCTGCCTCGTGAGCCTTGCAGCTCGGGGTGTTTGTGTGTATCTGACATTGTGTAGAGTTACATGCAGAATGTGCAGCATCAAGTCCCTGGAGCTTCAGTTGGACTTCTGGAGCAGACTGCTACTGACACTCCGACAGAGGGTGCGACCGACGATAGCTTAGTCTTCATGACACCAATTGCCGAGATAGAATCATAGTAACTGTCTAGTCAGTCTTTGTGGTTGCTCGTCGGTTTCAAAATGATTCGCTGATTTTTAGTTTACGCCATCACACTTTTCTGGAAGAAGCTTATCGGTTATCAAGTCATTTAGTTGTTGAACGTATTACGTGTTTCTTGTTGGATGAATGTGATTAAATTTTATTTATTTGTTTGCTGATGAGTTTGGTGCGTGGAAGTACGTTCTGTACATAGTGTTCTGTTTTTTTTGTTTTGATGTGAAGAGTTTGCGGTAATAACAGTTGTAAGTACATGATGTTTTATAAAAAAAGGGGACCCCTTTTTGTTTTTCTCATAATTTACTCAAATGATGATCAATTTACATGAAATTTTTACTAGATGTAGCTGAAGAAATACTAATTCAAAATATTGCAACAAAATAACGCAGTTGACTAAATATTCTTTGCTTGTCCTGACGTAATGTTGACATCATAACGTGTCACAGGTACAAGCTTGATAGTCTCAACTGGTGCTGTCAGTTGCTACCCAGCTTTGATGGTGAACTTAATCTGGTTCGCTAATGAAAAATGTTTATTGTGTCAGCACTAAGCAACATGGGGACATGAAATCAGGCATCTTGCGATCCAAAAATGCAACCATTTTGCAAGCTTGGTGTGCTAGTGCATTGTCTTGCTTGAACGCGTAAAAGTCTAACTATCCCCACAGACACGTAAATGCCATCACTTTGCATGTTTTTGTAACTGTAAAACTTCAACAATTTGTCATGAATGAACCAGATTTTTCACCATTGGAGAAGGGTAGCAACTGACAGCACCAATTGAGACTATCCAGTGACACATTATGACGTCAGCATTACATCAGGGCTAGCAAAGAATATTTAATTAACCGCCGTATTTTGTTGCAATATTTTGAATTAGTATTTGTTCAGCTTCAACTGGTAAAAGGTTTGTGCAAATAGATCATCATTTGACTGAATTATGGAAAAAATAAAGGGGTCCCTTTTTATAAAACACCATGTAGATGCATTTTATTTTTTTTGGCCACTCAGAAAGTTGACGATTAAATTGATAATTACATTTTTAAGAAGTTTGTAATTATTGTTTTTTCTTATAATAATAATAACTAACTCAGGCAGTAGAAGCTGTTGGACTTTGTGGCCAATGTGTCTTCTAATTTTTTGGCCTCCAAGAATGTTCGGTCTGTTCATCTGTGAGTGCTTTTGGACCATCTGACACCATACAGCCAGCTAGCTTTAGATTCTTCTGCCCACGTGAACTGATTATAATTGACTGAAATTTTATTTGTTCAGAGCTTTTTACTTATTTAATATCCATTTATTTTGGTTATCTGTAAAAGACATAATTTATTTTTATTAAGCAGAGCTGCTATTACGAAGGTTAGTGTTTGCACGTGTGTTTCATTTTGCAAAGTGTATGGTAGTCATTTCTTGTTCACTTTTCTTCTCCGTGTACTTGAGTTATCAGTTACAGGGTGGGTCATAAAAACGTGGTACTTTACTTTTGTTTATATCTTTGCCAATTATTGACTGATTTTCAAAATTCTTTCACTGGCACACTTTGCAGACAGTTTGCAATAATGTGATTATTACATATCCCACTAGTGATGATTCGATATCAGGATTTCAATTTCGATACAATATCGATACGATATTTTGAAAATATCATGATATCGATATCGATATTTTAAAAATAATGAGTATGTAAATCTTATACAAGCACAAGAACAAGACGTAAACGTTCAGCAAGGCAGTTTGGTTTACATAGATACTAAAATGCATCAGTGAACTTAAAAATTAACTGTCATAAGTATCATTAAATTACAAACAATATAATTAGTTTGCTTCAATTAATTTGTCGTTTTCTCCATTTATTCTCGTTATTTTGGTAATGCAGTAATAAAAATATAAACTTCTGGCGTAAAATATCGTGATATATTGAAAATATCGTGATATATAAAAGATATCGCAATATATCGAAAAATTCTATATTTTTCTGACAATACGATACGATGTGTTGCTATCGTAAACGATATATCAATATTTTTCAATGAAATATCCATATAAAACGATAATAACAAACAAACATTCTGGTAAAATTGGAAAATACGCTTTCGACCAACATTACAGTGAATTGTCTGCACGACACTAAACTGTGTGGGTCCAACACAGTCTAGTGTCTTACAGATCATTCATCGCAATGTTGGTCTGAAGTGGTTTTTTCATTTACCTAAATTTTTGTTATTATCGTTAGTTTTTGCTTACATTTACATTTCACAAGATAATCTTATTATTGCAAATTGTCTGCAGAGTTTGCCAGTCAAAGAATTTTGAAAATCAGTCAATAATTGGTGGAGTGTTACCTTTTTTATGGCTCATGTTGTAGTACGTTTTTGAACAGTCTCTTTTCAGTGCATGCTTCGTATCGTAAGCGTATCATCATTGATTTGAATACACTTTGTTAGCATACTTTGTTTTTGTGCTTATTGTTTTAGCATTGATGTTCTGTGGATAAATACTCCCCTAAGAGCTGTTTGCAATATTATAAATGGTATTCATTAAAATTTTTACAGTGTTGCTAATCGACAGTACTTCTCATTTCTGAAGTTGCTGATTGTTTATCACTTAGGTACGACTGCGTAGTGCTGTTAGGGTTTTGCCAAATTTTTATTGTGATATTTGCTACAAGAATGTCTGTACGAGTGAATTTTTTGGGACGTGGTCAGATGTGGTGAATGTTGACTGGTTGAAGAGGAATCAAAATAGCATCGCACTACATTTGAACTAAGTTGAGGTTACTGCTGATGGTTAATAAAAGGAATGCATTGCTGTTGATCAGTTGAGTTCAACAAGATAGTTAAGAAAGGTTGACTAATGATTTGTGTGTAGATTCTGGATTAACTATCATGAATAAAAACCATCTTTTGTATCGATTCATTTTGACCTTATCTCCTTAGCCAGGTGGACCATGTGATAATACCAGCCCCGTATCTGAAGTCTTAGTGAAAGCCAGGCACTACTCTGTGATGAACCACTTTCAGTCTTTTTCTCAACTATCCAGTTTTTCCCCAGTAACTGCAGGTTAGGCTGGATGTCTAAAAAAATGAAACTTTTTTGTAACATGATCGATTATTTTGCATGGCAAAAGCCTCTGCTACCACCCAGTATTAAAGCACTTGAGGGTAAAGCTAATGTGACATTTTGTCCGTTTCTCTGTGTAGCCTGTTAATGGTTATTAGTGTGGGTACATTACAAGTTGCTGTATATCATATTTACCATATAAATTGTGTCCCAAAAAACGTCCCACTTTGTGATTGTCTATATCTTCGCCAAAAATCAACCAATTTTCAAAATTCTTTCACTGGTGCATTCTGTGGACAATTGGCAATAAATTGATTATTGAATATCCCGCCACACGTTAACAGCGTTACTACACTACCTTGTGAAATACAAATGCAAAAACAACTGACAATAATAGACAGCAGGCATGTTAATGAACAAAATACACTTCTGACCAAAAATGCAGTAAATGATCTGTACGATGCTATACTTAGTTAGATCCGTTTTTTTGGATATCAGGCGTGTTGGACGATATGTTTGTTTCTGGCCTTTGTGGTGTAGCAAGTTTACCATTTTATCCACAGTGATCACGTTCTCTTCAGTACATGTATGCTTTAGTCTTCCGGTCTCATGTCGTTGGTCGGTGCTGCATGTTTCTCAAATCAGTGTTACTAACATTCCCGCTCTTTCCCTGTTGCAGCTTATCTTCAAAAATTCTGCCAGTATTATCCAAAAACTGTATTTTTTGAACCAGTACAAGTTCTTAATCAGAGCCTTTGTCTCCACTGCTAAATGGCACATTACATCACCGGTATGTCTTCAGTGCATTACGACAATATCATCTGCTTTTGTTTACAAACATCAGAAATGTGTATAAAACTAAACATAATGTAATGTAATTTTTGTATAAAAATTAGTGAAAATTGTTTCAGAATAGGATTTTTTTGCATATGTATCATATTGATTTTTGAAAATTTATGTTTCACATGGTAGTGTAGCGACACAGTTAAAGTGTGGTGGGATATTTAACAACTGCTTTATTGCTAATTGTCCACAGTATGTGAGAGAGAAGAATTTTGAAAATCAGTTAATATTTGGCGAAGATATGAAAAATGACAGTGGAACATTTTTTGGGGGACACAGTGTAATGTTAGTTACTGGTACTTCAGCATCAAAGAGCAGCGTATCATAAATGGACTCATAGTCCAAGTCCATGTTCTGTGATGTTCGTTCTAGTGCATATGTCTGAAATATTTCAGCATGGATGTGTTGGCCAAACTGACCTCTGCTCGGTGGATGTGCATGTTTCTACTGTCAAGATGTGTGCTGTAAGCCTGTCTATATGTGATAACGTGGTCTTCCTAACTTAACGTTATGTCACAGAACAGTTGTGTCGCCGCTACCAACCCCGTGAGCTTTGGAGCAATTCCACCATCCCCCATCTCTCCACCTTTTCCTTTATTTTTCTCCGTTGTGTACCTTGTCCTTTTCCCCAGGTCTCTCTCCTAAATTCAGCTACGGATCTGGGGGAGCTGTATTTTCATCGATGCAGTCCCTCGATTTTGTGATACTTCCTGTCTGAAAAACCACATTTCGAAGCTGAGGCTGAATTATATATCAACATGTCAGACAAATCGGATCTTCTTTGACAGCTGTCGTTTTCTTCTGTAGGCGATTTAGGTTTGAAATTATCCCCACCCCTCCGAACTGCATAAAAACCGTCCCGGTACTTTTATGATGGAGTGTTTGTTCCAAAGTTTACATGGTGTAAATACGCCTGTCTCAGAATGATGAGAACCTGTACATAATGAACAGTGATGCGTGTTTTAATGTGTGGTTTGCGTGTGTTTGTGTGTCCGCATGTTTGGTTGTTTGTGGTGGTTGATCTCAGTATTTTGCCAATGAGGTTTCGTGTCTGTCTCGGTCTGTTTGTGTGTCTCCCTTTTTTTCTGTAAAGGCTAAACTTTTCTGTTCCATTATTATGTGATGACCTATACCGTGTCGGGCAGGATGTTAAACCTTAATCACTCACTCACTCACTATGTGACGAGGATTATGCAAAAAGTTCAGGACAAAATTTCATGAAATTTTTTGATAGGATAGAACATGTGACAAGAACGACAGACTGGATTTTGTGCTGTTTTTACTCAGCCACATTTTAAATGTATCTAATGCAGCTGCTGTTGATGTGTTTAAATGTACTTATATTATCATTCTAGTCTGTCGAGTTAACTTTTTGCTTACATGTTTTCGTTTACTTTTTTTACTGGCTTGCAGTTGATTGGAGTTATGGAGAACGTGGTAACACTGGCCTAACCTAGTTGTAGTATTTTTAACAACTTACAGTTGCTTTAAAGGTTTAACTTGTCTTGTTGCATAATTGGTGGCGTAAAACAGTCTTTTTAGTCAGTATATGGATGTTGCAGTGAATTTTAGCTAAATTATGCTTCTGCCAGTAGTGTCTGTTTTTCTTGGATTTTGTGATAATGGTGGTAAAGTTGTGGAACTTTTTGCAGAGTGGACAAATCTCATCCTTTGTCACAGGGGTCTCAAATGTGTGGAGTAACCATTATCTGTGTACCACAACGACTCAGTGACTTGTAGTAGAAAGTTGACCAATACATGCTGTGCAATATGCAGCCTGAATTGAGTAACATGAGAATTAGCTTCTTATGAGTATATTTACTGCAGTGGATTCACCATACAGTTGGTACTCATTTGAACGTGTTGTTATTATGTGTATGTGCAATCCTGTCTTGAAAGGCCATCTCCGTAATGACCGATACTGCGTCAGGCGGGACATTAAACCCTACTCACTCACTCACTCATCAACTGTTTCACCCACCACTGAAATGTCAACAACAGTCTCAGTAAAGGTCGTATAAGTTAGAGATGCCCAGTTTATTGTGTGAACTGTTAACGGCTAGTATCTAGTGTACATGGTCTAGATCCAATGCTACTGTTGTGTAACTGATGTATAAATGCTGATATGTAGGGCCCACAGTTTTCCGCGGGCCGCAGAATTCTGAGCCGAGCCGTGGAATTTGCCCTTTTCTGCGGAATTTTGCAGAAGTTAAGAAATGACTGATGATTAGTACGATCATTGGCTTGATAACGTAATTCGACTAACTATATCATGGAAAAAAATCAATCTGTACTGCTTAAAACTGTGTCCCTACTAATAATTACCACCGTATACAGCACAATCGTCAATAAATACAATGCGACTAATTGCAAATTGCACTAAGAAAAAAAGATCGATAATTTGCTTTGTATGTTGCTAGCATAACTGAGTGCCATGCAAGCATCAAAAACCTGCAGTTTTTTTAACAGAATACAGTTTACGCATAAAAGGAAGGGCGCGGAATTTGGACAATTTTGCCGTGGTGAGCCACAGTATTTTGCGAACTAACCCGTAGAATTTGGCAAAATTGTCCGCGTAAAACTGTGGGCCCTACTGATATGGCTGACAACTGCATTATAGTTTGCTGCCAGGTCAAATGTGTTTGGTGCTAGAAGCTGTACAAAGTGTAATGCACAGCATGTCCAAGTCTGTAACTGTCAGTTCGTGATGCTGTGCGCTTTTGTGCTACAAATTTCAGAGTCCATGACCAATGTTCTGCGCAACTGTTCTGTCAAATATCGGTAGGTTTTAGTGCAGTATAACTTTTATCGACCATGTGGTGTTCTCCATTTTGTTTACTTTTACTCTCAAACATTTCCGTAGAAACGACAGTGAGCCATAATTTCTGTACATTTGTGCTTATTTCCTATTTCCAAATAACAGAACAGCAGCATGGCAAATTTCAACATTTTTAAAGTGACAAATTGATCTTAAATGGTAACGAAACTTAAACAGCTCACACTCGGCCTTTTAGGCCTACTATTTCATGCTGTCTCCTTAATCTAAAAGTAACCTGTTGATGGTCGACGAAGAACTTTCTACAAGCTAGATGGCCTCCCGGAATCCAAACCAGATGTGAAAGCATGGAAAGCGGAACACTTCCACACCGTGTCTCAATAAAAAACGTGCTACTTTTATTTTTTGAATAACTCCGTGAAACACTGGCCAATTTTGAAAATTTTTGGCAAGCAGCATCATGATAAAACAACGTGAATGACTATAGTTTAGCCCACCTCACCTTATAACTGTCTCTACACTGCCTTGCGAAATGCAGAAGTCGAAGTTTGGCCGTTTACAACAATGAATTCATACTGTAGAGCACATGCATCGGCTCAGAAAATCACGGAGACCACAAAATCATTGAAAATCTGTTCCATATTTAACATTAATCATATTCATTTCAAGATCCTATGTCGACAAACTGAAATGGTGCATTTTGGGTCGTGCATTCTTAAATGTGGTGTTGGAGAGTCGTGTCACCATCCACCGCTTGCGTTTGCGCAGAAGGAAGACATTTTGAGCACATGCAGTAATAAAAATGATATGATGTAACACGTAAGACTTTATGAGAGATAACTGTTACTTGTGTTTGTCGTCATTCAGTTAATCATTTTGTGCCAACACATGCGCTACCCAGTATAAATTCATTGTTGTAAATGCCCAAACTACGACTTCTAAATTTCACAAGGTAGTGTAGCAGCACTATTGAGTTTAGGTGGGCTAGACTATAATCACTTGTGTCAAATTTTTCATGATGTTAAGTTCCAAAAATTATTAAAATCAGTTAATGTTTCACGGGAGTTATTCAAAAAATAAAAGTGGCACATTTTTTATTGAGACAGTGCACTTATCACAAGAAACAAGTTTGACAGCAACTGGAAGACATGTACATTAGAATCTCATTATGTCAAACTAGTGAATGGTATTGACAGTAGCAAAATGTAATAACACTGTGCCTTCAACGTAATCTAATAATAAACTGGTCCAACACATCTTGTATTCACAGGTAGCTATTACGGCACACGCAACATATGCCAACTGACATTGACATTAACGACATAGCAGTAGAATGTCACTTTCGTAAGGTTGAATACCTACAAAAACGGTAACAAAAGCCAACAACCTGCATATCCAAAAATAATGGAACATGTTATCATGAAACACGTTAGTAATGGATACCAATTTGCACAATGCCCATGCAGTAATATCTACTTGAATCAAGAATAGAGACAAATTCTGGCCAGAGACGAAGCTATTCACAAATCACAAACATGCAAACTACTTATACTGCAAGCATATGAATGTATCTGACTGAAACCGACGCCGGTAGCTATTTACCAGATAACCCGGATAGAAGTTAAGGCTTAAATACTCATCAATTCTAATTAAAAAGTACTCTACAAAAATCACCATCACTGATACTATGTTACAGTATTCTAAGAAAAAATCGCAACCAAAGCATTTCAGGCAATAATTATACACGGGGGGGGGACGGGCGGTGGACATAAAAAGTGAAACATACATGCTTTACAGATAAAAAAATTCGGCAGTACCGGAAATGGTTAGCCTTGGATCATAGGAGTGAAGCATGTCTTTTGAACACAGTGTTTAACATAAATGCCATCTACTGCTATGATCAAGGCTGATCATGTCTAAAACTGTCCGACTGCTCAATCTATGTTCCACTTTTTACGCATGAAAGCAGCTACTGCTTTCAGCGCATCTTCACCATCGCAATTCTGTCTGTCTGTCTGTCTGTCACACGGGTGGATCAGTCAAAAAAGGTGCAAGCTAGGATCACCAAATCTTCACCTTTGGCTGCCTGAAAGACTCTAGTTTCAGGAACCATAAAGCTTTTCCATAAATTTGAAGGAGGTCACCCTGAACGAGGGCGCTAAATAAGAGGGGGGTGGGCAAAATTTGCGATTTTTGGCCAATAAGTCGCTGTATCTCAGTGACAGTGCGAGATAGGGCCTAGGTTACTATTAATCACTAATAGGAAGTCGTACACTGGCTGTCGATGGCCACCGAATTCAATGACCTTGAACGCCAAAATAAAGGTTTTTATGGATTTTTGGTGATTTCTGGCTGCAACACAAGTCTATATCATTCACAAGGTGGCGCCACGCAACTATCGTTATGCGATCCAGATAGAGAATTTGGTAACTGTATATTAACTTAGCGTGTACACCCCAATTTTCAGCTAAACTACTGAACCGAAACTGCTATAGGCTTTCGTGCATCTCGTGAGCAATAGCTCAAATTTTTTGTTCTTTTTATATGCCACCTTGTATATCCAGCAAAATCACCTGTAATCCTTGTACGTGTTGACCTACACTCTTCGTCAAAGAACCAGACATTTGTCCACACTCACTGTTGACTGTACCACACAAAGTTAATATATATATTAGAGCTGCGGACTTTAACGATTAATTTAATCGTTAACTAACAAAGAAAATTAACGATTAATTTTATTTTTAACGATTAATCAACTCAGCCTTTTACTTACTCACGTACGATATAAATCGGCTGCTCTTGATGACTTCCAGCGGCGTGTGACTGGTATCGATGGTGTTGAGATCTTGCGCATTGCTACTGCATTGGACCCACGATACAAAACTTTGCGATGCTTGTCGACAGAAGATAAAGGTGAAACCTGGACGGCTATTGCAGCCAAACTGTCTGCTGCTGTTGACGCAGAGGCTCATACAGAACAGCTGCGAGTCAGCCATACTGACGACGACTCTGATACTGTCTGCGAGC
>Ga0209671_1006962_pt1 | contig 11672 bp, 7 predicted proteins | sample WorMetHERISLAND2_2_FD_187401 | JGI IMG/M metagenome (GOLD analysis project Ga0209671, IMG submission 187401) | Marine gutless worms symbiont microbial communities from Max Planck institute for Marine Microbiology, Germany - Olavius geniculatus... | ecosystem: Host-associated > Annelida >...
CCTTTGACGCCCCCTTTGGCGCCCCCTTGGCGCCCCCTTGGCGCCCCTTCTGAGCCGGCGCCCGGAGGTAGTGCCTACCGTAGTTACGCCACTTATGAACGCACTGGATTTAGAAGCAGAACGATGCAAAATTCTTTCAGCTATGATGTGAAACGACAACAACGTATCTCTTTCAATGCTATCATGCCAAATGTTTATCAGTTTTCGTAGTGATGTGATGTTTACCAGTTTTTGCGCTTTTATGTTTTGTTTTGTCTGAATAATTTATGCAACAGCTTAGGCCTACTTATCGTTTATACATTATCTACTAAATGTCATCATGCTCGATGATGCTCGTTGGTCTAAACTTTTATTTTCTCTGAACTTTTAAGCCAAAATCAGATACTCATAATGCGTGACTCGCAAATTCAGCATATAGCGTCAGTTTAATAGCATTAAATTTACAACTAATGTTGTACTTTACAGATGACGATGATGTGGATCACCACAGACAGGTAAGAATCCGCCAGTGACTGTTATTTGGCCTTTTTTACAAATTATAGTTATTTAAAAAAGTAAACAGTGCCAAAGTCAAAATGAGCTATATTTTATGTCGCTTTATCCTAGCGCACTGAGAAAAAAAATTAGGCCTCTTTCGAGTGTCGAAATATTAAAATTCCCAAAAATCGTAATCTGACGACAGCTGAACTGGATGGTTGGCGTCCCATAGCTAGGCCATTGCCGTTAATTACGACCGTTTAAAAACACGCAAAGCTTTCGTTTTCCGAAACACGTCGTCATGTGTATAAGCCTATTGTTTCCGCCTAGAACTACCGCATCTGGCATAAGCATAAAAGGATAGTATCAGTCAGTGCGAATCTGATGTACGCTTATGTAAGAACATGTTTATTCGTCCAAAGTAAGACAGATAAGCCTATACACCACATCTGGCAAAATCGCCGAACATATTGTAAAAGTTTACATTTAAGTCATCTTAACTAGTTAAAATGCCACTCATATTCAAAACCCACAAACAGAAGAACAGGAAACAGCTTAGGAATTCACGTAAGATTTAAGAATATTTTCAACTGGTCTAAGGATTGCCGATACTGTGCAGATAACGGGCTTGAAGGCTGCACACTTCTACGCGCCTCGAGGGCCCGATAAACTACACTTCAGTGGCACTGATCCACCAGGTCGTATACAAGTACAGTTATGTCTTTTCACAGTGTAGCACGGTAGTGCGTAACACTGTTGTAGGGGCGACTATCAAAGTCAATGGGAAACCCCAGACCCCAGATTTTGGGCACCCGGTAGCCCCCAAACCCCTGAATCAGTCGACTTAAAATTTGACTTGGATGATTACGTCGGCGGTATGACCCTACCTGTCAAAAATAGTACAAATCGGCTTAACAGGGCCGGCGGGGCAAAGGGGTGAAATATAATGTTCAACTGGGTTATTTTTTCTTTTTTTTCTATTTTTACTTTTCTTGCCAAGCTCTGGAAAACACATTTTTGGGAGCATCGCCGTATATTTTTGCACTGAATGACATGTTTCGGTGGAAACTGATATCCTAGACGGGTCTCAACATTCATCTTTAATATTTTTCCTTTTAAATCAAAAAAAAACGAAAATTGTGGGCCCATTTCGGACTGAAAATGCTTAACAATGGAGATGTTCATCTACAAACTACCCTTAATCGTCGTCGTAGCCCCACAAAAGTTGCATAGTGAATAGGCAATATGGCCTCCGGAATTCCAAATATGTGGTCATTTTGGACCTTCTGCAAACAGGTCAAGTGACGCAGAGCATGCGCAGTGAACTTTTGGCCTTTAACATGGGCAAATGCAAGTTTGAAGCTTTATATCTCCGTAACGGTGCAAGATAGACGCATGGTCACAATGGACCACCAATAGGAAGTCGCCCACGGCGAGTCAAATGGTCACGTGACCGATGACGTCACGTGACCCCAAAAGCTCAAGGTCGTGACCCCATTATCTTTGAGGCGCCATATCTCTACAATGGTGCCAGATGAACGCATGGTCACAATGGACCACCCATAGGAAGTTGCCCACCGCAAGTCGAATGGTCACGTGATTGGGTTCGGTCACATTATTGCTTTTAACTCATGATTAAATTTGCTAATAAAACAGCAAATATTAAATATAAAAAAAGACTTACCAGTTCACACTACTGTGTAAGGCGACCAAGTGACACATCTAAATCAGCAGAAATCATTTTACTAGGACACAGAGTTCGTCGTTCTATTACTCTGTGTCCTAGTAAAATGATTTCTGCTGTTTTAGATGTGTGGCTTGGTCGCACTTACTCAGTAGTGTAAACTGGTAAGTTTTTTATATTAAGTCATTATTATTGGCTTTGATCTTTTAGTACTAGTATAGGGGCCTATACGTAGTACGTACACGCTATGAGATTGATAAAAACATTTACGTAAGGCTTATAGTCTTTCTGTGATAACTTCGGCGAACACGAACTGATGCTAAAAATAATTTAGTCCTAATTTCACCGTTGCATTCTTAGATGAACTGCGACAGAAGCTGATAATTAATAGATTACTGTACATAGTACATACCAATGTATAATTTAAATGTATTATTGAACAGTTAACTCTCGTGATAAAAAAACAAATATTAAAGTTTTATTTTAGGTAAGAAAATGTCTTGTAAATGTAAACTTATGTCTTGTCGTTGCAGTCACGTTTCCGTTCTGGAGGGCTGATGACTTTAATGTCAGCCAGAGACACTGGTATTCTCTCAGTGAAGGCGGCGTTGTGATTCTACTGCAGTCAGGAATATACATGATCTATGTCCAGGTAATCTGCAGCGGTATGCAGTGTCTATAGCTGTATAGCTAATATATAACTCTATATTCGCACGTATGCAGAGATAATAAAAACAAAACAGAAAGATAGATCGCCAAACAAACAGACAGACAGAAAGCACAATCGTTCAGAAATATGTCACTCAGTCACTGACATGCAAAGAATTCACAAAATGCATCTTCACGGCAGTTTTTATGCAAGATCTAGAACTGTTCTTTGGCTTATACTTATGATAAAAGTATTCCAGAAAATTATTGTCACAATTGAAGTATTTCAGAAGACAATCCAAGTGCGTGTTTTTGCCAAACATGTTGAAATAGAAATTTCACTAAGATAACTCGTAAAGAAATTCAAAAGGCAAGTCACCACAGAAATACTGAAGCTCCTTCACTAATTTACTTCTCTTGTAGCAAAAACTCTTCCGATAAGCATCGTTATAGCATACACGCAATTGATGTAAAGCATTTTAGACAGGTTTAAAGCACTAATACAGTATGCAATGAGAGTTACACAGAACCACTTAACTAACTGTAATTTAACCGGCTCATTAAAATAGTTTGCTCGCTGAAATACGGTATTACATGCAGAATAGAACTTCATTTTAACAACACCACAGTCCACTATTAGGCTAACGCATCTTCGACTGTAAAATAAACATCTAGGTATTTGAAAGCATCGACTCTGGGCAACGATGACTGGTACAAACATGGCAGATTAACATAATTAGGTTTCTTTTTTACTAACAATTGCATAAAGACTTTTCTTAGCATTGAAAACAATACTGTGCTCAACACCATATTGTACGTATTTATCCAACATACTCTGCAAGCCGTACGCAGATGTTGAGAGTAAAATTATATTATCATCATACATAAACAGCCCAAAAAGTGCCGAACTAGGCTTATACAACAACCTAAACCACTATTCTCTGAATTCTGGATAAGATCGTCCACATACAGGGTGGGCCAAAAAATGGCACCATTTATGTACATCTTATAACTTTACCAAATATTAACCGATTTTTACATTTCTTTACCGTTAAAATCAGAAGACAGTTTGCAATAAAACTTGCACTATAAATCTCACCACACCTCAAGTATGTCGCTACACTACCTTGTAAAATGTCAGTGTTTTACGAATAACAATTAATAACAAGACAACTTTTGCAACAACACATTTTAAGAAATTAACAACAGAAACAACATGTTTGTTGTCTCAGTTATTGTCTAAAAAGTCGCATCTTACAGTTTTTCCATCAAATATTGAATGTGTCTGTTTTGCTGCTGCATGACGCATCCAAGACTGCGACGCCACTGACCAATGGCGCGATCAACCAAATGCTGCGGCAGTTTGCCACATTCAGTGACAGTGGCTTTCTTTAGCTGGTTGACTGTCGTGAATCGTCAACAGTGATAGGCCGTCTGTTGAAGAACATCCCAAACAGCATAAGTGACCGGATTTAAGTCCGGGCTGTTTGGGGGCCACATGCCAGGCTCGATCAACGTTGAGCACGCAACTGGTCAGTGGCGTTGCCGGCCTGAGTGCGTCGTCTACTCGTCTGACATTTTACAAGGTAGTGTAGCAACATACTTGAGGTGTAGTGAGATATACAATGATACTTTTATTACAAATTGTCTTCTGATTCTGAGAGCAAAAATATTTTGAACATCGGCTAACATTTCGTGAAATTATAAAGTTTGCAAAACTTGTGCCATTTTTTGGCCCATCCTATAGTGTACATATAAATATACAAAGGAAATAAAATGCCATGTTGACAAACACCAGTAAAAACTTAAAATCCAGAGCTATACACTCCACTACAACGTACTACTGACTTGAGCTTACCGTACCAGTTGCTAACAAGTAAGACAAAGCACTCTGGAAAACCACGTTGACGCATTTTACTTAACATGCAATGTTTTGTCTTTTTAACCATCTGCAATGACTTATTTTCAAACCAGTGTCAAAATTGTCAATTCTGCCCACATTTGTTGTACTATTACATTTTGTGTTTCTTCTTGATCTCAATACTTGCATGTGGCTTAAAGCTTGATTTTATGAAAATTGGTATGCAGCTTATTACATCTAGTTGGGTTTGAATTGGAATATTTTTAGCAGTTAGAGGTTCAGGTCATGAAACCAAAGAATGATTTACAAATCGCTACAGAATGTTAGACACACGTACGCTTGTGTATACATGCAAAGCGCTTCACACTGTGTATCAGCCATAATTATCAGCTGTAGGCTCGAGACACAATCTTATTTTTACCGACGTGCAAGAGCAATAGAAGCTGGTTGTACTTACTTAAACAGCGTTCTTCAACGTTGTTTTTAATCTCGTACTAGCAGAACCTAGGTCAAGAGTTAAACGGTGTTCACAACTTCACGTTCACAAAATCACAATCCACGACTTGACGCGCCTATTTTACTTATATAGGCCTACGATGAACGGTTGTAAAAGGGTGAAAACGTGACGGTGTAAACAGCTTTATATGAGGCGTCACTTGCCATATCGAATCGCACAGGGTTACCTGCCATCCGACGAAGGTAAACGTGTCCTTCCTTAAGGGTACTAGTCAGACAAGCCGTTACTTGATTCGCCTACCGCGGAGGGATGGAAAGCTGAGTTGACGTGTTCTGGTGTGCCGTGTGTCAGCTGGTCTACCATGACCTGTCAGGACGCTGGTCGTTCGGTGTCTACGTGAACGAAAGAGAGCGGGTGAAGTGTATGAATACGGAGCAGATTGACGCCGGTCGTCACGGTCACATTACGTCGACGAGTCACGGCGTCTATCAGCAGTGCTACACGTCCACCGTGCTTCAGCTGAGTCGCTATGACCGCGTCAGCATCCGCTGTCTGTACGGCAGCCGTTCGGTTCTCATGCAGCCGGAGTTCACGTTCTTCGGTCTGATTCAGCTCAGCTCAACCGTTCACTGATGTGACGTGTTATGATATATGATATGAATGATATATACGATAATGCTATGCAAAAAAATGAAAAATAACGCGCTGACTATATATCCGGCAGGCGGATAAATAGCCTGTGGATTATTTATCCGGCTGAACGAAAACGAAGCTTCGCGAGGCTGCCGAGTCATAGTCTCATAGATTTAGTTATATTCGACAGGCGGCGGCACCAACGTCGCACGTTAGCGTTAGCGCTATGCATATTGCAGTAGGTTTAGGATTTACATTTGGGTTAGGGTTAGCTAGGTTGGCGTATTTCACAGATTTATGCGGCGATAGATAGACAGCGAAACTAAGCCTGCTGCCTGTAATTGGTGATGAATTCGAATGTACTGGAGGCAAGCATTTAACTTGCCGACTGGTGCTACCCCTAGCTGCTAGGGTTGATGTCGTCAGTTGGCCGGCAGCCGTGAGGGCGTCTGTCTGCGACAGTCCGACGAGCACTCGAGGGCTGCCGGATAAAGACGGCTGCCGGATAAATAGCCAAGCCGGATAGGACCGGATATTTTGCATTGATGAACTGGCCGCATATCCACGCGCGGTCAACGGCTGCTAAAACATTTTTACGCGCGAAAGCAGCTACTGCTTTTAGCGCGTCTTAGCCATCGCAATTCTGTCTGTCTGTCCGTCTGTCCGTCCGTCATAAGGGTGGATCAATCAAAAACGGTGCAAAACGAACCCGCGAAACTGGGTTTCGCTGTTCGACAGTCCGACGAGCTACGTTGTTGATTTCACCAAATCCCTACCGTCGGCTGCCGGGAAGACTCTAGTTTCAGGAACCGCAAAGCTTTTCCATAAATTCGAAGGGCGTCATCCCGAACAAGGGCGCTAAATGAGAGGGGGTGGGCAAAATTTACGATTTTTGGCTAATTAGTAGCTGTATCTCAGTAACAGTGCGAGATAGGGCCTAGGTTACTATTAATCACTAATAGGAAGTCGTTCACTGGCTCTCGATTGGCGCTGAATTCAATGACCTTGGATGACCATGAACGCCAAAATAGAGGGTTTTATGGATTTTTTTGGCGATTTCGAGCTGTGACACAAGTCTATATTACTCACAAGGTGGCGCCACGGAACTATCGTTATGCGATCCAGATAGAGAATTTGGTATTTGTGTATTAACTTAGCGTGAACACCCCAATTTTCGGCTGAACTACTAAACCGGAACTGCTATGGGCTTTCGCGTGTCTCGTGAGCATTAGCTCAAATTTTTAAAATGACTCTTCTTACATTTTGTCATATAGCCGTTCGCTATGACACTATAATGTTTAGCAACATTTTGGCAAGATGTTACTCGTAAAACATATCCAGACAGAACAGACAGTAAATTTACACTGCCTGTCCTCCCAGTTTTCACTAGTACTCATCGCGCCTATCCACGAAGGGATGGCCAGGCTGAGTTGACCTTGGTGGCTGTCGACGATTACTACTGACGGCCACCCATTTAAGTAGACCTACTATTCCGGTCCCGGCGTCGATTAACTTCATTGATCGGAGCGAACATGTTACCAGTTACCACTATATACAAACACAAACGTCTTATTATGGGGCCGTCCTTCCTAGAAAGAGGCCCCATCATGTGTTGATACTGTCCGTCTGTCTGTCTGTCTGTCCCGTGCCTCCACCTAGAGGGAAAACGAAAAGGCCTACGGATACCAAACTTGGTAGGAAGGGTCCTTGGGACACCAGCACCCCGTGGACCAATTTCCAGGTCAAGGGGTCAGAGGTCAAGGTCACAGGACACAGTAGTTGTGTCAACGTAAGCCTAATTATCAGAATTTCTAGATGCTGATTGGTTGATTCGCGTATATAAGTGAAATGGCGACACATTCTGTTACTGGTTCCATGGGCCATTCACCCAGTAACGTGAGGTATAGCACGAGCGTGAGCGGAACGCTACTCTGCCATCGCGAACGATTCACCGGGTGGCGCCCGTGAATACGGCTTGTTACATACGCAGGTACTCAACTGCAAGGACGGCCCCATAGCGGGCGGCTCCTCAACGGCCGCACCCTCTTGTGTTATACATATAACTACGAAAGATTACGTTGTTGACTGATTTCGACTGCAGACAATAATATTATTATTGCTATAGAGTGTTTTGCCATACATAGGCCATGTGACGTTTAAATTATCGTGTGTAATAAACCAGACTTGACGTAGATCAGCTTCTAATAAACTTATTGTCAAATTGTAAATACTGTATCTAAATATGTAAATATGCTTATTGGCAAAACCATATTTTAGCAGTTTTATCTATTGTGTTAACACTGCAGTACTACGTTTATACAGACGTTTAATAAATAATATACGGCAAGTAGACAAACGTTCGAATTAACTTCATTATATGTCTGCTAATTTCTCAGTTTGTAAATGCGGAAAACGTCCAAACCAATTGCTGAGTTAATCACTTTACAGGAAAGATCTTGGCACCGTCCGACTTTCAGAAGTTCTACTACAGCTAAAGACTGTTGAATTGATCGAAAATTAACGTCAGTCTAATACTAGTCTCTGCATGACGTCTTCATAAATCTTCTCTTGCAAATGCTGTGGCAGCCGGTGACTTCTGAAACACGAAACATGAACATTCGTTTCGCAAATGTTTGAACGTAAATAGCATACTTTCTCTTTCAGATTACATTCGTAATGCTAATGCGTAAGTAAATAAAATGAATTGATGAACAAATTTACAACGTTCAAACTGAGAATTTTTGGTGCAGCTATTTCAAAGAGACGGTAGTCTTTAATGCAACAACTGGGACACCAACCGCCAGTGACGACGTGTGGATGACGCTGTTCACAAAGTGTTGCAGTTTCTCAAGCGTCTTTTCTTCAGTATAGTCCACCACCTCAAACATTATAGACTTTCCGTATTCCTCAAAATTAAAAAAGAATTAAATAAGTCAAAATAATTATTACAGTCAGGTGTGTCGGTGTCTTTGAGGCTTGAGCTGCATTTGTCTTTGCAGCTCAAAGTACTCGAGCTGATTTTAAGGAAACGTTCAACGAAATATCATGCAAGTGAGTAGTGCTCGGACGTTCGGGTATTTTTGTACCCGGGTACCCGTCGGGTATTAAAACGGGTACCCGGGTCCCGGTTTTCGGGTATTAAGATTGCAACATAGGCTCACCTTTACACGAGACCACGACTTCTCCTACCTCCCCCCACTTTAAACGCCATTTACAAACTATTTTTATATTTATCGAATAGCTTAGGCCAACAGCGTAGCCACTAGCCACACGACATTAAAATAACGTATTTGTGTAATTGACTGGTGCTGGTATTAATGACGTTACACGGACACGTGTTTAAGGCCGTACCCATGGGCCTACAATGGCATTTCTTTCATTTGTTGTTTCGATGTGGAGCTATTGGTTAGTAACATAATACAAAAAACCGAGCTAACGCTATAATATAGCCGACCGTGACTGGTTGTCAGTGACCTTCGATGATTCTTCAATCAAAGGTCGATGATTTTCATATTATCTGAAAGGGCGTATGCAATTTTCTATTAGTGATCTATAGCAACCTTTGGCCCTATCTCTCACCGTTTCCGAGATACGGCCACTTACAGCTTGAAACTATTCATTGAAAATTGCGGCAAAACCGCTGCAGATAAAGACGTGGTTACTGTATTGACAGCCTATAGTAAGTCGCTAGCGCCTTATCCGATGGCAGCATCACTGACCCTCAACGACTTACCGTTTAGCCACAATACCGCACGATTGGCATACCATAGTGCGTTATGGCTTTTCAAGGTCATCCAAGGTCATCAATTATGATGTCATTTGAAAGCCAATATGCATGCGACTTCTTATAAGTGATCAATATCAACCCAGGCCCTATCTCGCACCGTTTAGCCACCCACAATACATCCGTGACGGACAGAGACAGACGACGGACGACAACCGTACAATAAGTTCGATCTTTACGTAAGTACGGTCGGCCAAAAATATACGCTGATGCGGAAAAAATCGCGCTAGTCTACTGTAGCGGATAGGCTACCGCTACTGAATACCACATTAAAATAGGTCCTATCTTGTGTAATTTATTTAAGTCAGTTCATAGTTAGGCTACTTAGAAGTTAGAACGTGATATGTTATTTTGTACTACCTCTCATTGTAGGGGCTTTCTATTTAATTCTACATAGACCATAGGCCTATTATACCATTTTCATAATAATGAAATTTTATACAGTAGGCCTAAGTTAGTTTGTTTAAGTAGCCTAGAGGAATGCATTTATATATACGGCCTATGCGTGCATAGGCGGATGATAGGTCTATAGTCTTACTTGTCTGCTATCGTAAGCCTACTACCTTTAATTGCGACTAACAAAATTAATGTTAGTAGGCCGCCTACAAGACTACAGTAACTGCTAATCATTAAAATTCAAACTGGCCATGCCTTGGTGAAGACTCGATGGTATGCTGCACCAAATTCGCAGCCATAAATGCACTGTTGAGTGGACAGCAAACAGGTAATAGAAAGACCCGTTCGGCATTCGGGTACCCGGGTTCTGATCGGGTACCCAGGTAACGGGTAATCATTCGGGTACTCGGGTATCCGGGTACCTGTTCCCAGCACTAAGAGTAAGCCGAAAAAACTAGTAAGTACGCGAGTAAGTAAGTAAGTACCCTGTAAGTAAGTAACAGTTTAATGCGTACCGGTATGTCAAACGTGCATAGGGTATATAGTCTAGCCCCATCCCTCAGTGTTCAGCACATTATGCTGGGCAGTAAACATGCAGCCTCTAAATTATAGTAACCAATGTCAACAACAACGACAACGACAACGACGACGACGACTATATTTATATACTACTACTACTAGGCTACAGCAGTACAGAACTGTTTACCGTATGGCCGTCTTTCCCGTAAAGTTTAATCGTGGGAAAAGCGTTGATCTCGACGCCGGTGACGTCATTGGCGGTGACATCAATCTGCGCCACGATGACGTCATCGTTGTTGGAATAGTCTTGGGCAAGTTGGCGCCATATTGGAGTCAGACGTCGACAGTGCACACACCATGGAGCGTCTGCGTCCAGCAAACACACAGTATACGATCAGTCAAACCTGTGACAGCTGCTGCTATCCAGTACCACACAACTTCTCATAATTCCTCCACCATTTATTATACAGCCGTCCTAATACTCCACATTATGGTTTTTGCATTGTCCGTCCGTCTGTTTCGTACGGGTTCCTTACTCGAAAGCAAAAACGCGTAGAAAAACCAAAATTGGTGCGACTGCGAACGTTTTCTAAAGCTAGAGTATTAGAGAGTAGGCCCTAACCGATGTTACAATTTCAGTTCAAAAGGTGGAAGATTAAGCTTGACTGACCTTAAAACCTGATCGAAACGACGCATTCATGCATATCTTGCGTAAACACGGTTTGTGCGCTTCCGCTGACGTAATTTAGCCTTCCGCAAAGATTAGGAGATTGAGAACGCTGAGCGGTGTAAAAGTGTAGACCTGCTATTAAGCAAAATGCAAAATAAATACAGTGAAATATGTGCACAGCTACGCGGACAGCTGCATCTCAAGTCGACAGTGGGCCGACATGAAAATATTGCTAGTAAGAACACTGACTTCAAAACCGCCGGAGGACAGAGACCGGCGTTTATTTAAGACCCGCCGTTTTGAACAAGTTTTAAGGTATATGGAAACACTGAGTGGTGAGATTTGATCAGAACAATTTTTTAATTTCTAAACTATGTCACAAACGATTTTAAACTATCATTCGCGCGGTTTTGGTTATTTCGATACCATCAGCCACAGTACACTGTTGCAGAGACTGTGTGAAGAGTTTGGTGTTGCCGGCATGACTTTAGATTGGCTTCGTTCTTACCTCAGCAACCGCAGTTACTACGTCAAGCTTGGTCG
>Ga0209671_1006963_pt1 | contig 11672 bp, 6 predicted proteins | sample WorMetHERISLAND2_2_FD_187401 | JGI IMG/M metagenome (GOLD analysis project Ga0209671, IMG submission 187401) | Marine gutless worms symbiont microbial communities from Max Planck institute for Marine Microbiology, Germany - Olavius geniculatus... | ecosystem: Host-associated > Annelida >...
TCAACATAAAAACTTTGTTATTGTAATAAAACAGCAAATATAAATGTACAAAACATCAGTTTATACACTTGTTAACGGCGACATGCAATGAGTGACACATCGAAAACAGCAAAAATCATAAAAAGGTGATATTATTCAACAGCACATTGACAGTTAGGCGATGTGATGGTGAGTGATATCATAAATAACAGGCACCGCCGTCAAATCTACTACCAGTATTGTACACTAATTTATGGTGTGCATTTTTGTCACATAAATCTTTGAAAAATGCTAACCCTAACCCGATCCCTAACCCTAAACCCAAACCCTAGGCCTAACGTTAACCATAAGTGGTGGTGAAAACCGTAATTTTAATATTAAGCACAAAATCGTACTAAATTACACGTGAAATTGTAGTCCCCCCTGGTGAATGTGAATGTAAAGCGTAATGACACGTCTGTCGACGTGAGTTTTAGTCCAAACCCTCGCTATAGCAGCCCTTCACTATAGCAGCCCATTACCTTCTAAGGCTAGCTGGTGAATCTGTCTAGCAGCTAGACGCGTTGAAAGAAACTCGATCTTTGTCAGATAAACATGATTCGCACTGTACATTAGGCGCACGTCGTAGGCGATTGGACCCTAGAACGCCAGCAGCAATCTCAACTGCTGGGTAAACAAACACTTATCTTGTTTTCGCTAAATCAAAAGTTAAAGTGGTTTTGGTTTTAAACCAAACCTAAAGACTAGTTTTTAAGAAGAAACGCCTATCTCGATGCATTATAGAGATCAGGTTTAAAACCGGATTGTTCAGATTAAGTTTGGTTTTAAACCGAAGTTTGATGTCATGTTCGGTTTTAATTTTGGTTTTAGCAGAAGCGTCCAGTTTAAAATCCTGCTTAAAACCGGATTTAATTGTCACTTTAAATTTTGCATTAGTTGGGTTTTAAACCGAGTTTTGGTCTAAAACTATAGTTTAAAACTTAAGTCTAAGCGAAATTTAAAGTCACCCATTGTAGTGGACATACAAAGAAGACTCACATTGTGAGATTCTGTCATAGGGGATATATGAGTTTTTGCTCGTTCCTCAAGAACAAGCTCCCAGCAGACAACAGACCTTCAGACTTCGGTCTGCTTATTCTTCTTAGGAGCATTCTGAGGATAATGATTGGTGGAGATTTGAAATCAGGCAGAACCAGCAAATTTATGTTAAAAATGCCCATTAAAACTGCACGTCTGTGTACTCTATGTAAAAGATAATAATACACTACAGATGGGGGGGCAGCTTGATAATCCAAAGGTTTGATAGTCTGAGAGTTTTAGGGTTTTTTCCTATACACTTATACAGATGTTGACTTAATCTCCACATTTCCGCTGAACTAAGAGTAGTGTTAGGGTGAGGGTCAGAGTTAGTGAAAGTGCATGTTGCAATATCTATACACTTTCGAACTATCGAACTTTCAGATTATAGACACACAACCACAGATATATGGGGTGCTTGCTTCGTTTCAGGTCGTTCGGGGCGGTCGTTGTTCAGTGATGATAGCGACAAATGTCACTGTCATGTTGAGGCCTTGTTGGAGCCACCAAGACGACTGACGTCAACATCTGTCACGGGATCTGTGACGTCAGTAGCTAGTAGCAGTGCAGCACAAGGAGCTGTTGATCGTAGGACAGACAATGCAGCAGCAACTGCTGGGTCACTGATCCACGGCATTGCTTCCAGGCTGAGAGCTCGCGGTACTGCTAAGAGTGTCAAGTACAAAGATGGCCACATTGACGACGACGATGAAGATACTGATGTTGATGGTTATGATGATGATTCAGTTGATCTTGCTGCGGAGGCAGATTATGATGAATTCGATGACAGCGGGAATGCCGCCAGACGAAATAGTTCTGCAGCTGACAAATACAGTGGCACTAGCAGCTTGGGCTTGCTGACTGATGAAAGTGCCGAGTCATTAGCACCAGTGAATGTGGACACTGTTGCAGCGCTAGATGATGACACTATGGACAATGATGTGGATGCATCTTCTACTAACAGTGGTTCTGATGATGCAGCATGGAATCCAAAGAAACCGTTCCAGCGAAAGCGTGCGAGGCATGCAAAGCGTTCCCGGTTTTCAACAAATGTCGATTTTAAACTGAAGACCGATCCAGAATTGGATGATGAATTAAATGCAATACAGAATGACAGCGTTGATTTTGACACTAACAAATCACCAGAATTTAAATCGGCGGCTGTTAATAAAGTGGGCCACAAGACAAGGCTTGGACCGAAATCACTGAGTAAGAAATTGAAGCATGTCAGCCGTAAGAAGGCACGTTTGCAAACAAACGTGAAGAATAGAGTGCACAGTGTACGACCAAAAGATAGCCCCAAATGGGAAAAGAAGGTTTGTGTTTTTTGTTGAATATAGACTGATTGGTTTTAACATTTTTTTGGATATCGTCATGTATTAAGTATGCATTTTTGTCATGTTTTATCGCTGTTTTTAGCATTTATTTATTTCCTGCACTTGTTTCCCTTGCATTTATGTATTTCTTTATTTTAAAAAATGTTAATGGAGTGATGGAAAGGGAATCTGACATTTAAAATGTACTGCTACATGAATTGTCAAAAGTCTGTTTATTTGTCTGGAGCGGTAGATTTCTGCAACACACACGTGAGCGTGTGTATGTGGTTTTCTTTGATTTTTTGACTTCTTCAAGACTGCGTGTGTAATATGACGCTGACAGCTCATACTTCCACATCTGTGATACATGTCCATTCTACGAAGATACATGTACGGTTGGTCTGTTTTGGCAGATGCCTGTTTGGCCATGTGACTTGTGCTGTTCCATCGTTCACATGCATGGTGATGTGAGATATCAGAAGTCGGACAGATATCTTGGCTATTCATCGTTGACATCTGTTGTGTGTTGTATGTCAGGGTATATGTCCCCACTGCGGAGTGTACTATGGCAACCTGGGCCAGCATGTCGGCCTGTACTGTCCCAAGAACCCCAACCGACAGCGTGCGTACCACTGCTGCTATTGCAAGTTCCGATCGTTGGACCGAGCAACGTTGAAGGAGCACAAGGCAACGCACGTGCTGGCGCGTGATTTCAAGTGCGAGATTTGTGACAGTTCATTCTTCACTCGCCAGCGCCTCGTTCGACACATGCGCTATGTCCATCTGCTTGGCACTAACCCTGTGCGCATTTACACCTGCGACCGATGTGGCAAGCGATTTCGCTATCACTCCCATTACGACCGCCACCTCACGATTCACTCAGGTTGGTTCGCTGTTTGTTATACTGTCCGCACATTGTAACGGGATGCCTTGTGTTTTTTGCTTGGTTTTTCTTATTTTTTCCTTGTTTTATTGTTTTGTTTTTTTATTTTTCATTTCTCTTCCGAATTCAGAGAGCAGATTAAGACCAAGATCATGTCTAGTGCATGCCTCAAGGCATCTGCATTTTGTCGTAATTTTTTGTTGTTATTAGAGTTAAAATTAGCCACATTTGCTTTCAGTTGTGAGTGAGTGAGTGGGTAGGGTTTAACGTTTTGCCCAATGCAGTATAAGTTATTTCGGGGACGTCCTTTCCAGGCAATTCACACAAACGCGTAATGAAACAGAAAGTTTACCTTTACAACAATGGAACATAAAGTTTAACCTTTACAGAAAAACACCCAAAAATTGATCTAAGCCTAAAATTGTAATAACTGTATTATAGGAATTTGTATCCATATTCAACAGTAATGAATGACACTTCTAATAATCTTGCGTGTAATGCTCCAGACAGTCATTAATCTCAGAATGCTGTTTATTGGAGGCCAGGGTTAGTCAGTACTCAGTTGTAACGTGTCATCTGTACACAGCGCGATTGTGTGAACATTGCAGTTTATCTGGCTGCGGTTAAGGCAGGTAACACCATTTGATTCCATATGGCAGGTGATGCTCCATAGCTCTCTGATGGGCTTCCTATGTAAGAAGTATACAGTACCTTTATCTTTAACCTTCAACATTGTGAAATTGCATGCAGAAGAGAAGACGGCGCAGTGTGATCAATGTGGTAAATTCTTCAAGAACTCGCACAACGTTCGCAATCACCAGTCGCGCATGCACCCCGGCAAGCCCGAGCAGTTTGAGTTCCAGTGCAGCAAGTGCGGTCAAGGCACCCACAGCCTGACTGCACACCGATGCATACGACCCGGTGAAATGCATGGTTCCAGGCGCCGGCGTGCCCCTCGCAATGCTGTCTACCCCCCGTCGTTCCTTGCATCTGCCAGTCTGACGGCGACAACATCGGAGGCTGATGTTGCAGCATTGGCCACTTCAGCCCCAGCAATAGGACACGTTTCTCCGTCTCTGAAGCAAGACGACCAGCATGACAGCGCTGCTACTGCATCGTCATCAGTGAACGTAGTAGATTGCAGCCCCACAGCGTCAACAGCAGCAACACAGTCAAGACCACCTAGTCTGCAGCAGCCACTGGACTGCAATGTTGGCAGTCGTAGTGACTCACGAGTCACAGACCAGTCGTCAATGCAGATCTCACACGGTGTCAGTCATTTGTCATCTCCAGGCACCTCACAACAGTCTGATAGCATCCATTACTTATCGCCGCAGACGTCTTCATCACAGTCGGCGTTTGATCACCGTGGGCCTTCGCTGGCACCGTTTGACCCGCAGCTAACCGGTGCAACCGGCATGACGTTGGATCGACATCTGTTCGGAGGTGGTGTGAGTAGTGGTGTTAGCGTAGGTCGGTCGTCATACCATGCTACACAGTCGCTGTCTACCCCCGCTGCTATGAGTGAGTACGATCGACGCCTGGTAGCCCCCCCGTCATTCCAGTCCCAGCAGCCTGCGGTGGCCCACCAGCCTCCGCAGCAGCCTCCCTACAGCAATCTGTTTGCTGTCGATCCGCTGTTGCAGCAGTTGCGTGCTGCCAACGTCATGTACCGCGTCGACTACTCGTGATGTGTTTATGATTTGTAGGGATGTGACGAAGCGGAAAATATTCACGTTTGTCGAATGCGAATATTAAATTCACCAAATGCAAATATTAACTTTACTATTCATCGAATAATGAATGCGAATGCATATTCAAACTTAAGTAAAGTATTCTATACCAGTATTTGAATAAAGCAAAACATCCAAAGTAGTTGTTTAGTGTTCAGTCAGTAAAAATCTGTATCTAAGTTAATGTTCAGTCAGTCATGTTCAATGAAGAAAATGTAACATCGCGAGTGTTTTCTTCAGTGAGTATCCCTTATCGAAAGTTCACACAGTGAAGTTCAGTCAAGTTGAATGAAACGAACTATTTGCATTTGACAGAAACGCTTCCAACTATTCGTCAAATATCAAATAGCTGAAAAGTGATCAATATTCACTTGTCGTTGAATGTGAATACAAAGTTTGTCACATTCCTATTGATTTGATGACGATTGCATCAATTGCTGGTGGCGTCGTAGCGTTGCTGTTACTTCAGACTTTAGCTTCATTGCACCGGACTCGTATTGCATGTTAATAGATATCATTGAAACTTCTTGCTGTACATTTCTGCTGTCTGTCTTAATCGAACTTGTTTAAACCAGTATATTTAACAATTTTTTTGAAGCTCGGGAGAATTTTAAATCTTAGTTGATGATCGGTATTTTGATACAGAGTCAGAGGTTTTTTTGTTGTAGATGAACGTATTAGCTCATGCACTGATGATGTATTGAATGTTGTTACATACTTGTTGTCTGTGTTTGAGCCAAACTTATCGTTAATGTATTATAGTGCCTTTAGGTTCTTGCATTGTGTGGCACTATGATAAAAATGGTCAGAAGTGTGCTTGCACCCAGTGAAAAATAGGGGAGGGGAGTTTTGTTAAGGGTGTACATCAAAACTTCATTCCTATCCTGGGCAGTCATAACTTTTAACAAAACTTTCCCCCATTTTTCACAGTTAAAAATTGTTGGGAAATTTTGATAAAGGTGTAGATCAAAACTTTTCCCACTATTTTTCATTGGGCAATCTATACCCTTAACAAGAAGCTTGAAGGGGGAGGGGTGTTGAGCCCAAAAGTGGGGGACTTGAATCTGAAAGTGGGGGAAACTTGTGCCCGATTTTGAATCCAGATTTGGGGGATATAAGCCACTGTCAGTTATTAGAACTACTATTAATATATTGAACACTTTATTATATCTGTTGCTGTGTGAATCTGCCGGTTTTGCAGCGTGATGTGACGTGTGTGTTGCACGACAGTTGATAAGTTATTTTGATCATTACAGTATTTGCAGTATTTACAGGGTGTCCAGAAATAGACATTTAATCTTTCATTCCAGTAAATTAATCAAATACTTAACAGTTTTTTTCATGGTGGTACCATTTAGACTTAAATAAACAACAGCATGGTTTTTTGTGTAGATAAGTTTCAGTTATAGACACAAACATGTAAACCATTTTCAGACTGTTTAAGCTGCACATTTTTACAGGATTTTTTCAGCTTGGACAAGTTACCATAAATAATAGTAAGCTTGGGAGTTGTGCTTCGAAGTGATGAAGGCCAAAACAATTTTGGCTGCATATAGTTCTAATACAACTTAAAAATTTAACATGTTTTGTTCAGTGAAGTAAGTGTCATCGTGCATTATTTTAAAAAAAAATTATATTATATTGTTTTGGTTTTTTTTTTCTGACCAGTAATTGTTTATCTTTGTTGATGCCAATATAAGATCGCAAAATCTGGTTCTTTTTTGGTCCTACTGGAGTCTGTAAGGGAGAAACTGTTCTGAATTCTGGAATTAATGGCATATATGTATAAAAATGTGTTATTTGCATTCTTTGCTTACATCACAGGATGATATCGATTAATATTGAATGTAGGACTAGAGATTAAAATTTTTTTAATTGATTATTTTTCAGGAATGAATCTATTAATTTTTATTAAATTTTGTAGTCAAGAAAAATATGAAGACTGCAGAATTTATTTACCAGGTACTTGTTGTTATTTTTTTGTGAACCAAAGCAAAATTGAAAAGTGATGATGATGCAGTAGCCTACATACACTTTAAATGTTCAAAGCTTACAAAATGCAGACGGTTAAACTAACACTATACCTGTACACAAATCTTAGTTAAATAACATTAGGTTACAAACATTGAGCATTTTAAGCAGTTAAAAAGTATGGTACCAAATTTTCCACTAAAATCCTTTAATTGATTAATTAATTGTTAATTTCTGCAGCTCTAATTGAATATTTAGTATTGTATTTCTGTGAAAGGTGTCATGACTTGCAGTTTTTAGATGTTCTATACTGTGTCTCAAAAAAACATCCCCGACATTTTTGACGGTAACTTGAAAACCACTTATCAAATGTTGATAATTTTTGGTAGGAATATTTTTGGTACAACTTGCCATCGAATGACCATTTAGTTTCCCACCTCACCTAACGTTTTTTTCTGCACTACCTGGCGAAAACACAACCAGCGAAATATCACTTTTTTAGCAAATGCAATATGATTGCTTAATTAACATAACGCATAAAAACATTTTGTTTACATTTTTGGCACTTTGGCTGACATCTCACCCTGTTGTCCATTTTTCAACTGCCTGCAGTAAAATTGCTTGAAGTGTTGGCCCACTATGCAAAAACAGGCAAGAGGACGCTTTTTCCATTCATTGACAGCAGTATCGATAATGTTCTGCTCAAGACCAATCCAGTCTGTACCAGTCGCTTCTTGACTTCACAAACATTCCTAAACTTCATCTGGTAAACACGCTGCCCGCATGACAGTCAAATCTTGTAACATACCGGCTGTTGGGGCCCACAGATTAGGACAGGTGAAATTTATTGACGTTTTTTCATTCATTTTAACACGTATTATGCTTGGTCTGCTTTCCCCAGCAGATGTGCAAAAGCAGATGTTGGGTGAGGTGGAAACTAAAACACAATGCAAATAGTCAGTTGTGTCGTAAATATTTGTGCCAAAAATTATTAAAATCGGCTAATCTTTGTTCTAGTTACAATTGATAATGTCGTGGATGTTTTTTCAGGTTTTCTGTTTATTTCAACACATTGTGCTTGATCTGCTTTCCCTAGGTAGTGCAGAAGCATACATTGGGTGAGGTGGGAGACTGAACGGTCATTTGATGGCAAGTTGTGTCAGGAATATTCATACCACAACTTATCAAAATTTGAAAATTAGTTTTCAAGTTACAGTCGAAAATGTCGGGGATGTTTTTTTTGAAACACAGTGTATTTACCGACCACTGTACAGTTTCCTGTGTACATAAGCTGTAGCCTGTCTGAAGACAAATGCAACGTTCACGTGTTATTGTGTAATCATCTATCTAAGTATTTACTGCCTGCGGTAGCAACAGCAATATTGTTTCTGTGGCGAGTTTTTTTGTCTGTGACCGCGATAAGTCTCTAACCACTGCAGTTAGCTTGAGGGGATTTTGCATGAACTTGTATCTTGACAACCTCTAGAAACCTACTGAATATCAAGGTTAAAGGTCAAGGTTACAAGCTCACGTTTTTCGATTATATACCATTGCAAGTGGTGATGACTTGATATATCGAAAATATTGATATATCATTTTCAGCATCGATAGGGCCTGTATCGTATCGTCGAAAAAATATTGACTTATTCGATATATCGCGATATTCTTGAAACATTGCAATATATCAAAATATTTTCCATATTTTCGCGATATTTGCTTCAGATTCTTCACTACACTGCCTGACTGGAAAGAAAGACAACAAATGCGGCTAGTTAGTGGTGTCGTAATTTAATTACAGTCGTAATTATAAGTTCAGCGTTTTTCCAGAGACATATTTTTATTATGTAAGTAAAGCATACTGTCTTGCTCAATGTTCACGTTTCGTTCCTGTGCTTGTATACAATTTACATATTATTTTACAAATATCCATATTACGATAATTTGTTAAATATCTTATCAATATTGTATCGAAATTGAAATACTGATATCGAGTCATCACTTGTTGCAAAATAGGGCAAAAAAAGTTTATGACCACAGTAACTCATATGAACCACTTCTCTACTTAGCTCGACGAAATTTTGCAGGACCTGTATCTTGACAAACTCTAGAATAACGTCATACTCTAAGCTCAAGGTCAAGTGCTTTATGCGCGCGATAGAAACATCGCAGAATGCTTCGTGCCGTGCGTCTTAGCCATCGCTTGGGCGTCTGTGTGTCTGTCCGTCTGTCACACTCTGCAGCCCTATCAAAACGGTGCAAGCTAGGATCACGAAATTTTTACTGTAGGTTGCCATGGGAGTCTAAGTTTATCGTAACAAAATTTCGTGGCCGTGAGCGCGGGTCCCCCTCGAACGAGGGCGTCAAATAGAGGTACTCCCCCCTAAAAGACGTCATTTTGCCGTTATTAGCTCGTATATTGTGAAAAACGGTTGCAGATAGGTACAGACATGCTGCTTATCATAACAAGCACTGGTGACAGGCTTTTTCGATTTATCCACATCGATGACCTTGAACGGTCTTGAACCACCCAAAAGGGGGTTTTGGTGAATTTTTCGCAATTTTTAGAGGCAGCGCACATTTCAACACTGAATTGCGACGAAATGGCTGGAGATAGACCAAGGCAACTTGTGTATGAAATTTGCAGCATTAAACGTAGATTTTAGCAGTCCAAGTCCCAACCCCCTAGGTTCAACGAGGCCGGCGCAGGCGGGCATCAAAGACAGCTACACTCTAAAAAGTGGTTATTTTACCGCAATTATCTCGTGTAGCGTAAAAACGGTTGCAGATAGGCACAGACATGCTGCTTCTCATAACAAGCAATAGTGACACGCTTTTTATTGGTGTCAACGTCGATGACCTTGAATGACCTTGAACCCCCAAATTTTAGTGATTTTGCAATTTCCGGCTGCGACACATTTTAAGAGTGAATTGCGCTGAAATGGCTGGAGATGGACCTGGACAACTTGCATATGACATTTTTAGCATAGAACGTACATTTTTAAGAATCCTGAGTTGCGATCTCTTAAATTGAAGAAGCCTTCCGTACGGAGGTCTCAAATGTAAGTACTCTTTCAAGATGCATTAATATCTTATTGCTGTAGGCCTACACTGATGGCCATAGTGGCATATCACTGGTGCTATCGCGCGTCACGTGAGCTTTGTCAAATTACTTGTTGTTCGTGGCTAATGCGTCAGCAGTGAGAAGCCATGCAAGAATGTATGTCTTTTGAAAACTGCAATTCACTTGGTGACGCTACTGCGGACAGTACTTAGACTTTACCAAGGCTTGACGATTTAGTTGCACATGCCTTTTTTCGGACGTATTTTTGCATTATTCTAGTTCATATAGGCCTATACTATTTCGTTCTGTTATTAGCACGATTTTGTTTATGTGTCGTTGCTATATTTTTGTCTTCCGCCAAATTTACTTGGTAATAAATATCCGTTTGGATTGTTGTGAAATGCACACTGTTCAAATACATAGTATTAATTTTCATCAGTGTTATGACAGATATTCGCATTTTCACGTTCCATTTATTGTGTTTATAATGCCGTCTGTGTGGACACCCAAGTAAAGGCTACCCTCTACACTGTAGGCCTACATGTACATGTCAATATGCGACTAATTCCTATCAATAGCAACTTAGGCCCTATCTCGCACCGTTTAGCTGTAATAGCGCGTAACGGTCTTCAAGGTCATCCAACGTCAATGATTTTCATCTAATCTGACACTGCGTATGCCTCTTCCTAATAGTTATCTCTGACCGTTTCCGAGATATGGCCAGTTTTCCGTTACCATTGTGCATTATGACGCTTCAAGGTCATCCATTTTTATGTCATTTGAAAGCCAGTATGCGACTTTCTAGTAGTGATCAATTAGTGATCAACCTAGGCCCTGTCTTGCACCGTTTAGCCACAGTACATGCGTGACAGACGGACAAACGACAACCATGACAACAGCTCGACCGTTACTAAACTACGGTCGGCTAAAAATGACAGTATAGGTCCGCAAGTCCGAGTGGAAGAAATAGGCCTGTGTTAATATAAGCGTACTGTTAACTTACAAGAAGTAGGCATACGGCTAATTAGACACGCCTGTCGCCGCAGTTATGTGGGATTTGCGTTTTTCATCTCTCGTGCAAATATTTTAAATTCAATGCTAGCTGCAGCACGCTTCCTTTAGGCCTAATTTTGCAGCGGCATGCAACGCGTAGGCCTAATTCGTTGGCTAGGTTCGATATCAATAGATAGAGCTATGTGCTTGCATCGGCCAGTGTTAGCGACAGCCGTAGTTGGGCCTAGAACTGCGACAAGAAGCAACCAGCAAGTATATGATTGCCAGCTTTGGTCTTGTTGTTGGCGATATGGTGACACTGAAACGCGAACTTTTCGACACAGGTGCAGTAACTCGTGTTTTGATTCGTAGATCGTTGTTCTGAAAATGTGAAAAACACGCGTGATCTCTATTGCGCCGTGCTCCATACAAAATAACTTTTGCCCACATCTTTGCTAAATATTGATCAGTTTTTGACGCGCTACAGCTATGATGTTGGGGTAGGCGTTTATGGCACGATTGTCGTCTGTCGTCCGTCCGTCGTCAGGACTTTCACGGACGTATTGTGGCTAAGCATTAGGCATGGGCGTTGGAAGTATTTGAAAGTTGGGGGAGCAAGCAGTGTCCGGGGCCATGGCGAGCGCGTGGACCTATAACGG